>JAESFU010000535.1_pt1 | contig 17784 bp, 13 predicted proteins | sample 9269461 | NCBI WGS metagenome assembly JAESFU01 (sample SAMN14502556, study PRJNA617107) | algae metagenome | isolation source: Stenomitos rutilans HA7619-LM2 and co-occurring heterotrophs from cave walls | place: USA: Waikapalae cave, Hawaii | collected 2009-07-28
CGCAAAAATCCGTCATGCCAGCGAAAGCTGGCATCCCCTGAGAAGGTGAAGCTGCTGAAATGATTCAGGGGACCCCAGCTTTCGCTGGGGTGACGACAACCCAAACTTGTCATTGCCGGGCTTGTCCCGGCAATCCATGGATCGAACTACTCAGCCTACAGAGTACCGGCACGATGGATCGCCGGACCAAGTCCGGCGATGACAACATAGAGAAAGGATGCGTCAGAGGGCGACGACGATCACACGTCATAGACGCAAAGCATCCTTAATCGCCCTGGCGCAGTCCATTGCGCTCGCATTGCTCGTATCCACAGTAAAATCATAGACCCTGTCCTTGTGGACGAGATCGAATTGCCCGCGGGCCAAGCCCGGCATCCTATCGCCGCGCTTTTTCTCGCGCGCCTCGAGCGCCTCCAACGATGCATGGACGCCAACGACCGACAGATCGAAGTCCTCCAATAAGCGGCGATAGTCATCGAGTTCATCTTCGAGCATCACGTCATCGACGATGAGATCATTACCTTCCATCGCGAGCGCTGCCACGGCGCGCCGCATGCCGCGCAAGAGACGCGCAGCCACAGGTCCGGTCTTGATGTCGACACTGGGCTTGCCATCACGCTTGGCGGTCTCGAAGATCAATCCCTCGGGATGCGCGAAATAGGCTTCGGGCAACATCGAGAGAAAAACATCCATCTCGACATGCAGGAAGGGCCGCGCGGCGATCTCTTGCAATGCCTTGGCGATCGATCCCTTTCCGGCAGAGCCGACGCCGTTGAGGATAACTATTCTTGCCTTTTTCTCCACGGCATGCCCCCGATACACTATCGCGATATGCTAAGGCCATTTGCTCCATGAAGGAACAACGCGTGCGCGGACTCAACCACCTTGTGCTCACCGGCCACGATCTCGATCGCATGCGCGACCATTATGAAGCGCTCGGCTTCACGCTTGCGCCCCGCGGCCGCCATCCCTTCGGGACCGACAATGCGGTGATCCAACTCCATGGCTGCTATCTGGAGTTGCTGACCGTGGCGCGTCCCGGCGACGTGCCCGAGCATGGCGCGAACAGCTTTTCCTTCGCCGCCTTCAATCGCGATTACCTTATGCGCCATGAAGGCTTCGCGATGCTGGTCTTCGACACGCAAGATGCGCGGGCCGATATTGCCGCGTGGCAGAAGGCCGGGCTCAAAACCTATGAGCCCTTCGATTTCCAGCGCGGCGCCACATTGCCGAGCGGCGAAGAGATCACGGTCGGATTTTCGCTCGCCTTCACACGCGTACCGCAAGCACCGTGGATCGGCCTCTTCGCCTGCCAGCACTACCGGCCCGATTATTACGAGCAGGACCGCTATCTCAGCCACGAGAACACCGCGCAGGGCGTGCGCGAGGTATGGATTTCCGGCGATGGCGCTCTCGGGCTTGCCGACGACATGGCAAAGCTCACCGGGCTTGAAGCCAAGCCTGACGGTGCGGACAAGATCGTCATCGCGACCCGCACCGGCGATCTCGTGCTCGCCACGCCGCAAGCCTTTGCGGCGACTTTCGGGGAAGCCCCTCCTCACCCAGGCGATGGTCCGCATCTTGCCGGATTCACGATCGGCTGCCGCGATCTTCCGGCCGCCCGGCCAGACTTCAAGAAAGTCGGCGACCGCCTGGTGATTCCGGCCGCGCGCAATTTCGGCACTGCGCTGGCCTTCGCGCGGATCTGAGCGGACTTGAGCGAACTCTTCGCGTAAGACGGCGTTATGCAAGTCGCTACAAGCCCATAGGCACTTCCGAGCGAATTCGCTAGGCTCTTGGGCAATTGCCCAGGAAAGCCATGGCGAAGCCTGTCGGACGGAGCGAATGGGAACTCGATGACGCCGAGGCGGCTGCCTTGGTGGCCGGCACGCATGGCGATCCCTTCGCACGCCTCGGGCTTCAGCAAAGCAACGGACGATGGATTGCGCGATGCGTCATCCCCGGCGCCGATGAAGTCAATGTCGAGACGCTAAGCGGGACGCCGCTCGGCACGCTCACCCGCCATCATGAGGGCGGATTTTTCGAAGGGCCGGTCAAGGCCACGGGCCGCACGGCCTTGCGCTATCGCGCCAAGAACCAGACCGGCGAATGGTCGCTCGCCGATCCCTATTCCTTCGGACCGGTGCTCGGCCCGATGGACGACTATTATGTCGCGCAAGGCACGCATCTGCGATTGTTCGACAAGCTCGGCGCACATCCGATCCATCACGAGGGTGCGAACGGCGTCCACTTTGCCGTCTGGGCCCCCAATGCAGCGCGGGTCTCGGTCGTCGGCGATTTCAATAACTGGGACGGCCGGCGGCATGTCATGCGGCTCAGGCGCGATACCGGCGTGTGGGAAATCTTCGTGCCCGATGTCGGTCCGGGCGTTGGCTACAAGTTCGAGATCAAAGGCCAAGGCGGAACGCTTCTGCCGCTCAAGGCCGATCCTTTCGCCTTTGCCTCCGAGATGCGGCCCAAGACCGCTTCGCGCGTCGCCAATCTCGAGCCCTTCGTCTGGCACGATGAGGACTACATGAGCCGGCGCGGCATGGGCGATCCGCGCCGCAAGCCGATTTCAATCTATGAAGTCCATATGGGATCATGGCGGCGGCGGGAGGATGGCTCGTTCCTCTCCTATGACGAACTCGCCGACCAGCTCGTGCCCTATGTTCGCGACATGGGCTTCACCCATATCGAACTTCTCCCCATCACCGAACATCCGCTCGATGCCTCCTGGGGCTATCAGCCGACCGGCCTCTATGCACCGACGGCGCGCTTCGGCGATCCCGCCGGCTTCGCGCGCTTCGTCGATCGCGCGCATCGGGAGGGAATCGGCATCATCCTCGACTGGGTGCCGGCGCATTTCCCGACCGACGAGCATGGGCTCGCGCGTTTCGACGGTACGGCGCTTTACGAGCACGAGGATCCGCGCCGCGGCTTCCACCCCGATTGGAACACGGCGATCTATAATTTCGGCCGCACCGAAGTCTCCGCCTATCTCATCAACAATGCGCTTTACTGGTTCGAGCGCTTTCACCTCGATGGATTGCGCGTCGATGCCGTCGCCTCGATGCTCTATCTCGATTACTCGCGCAAAGAGGGCGAATGGCTCGCCAATCCCTCGGGCGGCCGCGAGAATATCGAGGCGATCGCTTTCCTGAAGCGCATGAACGAAGAAGCCTATGGCAAGAATTCCGGCATCGTCACGGTGGCGGAGGAATCAACCGCCTTTCCCGGCGTGTCGCAGCCTGCCTATACCGGCGGCCTCGGCTTCGGCTTCAAATGGAACATGGGTTTCATGCACGACACATTGCAATACATGTCGCGCGATCCGGTCCATCGCAAGCATCATCACAACGACCTGACCTTCGGCTTGCTCTACGCCTTTTCCGAAAATTTCGTGTTGCCGCTCTCCCATGACGAAGTCGTGCATGGCAAGGGCACTCTGTTGCGGAAAATGGGCGGCGACGACTGGCAGAAATTTGCCGGGCTGCGCGCCTATTTCGCCTTCATGTGGGGCTATCCCGGCAAGAAGCTCCTGTTCATGGGCCAGGAATGGGCGCCGTGGGACGAGTGGAGCGAGGCGCGCTCGCTCGACTGGCACTTGCTGCAGTACAAGCCGCATGAGGGCATGCGCCGTCTCGTCGGCGACCTCAATCATGCCTATCGCACATTCCCTGCGCTGCACGCGCGCGACTGCGAAGGCGACGGCTTCGAGTGGCTGATCGTCGATGATGCCGCAAATTCCGTCTTCGCCTGGCTGCGAAAATCGGGCGGCGATGATCCGCCGGTCGCGGTCGTCAGCAATTTCACGCCGGTGCCGCGCAATGATTATGCCGTGCCGTTGCCCCGCGCCGGGCGATGGCGCGAGGCGGTCAATAGCGATGCCGAAATCTATGGCGGGTCGGGCCAGGGCAATCTCGGCGCGGTCCATGCCGAAAACCAGCCTTCGCACGGCCAGCCGGCCAGCGCACGGTTGACTCTGCCGCCGATGGCGACACTGTTTTTGGTTTTTGAAGGATAGATGGCGTGGAAGTCGAAAACTATCCGCTCACTCGTTTAGGAGGCAACATGGCGTCGACACGCAAATTTGCTCCACTCGCCCGTGATGCGATGGCCTATGTTCTTGCCGGCGGACGCGGCTCTCGCCTGATGGAACTGACCGACAAGCGCGCCAAGCCCGCGGTCTACTTCGCCGGCAAGACGCGGATCATCGATTTCGCGTTGTCGAACGCGCTCAATTCCGGCATCCGGCGCATGGGTGTCGCAACCCAGTACAAAGCGCACAGTCTCATCCGCCATTTGCAGCGCGGCTGGAACTTCCTGCGCGATGAACGCAATGAGAGTTTCGACATCCTGCCCGCCAGCCAGCGCGTTTCCGAAGATCGCTGGTACATGGGCACGGCGGACGCGGTGTTCCAGAACATCGATATCATCGCCTCCTACGAGCCGCGCTACATGGTGATCCTCGCCGGCGATCACATCTACAAGATGGACTACGAATTGATGCTGCAGCAGCATGTCGACACCGGCGCGGATGTCACCGTCGGCTGCCTCGAAGTGCCGCGCATGGAGGCGACCGGCTTCGGCGTCATGCATGTCGATGAAACGGACCGCATCGTCAAATTCGTCGAGAAGCCGAAGGATCCGCCGGGCATGCCGGACAAGCCCGACATGGCGCTCGCCTCGATGGGCATCTATGTGTTCGAGACGCAGTTCCTGTTCGAGCAATTGCGCCGCGATGCCGCCGATCCCGAATCGAGCCGCGATTTCGGCAAGGACATCATCCCCTATGTCGTGAAACACGGCAAAGCCTGGGCGCATCGCTTCACGCGCTCCTGCGTGCGTTCCGAACATGAGCAGGAAGCCTATTGGCGCGATGTCGGAACCGTCGATGCCTACTGGGAAGCCAATATCGATCTGACCGACGTCGTCCCGGCGCTCGATCTCTATGATCGCGAATGGCCGATCTGGACCTATGCGGAACTGACGCCGCCGGCCAAATTCGTCCATGACGAAGAAGGCAGGCGAGGCACGGCCATCTCCTCGCTCGTCTCCGGCGGCTGCATCGTCTCGGGCGCGGGCCTCAGGCGCACCCTGCTCTTCACCGGCGTCAGGGCGAACTCCTACGCCAATCTCGATGAAGCGGTGGTCTTGCCCTATGTGCAGGTCGGCCGCGGGGCGCGGTTGCGGCGCGTGGTCATCGATCGCGGAGTCGAAATTCCCGAGGGCCTGGTTGTCGGTGAAGATCCCCAGCTCGATGCCGAGCGCTTCCGGCGCACCGAATCGGGCATCTGCCTGATCACCCAACCGATGATCGACCGGATCGCCGAGACGCAATGATCGACGTCCTCGCGGTTGCCTCGGAGTATTATCCGCTGATCAAGACCGGCGGGCTCGCCGATGTCACGGGCGCGCTTCCTGCCGCATTGAAGCCGCACGGCATCGCGACGCGCACGCTCATTCCCGGCTATCCCAAGGTGATGCAGAGCCTGCGCGCGAGAGAGACGCTGCATGATTTCGCCGATCTCTTCGGCGGCCCGGCCCGGCTCCTCGCCTCAGGTGATCTCATCGTCCTCGATGCGCCGCATCTCTATGGCCGCGACGGCAATCCCTATCTCGGTCCCGATGGCAAGGACTGGCCCGACAATTGGCGGCGCTTTGCCGGTTTGGGGCTGGCGGCCGGCGAACTCGGCTCGGGCGGCGTGGCGCGGTACAAACCGCGCATCGTGCATGCCCATGACTGGCAGGCGGCACTCGCCGCCGTCTATCTGCGCTTCTGGCAAGGCGCGGCCAAGAGCGTGCTCACCATCCACAATCTCGCTTTCCAGGGCCAGTTTCCCTCGAAGATCTTCGGCGAATTGCGCCTGCCGGCGAGCGCCTTCGCCATCGACGGCGTGGAGTATTACGGCGCGGTCGGCTTCCTCAAGGGCGGCTTGGCTTGCGCCGATGCGATCACGACAGTGAGCCCGACCTATGCCGCCGAGATCGCGACCCCGCAGCAGGGCATGGGACTCGACGGCATGATCCGGGCGCGGCGCGCCTCGGTGACCGGCATCGTCAACGGCATCGACACCGAGATCTGGAACCCGGCGACCGACCAGGCCCTGGCGGAGCGCTACGACACGCAGCGCCTCCAACGCCGGCAGGCCAACAAGCAGGCGATCGAGCAGCGCTTCGACCTGGATCGCGACGACGGACCTTTGTTCTGCGTCGTTTCGCGGCTCACCTGGCAGAAGGGCATGGATATCCTTGCCGACACGCTCGACAGCCTCGTCGCGCATGGCGCAAGGCTCGCCCTCCTCGGCTCGGGCGAGGCGTGGCTCGAGCAATCCTTCGCCGCCGCGGCGGAGCGCCATCACGGCCGCATCGGCGTCATCGCCGCCTATGACGAGAACCTCTCGCACCTCCTGCAAGGCGGCAGCGATGCGATCCTCATCCCGTCGCGGTTCGAGCCCTGCGGCCTCACCCAGCTTTATGGCCTGCGCTATGGCTGCGTGCCGGTGGTGGCGCAGACCGGCGGCCTCGCCGATACGATCATCGACGCCAATGACGCGGCCACCAGCGCCGGCGTCGCCAGCGGACTGCATTTTGCGCCAGGCGATGCGGGCGCCCTCGACCATGCCATCGCGCGCGCGGTCGCGCTTTATCGCGAGCCCAAGATCTGGGCGCAGATGCAGCGCATGGGCATGAAGATGGATGTCTCGTGGGAGAAGAGCGCGGCGCGCTATGCCGCACTCTACCGGCGCGCCTGCTCGGATAATGCCGGCGGGCTATTTCAGTTGATCGAGAAGCGCCTGGAGCGATGAACTCTCCGACAGCATGATGTTGGCGACGTCCATGTCTTCGGGCGAGAGAGGTATGTTTCCATCGGCTTCGGCGATCTTGCCGCCGATCGCTTCGATGAAGGTCTTGAGGCCGAAGTTTTCGCGCACCTGCGCCCAGTCGGCACGCGCGGCCTGCGGATCAAACGCATACCAGCGCACCCGCTCGGACAATGTGTTCCGGTCCAATCGCTCTTCGCGGCATTGCAGCGCCGCGGATGCAGGCTTGCCGTCATGGACGAGCTTTTTTTCATCGAAGGTCTTGATCCAGTCGGGAAGGTCTCGCGTGCATTGCGCCAGCGACGCCGCGATCAGCGGCGCCTCGTCAATGCTCGCAGTCTGCGCTTGCGCGGGCCTGCCGATCGCGGCCGCAAGCGCGACCAACAGGAGAAGCGGTAGAAGTATCGCGGCGGTGCGCGGCATCGGCCCTTGCGTTAGAACCCGGCAATCTTCGCCGGATCGCGCACGGCGCCACGCGCGGCACTCGTCGTCAAGGCCGCATAGGCCTTGAGCGCGGTCGAGACCTTGCGCTTGCGCGCACCCGGCTTCCACGCCTTGTCGCCTTTCGCTTCCATTGCCGCGCGACGCTCGGCCAATACTTCATCGGCAACGGCGAGATGAATGCGGCGCGCCGGAATGTCGATCTCGATCGTATCGCCCTCTTCCACAAGTCCGATCAAGCCGCCTTCGGCCGCTTCCGGCGAGACATGGCCGATCGATAGCCCGGACGTTCCGCCCGAGAAACGGCCATCGGTGACGAGCGCGCAGGCTTTGCCCAGGCCCTTCGATTTGATGTAGCTCGTGGGGTAGAGCATTTCCTGCATGCCGGGTCCGCCGCGCGGGCCTTCATAGCGGATCAGGACGATATCGCCGGCGGTGATCTTGCCGTTCAGGATGCCGTCGACGGCTGCATCCTGGCTTTCGAAAATGCGCGCCGGGCCGGTGAAGCGCAAAATGCTTTCATCGACGCCCGCCGTCTTCACGATGCAGCCATCCTCGGCAAGATTGCCGTACAGCACGGCGAGCCCGCCATCCTTGGAAAAGGCATGGTCGAATTCGCGAATGGCGCCGGTCTTGCGATCGGTATCGAGTTCCTCGAAGCGCCTGTCCTGGCTGAAGGCAACCTGCGTCGGCACGCCGCCCGGTGCCGCGGAATAGAACTTCTTCACGCTCTCGCTCTGGGTGCGGCCGATATCCCAGCGCGACAGGGCGTCGGCCAATGTGCCGCTGTGAACCGAGCCCACTTTCGCATCGATGAGGCCGGCTTTGTCGAGTTCGCCCAGGATCGCCATGATGCCGCCGGCGCGATGCACGTCTTCGATATGCACGTCCGATTTCGACGGCGCCACTTTGCACAAGACCGGCACGCGCCGCGACAGGCGATCGATATCGGCCATGGTGAAATCGACCTCGCCCTCATGCGCGGCGGCGAGGAGATGAAGCACGGTATTGGTCGAGCCGCCCATGGCGATGTCGAGCGTCATGGCGTTTTCGAAAGCGGCGAAGCTTGCGATCGAGCGCGGCAAGACAGATGCGTCATCCTGCTCATACCAGCGGCGCGCGAGATCGACGGCGAGATGACCCGCCTCGACGAAGAGCCGCTTGCGATCGGCATGTGTCGCCAGCACCGTGCCATTGCCCGGCAGTGCTAAGCCCAATGCTTCGGTCAGGCAGTTCATCGAATTGGCCGTGAACATGCCGGAGCATGAACCGCAAGTCGGGCAAGCCGAGCGCTCGATGACTTTCACATCCTCTTCGCTCACCTTGTCGTCGGCAGCGGCGACCATGGCATCGACGAGGTCGAGCGCCTTGACCTTGCCGCCGAGCGTCGCCTTGCCCGCTTCCATCGGTCCGCCGGAGACGAAGACGGTCGGGATGTTGAGGCGCAAGGTCGCCATCAGCATGCCGGGGGTGATCTTGTCGCAATTGGAAATGCACACGAGCGCATCGGCGCAATGGGCATTCACCATGTATTCGACGGCGTCGGCGATGATCTCGCGCGACGGCAGGCTGTAGAGCATGCCGTCATGGCCCATGGCGATGCCGTCATCGACGGCGATGGTATTGAACTCCTTGGCAACGCCGCCGGCGGCTTCGACTTCGCGCGCGACGAGCTGGCCCAGATCCTTCAGATGCACATGGCCGGGCACGAATTGCGTGAAGGAGTTGGAGATTGCGATGATCGGCTTGCCGAAATCCGAATCCTTCATGCCGGTGGCGCGCCACAAGCCCCGGGCGCCGGCCATGTTGCGGCCATGGGTGGTTGTACGCGAACGATAGGCTGGCATGAACTTGCTCCGGGTTCGAGAAGGCTTTCCGCGATACACTACTTGCCGCGGGTTTGTCGAATGCCGCAAAGGCATGGCAGCGTTTCGGTTAAGATTTGCTCACCGCTTGTCCCGGAGGTTTTCGTGAAAGCCCATATCGTTCTGGCCCATCCCGAACCGCAGTCGTTCAACGGCAATCTCGCGCGCATCGCGGAGGCAAGCCTTGCGGCGCAGGGCTATTCCGTCACCCTCTCCGATCTTTACGCGATGGGCTTCGATCCCTGCGAAGGCCCGCGGCATTTCGAAAATCGCCATGCGCCGGAGCGCTTCGATACCCAGGCCGAGCAGTATCATGCCTCGAAGCAGGAGACATTGGCCGATCCGGTCAAGTCCGAAATCGCGCGGCTCGAAGCCGCCGACCTTCTCATCCTGCAATATCCCATGTGGTGGCATCTGCCGCCAGCGATGCTCAAAGGCTGGTTCGACCGCGTCTTCGCCTATGGCGCGGTCTATGCCAGCCAGCGGCGTTTCGAGAAAGGTCACTTCACGGGAAAGCGCGCGATATTGTCGGTCACGGTCGGCACGAGCGCCGAGACCTATGCGCATGACGGTCGCAGCGGCGATATCGACCTCCTGCTCTGGCCGGTCAATTTCACGCTCGCCTATGTCGGCTTCGATGTGCTCAAGCCCTTCATTGCCTATGGCGTCGAAGCCGGCTTGCGCTACTCCGATGCGGGTGTCGTCGTGCGACGCCTCAAACAGATCGAACGCGACTGGCGCGAGACACTTTCGCGCCTCGATGAGCGTCCCGCCATTCCCTTCAACCGCATGGCGGAATGGGGCTCGGACGGTCGCATCGTGGCGGATGCGCCGGTGCATTCGCCCTTCATCCGCAGGATACGGGATCTTAGCCTTGAATAATGCCGCAAGCGCTGTCGCGACTCAGGCTGGCTTGCGCCTATATTTGCCGGCATGAGCGGCAAAAGGACGGCTGCCAAGCGGCTACCGCGCAGAGCAAGAGCGAAGAGACCATTGCGCCAAGTGGGCGCTCTGCCATGGCGCAAGTTCGACGGAAAGCTTGAGATCCTGCTCGTGACGTCGCGCACGACCGGGCGCTGGCTCATCCCCAAGGGTGGCGTGATGGCGCAATTCGTCGATGTGAACGCGGCGCGGCAGGAGGCTCTCGAGGAAGCCGGCGTCGTCGGGCGCATGCGGCGCAAGAGCATTGGTACTTATACTTACCGCAAGACTGACGCCGGCGCCCCCGCACAGCTTTGCAAGGTCAAGGTCTTCGCGCTCGAAGTCGAGGACGAGCTGAGACACTGGCAGGAAATGCGCCAGCGTCAGCGACGCTGGTTCAATGTCGAAAAGGCCGTGCAACGGGTCGAAGAACGCCAGCTCCGAACGATCATCCGCAGCTTTGCCAAGTCCGTCACGCCAAAGATAGCTCGATAGTAGTTGAGCTACTTGCTCCTCTTTTCCGTCATGCCAGCGAAAGCTGGCATCCCCTGACGCGGTGCCGCTAGCGGAGATGATTCAGGGGACCCCCAGCTTTCGCTGGGGTGACGGCTTAAGGTGTGCGCACCTTCCATTCCGACTTTCGCGGGGGTGACGGGTTGGTATAGCCTGAGGCATGGCACGATCACCCTGCGTGAACATCATGACCGACAAGCGCCACGGCACGCTTTACACCGGGGTGAGTGCCGATTTGCCACGTCGATCATGGGAGCATCGTGAGGGTCTCTACGCAGGATTCACGAAGCGCTACGGGCTGAAACTGCTCGTCTGGTACGAGCATCACGATCGCATGGACGATGCCATAGCGCGCGAGAAGCAGATCAAATCCTGGAAGCGCGCGTGGAAGATCGAGCTTATCGAGAAACCCAATCCGACCTGGCGCGATCTCTACGAGGAATTGAACCAGTGAACGTCCGGCCGCCAATCGCCGTCATGCCAGCGAAAGCTGCATAACAGATGAGCCGCCCCTCCATCCCGTCATGCCAGCGAAAGCTGGCACCCCTGACGCGGTGCCGCTAGCGGAGATGATTCAGGGGACCCCAGCTTTCGCTGGGGTGACGGCTTAGGTTTGCGCAGCTTCCTTTCCGAATTTTGCTGGTGTCGTCGATGGGGTCGTAAGTCAATCGCCAACGCTTTCCTCACCCTGTCTTCCAACTCCGCTGGCCCTTGCGCGCGGGCGTGGTAGCTTCGCAACATGCCCGATCCCCTACCCGCTTCGCTCGGTGTTGCCGTCCGTCCCGACGGCGTCGATGTTGCCGTGGTCTCCCGCCATGCGACGCGCATCGATTTCTGCCTCTATGACGAGGCCGGCCGTTTCGAAACCTTGCGCGTGCCGCTCGAAACGCGGATCGGCGATATCCATTCGGGCTTCATCCCCGGCACCAGGCCCGGTGCGCGGTATGGCCTGCGCGCCGAAGGCCCTTGGGATCCGGCGCAGGGTCATCGCTTCGATCCGAAGAAGCTCCTTGCCGATCCTTACGCCTTCGCCTTCGACCGTGCCTTCGAGCATCGCGCCGAATTGCAATTGCCGCCCGAGCGCGCCGTCGACACCGCGCCCTTCATGCCGAAGGGCCTCATCGGCGAAGCCTCTCCCTCCCCTGCCCCGCGACTCGGCCGCCGCGGCCCGCCGGGCTTCATTTACGAGGTCGCGGTCAAGGCCTTCAGCAAGCTTCATCCGGCCATACCGGAGGCCCAGCGCGGCACCGTTGCCGCCCTCGCCCACCCCGCCATTATCGAGCATCTGACCAAGCTTCGAGTCGATACTATCGAATTGATGCCGCTGACGGCCGCGATCGATGAGCGGCATTTGCCGGCGCTCGGCCTGCATAATGCGTGGTTCTACAATCCCGTCACATTCCTGGCGCCGGATCCGCGGCTCGCGCCCGGCGGCTTTGCCGAAATTCGCAAAACAGTCGCGGCGCTGCATGAGGCGGGCATCGCCGTCATTCTCGACATGGTGCTCAATCACACCGGCGAGAGCGATCTCGAGGGCACGACATTATCGCTGCGCGGCCTCGATAATGCGCTGTACTTCCGCCATGCGGCCGATGATCCGGGCCGCCTCATCAACGATACGGGCTGCGGCAATACCATGGCGCTCGACATAGCGCCGGTGACGCGATTGGCGCTCGATTCACTTCGGCGCTGGGCGCATGAAACGGGTCTCGACGGCTTCCGCTTCGATCTCGCGACGGTGTTGGGCCGTACCGCACAAGGCTTCTCGGACGATGCGCCATTGCTGGCGGCGATCGAAGCCGATCCATTGCTCCGTGAACTGACGATGATCGCCGAGCCCTGGGATGTCGGCCCCGGCGGCTATCGCCTGGGACAGTTTCCGGGACGCTGGAGCGAATGGAACGATCACTATCGCGACGATGTCCGCCGCTTCTGGCGCGGCGACCGCGGCATGCTGGGGGCTTTGGCGACACGGCTCTCCGGTTCGTCGGACATCTTCCGCAACACGCACCGGTTGCCGTCGGCGAGCGTCAACTATCTTGCCGCGCATGACGGCTTCCCGCTGGCCGATATCGTTGCCTATGCCTCGAAGCACAATGAGGCCAATGGCGAGCACAACCGGGACGGGACCGATAACAACTTTTCGTGGAATAACGGCGTCGAAGGATGGCCGCCTGACATTCTGTCGTTCTGCAGAACGACAGAACGTCCGTCCGGAGGCCCGACCGACACTGCGTCGCGCGAACCAAACTTGGTGCGCGAAAACGTCGAAAAACACCGTGCAAATGACGTGAAATCGTTGCTCGCGACGCTGTTTTTGTCGCGCGGAACGGTGATGCTCACCGCCGGCGACGAGTTCGGACGCAGCCAAGGCGGCAATAACAATGCCTATGCCCAGGACAATGAAGTGACCTGGCTCAACTGGGCCAGCATGGATCAGGAACGCTTTGATTTTGCATGCAAATTGGCGGATTTCCGGCGCCGGAACGTGGCGCTTTTTGCCGATCATTGGCTCACCGGCGGCCCGATCGATGCGACGGACATACCCGATATCGTATGGCTGCATCCGGATGGCCGCCAAATGGCGGATTCCGACTGGGCAAACGGCCAAACGCTTGGCTTCGTGCTTTATGGCGACGGCGAGAGGCTCTGCGTCTGGATCAACGGCTCGCCCGAAACCATAGCGATTTCAATGCCTTCGCCACGATCGTCCTATGCCTGGAGGGATGCCCCGCAGAGTGTCCCTGCCCGCTCGGTCGCGTATTCCCTGGAGATCCGTACGGCTGGTAAGACTACCGGTACTCCCGACGAACTGCTTGAAAAGCTTGCTGAATCTGCCGGTATTCAGCCGGTTTGGTGGGATATCGAGGGCCGCAAGACTAAGGTGCCGATCGAGACAAAGCGCGCCCTCCTCACCGCCATGGGCATCGATTATTCCAATGCGCGCGCCGCCTGGGACAGTCTTTATGCGCAGAGCGGCCGTATTACCAAGCCCTACCCAATCGCTGGTAACTATCTGACACGCGAGCTCGCAGATAAGACCAAGCTCTTCGGACTATCGGCGCACCTTTATACTTTAAAGACGAAGGATGACACGGGCTGCGGTGACTTTGCGACTCTGGCCGAATACTGCAAATTTACGGAATCTATTGGCGCCTATACTGCTGGAATAAACCCACTCCACCATCTTTTCCCGACCAATCGCGAGCGGATGAGCCCGTATCAGCCCTCCGACCGCCGATTCATCGACCCGGTCTATATCCATGTCGATGGCATGCCATCGGCGAAACCGGCAAAATATATCGATTATTCAAGCCTTTGGGCAGAAAAGGACCGGCGTTTGCGGGCGCTTTACAAGACCGCGGAGCCAGAGCCCGCCGATGAAGCACTGAGCCAGCATGCGATCTTCGAGGCGATCGCCTTCAAATACGGCACCGTCGACACGACGAAATGGCCGAAAGGCCTCGATAATTCAAAGGCTTCGGACGTCTCAGCCTTTGCCGCGGCAAACCGGGACGAGGTGGGTTACCGGATCTTCCTCCAGCAACTCGCCATGCGCCAATTGGCGGAAGCGACGCGGGCAGGGGCTCCCGTCTATGCCGACCTGGCGCTCGGGGTGGCCGAGGATGGCGGAGAAATCTGGGCGAATCCAGATATTTACGCCAAGGACGTGTCGATCGGCGCACCGCCCGACCCGTTCGCCGCGGAGGGGCAGGTGTGGAATCTGACGCCGTTTCGCCCGCAAGCCCTGATTGACCTCGATTTCCAGCCCTACCGCGCCATCCTGGAGCCCAGTCTGCGCCATGCGGGATTCCTGCGCATCGACCATGTGCTTGGATTTGCTCGGCAATTCTGGGTGCCGAAGGGCGCTACCGGCGCGCAGGGCGCCTATGTGACCTTTCCGCTCGAGGGCCTGATGGCGGCCGCAACAGCCGAAGCCAAGGCCGCCAAATGCGTGCTGATCGGCGAGGATCTCGGCACCGTTCCGGACGGTTTGAGGCAGCATCTCTCAGCGGCTAACATCCTGTCCTACAAGGTTTTATGGTTCGAGCGGGATGGCCAAAACCTGAAAGACCCGCGCGTCTGGCCCTACCTTGCCGTGGCCTGCCTATCCTCGCATGATCTGCCGACGCTCAAGACCCGGCTTGCCGATGATAAGGTGGATCGGAACGCGCTCCTGGCGGCACTCAAGCAACATGACGTTGACGTCAACGTTAATTTGGAAACCGCCGCTCATTTACTTCTTGCTAAGAGCGGGGCCGGGCTGGTCCTCGTCCAGGTCGATGATCTATCTGGAGAAACAGAGCCCATCAATGTTCCGGGGACGGATCGCGAGCGGCCGAATTGGCGCCGCAGGCTTTCGGTCGACCTTGAAAATCTCAGCCATACCGCGGAAGCGCAAGCCATACTCGGCGCCATGAAGGAGCGCCTGTGGAAGGGCAGGGGGTTTCGTTCAGGTACCTGATTGTAAAAGGCAAAATCCGTGACCAAATAGGCGCCGGATATGGATTCGATCGACATCACCTATTTCGGACGGACGGTCTCTTTTCCGGATCTGCCGCGCTATCGCAAATTCTATGCGCGGCTGAAGGCCGGCGCGTGGGAGCCTGCGACGTTCGAAGTCCTCAAGGAAAATCTCGACCCGACAACGACTTATGTCGATGTCGGCGGATGGATCGGCGCCACGCCCTTCTGGGCGGCAGGGCTTGCACGGCAGGTGATCGTCGTTGAACCCGACCCCGTCTGCCTCGAGATTCTCAAGGAATATGCGCCGCGTTATCCCAATCTGACCCTTCTTGAAGGGGCATTGGCGCTCGACGGCGAGGTCGAACTTCACGAAGTCGAAGATTTCGGCAGTTCCGAATCGAGCCTTCTCGCAGGAAGCGGTGGAAATGCAACGCGCGTCAAAGGCTTGCGCGTTGCCGAGATCATGAAGCCGGCCGGGGCAGGGCCGGTTTTCGTCAAGATCGACATCGAGGGTTATGAATATGCGGCCGCGACCGAGATCGCGCGCTTTGCCGATTATGATTTGCGCGGCGTGCAGCTCGCAGTCCATCCGCAACTCTACGAACGGACGCTCAAGCGGAGCGCTTTGCGGCGCCGGCTGCAAACCGCCTACGCCACGTGGCGGCTCGGACGGCTCTTCGCCGAAAAGCTCGATGCCGCGCGACCGCGCCATAACGGCTCGCTACTCGGCTACTGCCTGTTTGGTGTGCTTCTCAGGCGTATCCCAAAACACACCGATTTCGTTTTTCATTGTCACAAGGGAACACCGCGATGACGCCCGCTCTCGCACCGTCCAATATTCTGGTCGACCAAGTCGGCGACTGGCTTACACGCAGCGCTTTCACCGGCGCCGATCTTGACGAGGTCGCACGTGGCTGTTTCGACCGGCTCGCCGCTGCCGGCTTGCCGATCGCGCGCGCGCAAGTCACGTTTTCGGTTCTGCATCCGCTTTATCGCGCCGTCGGCTTCACTTGGCGGCGCGTCGACGGGCTCAAGATCGAAGCCTATCGCCATGTTCAAAACGGCCAGATGGATCGCTTCCGCAAGAGTCCCTATTTCATCCTTCTCAGCAACAAGCTCGACTACTTGCGCCGCCGCATCACGCCGGAGGAAACAAGCGAATTTCCTATCCTCGAAGAACTCAGACAGGAGGGCATGACCGATTATCTCGCCTATGTGCACTCCTTCGAGCCCTTCGAGGATGACGGGCGTGCGCAAGGCATGATGGGTTCATGGGCAACCGATCGGCCGGGCGGTTTCATCGATGCCGACATTGCCGCGCTTCTCAAGGTGCAAAGCCACCTGGCGCTGGTTTCAAAAATGGCAGTGCTGAAGCGCCTCGCCGGCAATGTTCTCACCACCTATCTGGGCGGCGATGCCGGACGGCGCGTGATGAGCGGCCAGATCAAACGCGGCGATGGCGAAACGATTCGCGCTGCACTCGTCATGGGCGACATGCGCAACTCAACCGAGTTTTCCGAAAAACTCGGCCGGCAAGGCTATATCGACACGCTCGATGAATTCTTCGATGCCATCGCCAAGCCCTTTGCCATGGAGGGCGGGCAGATTCTGAGTTTCCTCGGCGATGGATTCCTTGCCGTCTACCCGTGCGAGCGCAACCGCGCCGAAAGCCAGGAAGCCTGCAAGAGGGCGCTCAAAGCCGCCGAGATCGCCACCTGGCGCATGGCGGATTTCAATAGAAAGCGGCGCACGGCCAATGACGATGAAATCGGATTCGGAATCGGACTTCATGTTGGCAATGTCATGTTCGGCAATGTCGGGCTGCAGGATCGCCTGACGTTTTCGGCCTTCGGGCGAGCCGTGAACGAGGTTACGCGGCTTGAAAGCCTGACCAAGAAATATCCCTCGCCGCTCGTTGCGAGCGATGCCTTCGTCGAATATTGTGGGGGCTCCTGGACCGAACTCGGCAGAGAGAAATTGCGGGGTGTCGAGCAGGAAATGACGGTATATTCCCCGCAACCCGGACAGTTGATTACGGAGGAGATGTGCAAATTCGCCGATCGCCTGGAGGAAGACGGCTATTCCGACGCCGAGAATGTGGTGCTGCTGCATCGCGATTCGCAGCGTCTGCCGCCGGCCGAATCGCTCGCCTCCTAGGCGCAGCCTTCATCGTCTGCGCCGTAATTGGCCCCGCATCCGCGCAGGATTCGTGGGAAGCGCCAGTTCGCGACAATCTGGACGGCCCGCAATTCTCTGACGAGGCGGGGCTCTGGTACAAGAAGAACTTCGAACAGAGCGCCGGCAAACTCGAATTCCAGAAAGACGTCGTCCATTCGCCGACCGGCGCATTGAAGCTCTCGGTGGTTCCGCTGTGCGATCCGGCCGATGAGGATTGCAGCGAAAGAGCTGAGATCTGGGACGATCCCAAGAACCGCGTTCCCTATAATAAAGGCGCCTGGTTCGGTTTCGCCGTCAAGCTCGCCGACCCCATCCCCCAAGACGACCATCGCTATCTCATTGCACAATGGAAGCGCGAGATCGGCCCTGACGCAAAAGGCGACTTCAGCCCATTCTTTGCGTTGAGGCTCAGGAAGGGCAAACTTTTCGCGACCGTCGAAACCAACCTGGTGCGCGCGACCAAGGAGTTTGCCGAAGGCGAGACCGTGCAATGCCCGCCAGGTCAGGCGCAGGTTTGGCTCAGGCCAGACACCAACCAGACACGCGCCCTGGTTGCCACCAATCCGGGCTGG
>JAESFU010000536.1_pt1 | contig 17639 bp, 15 predicted proteins | sample 9269461 | NCBI WGS metagenome assembly JAESFU01 (sample SAMN14502556, study PRJNA617107) | algae metagenome | isolation source: Stenomitos rutilans HA7619-LM2 and co-occurring heterotrophs from cave walls | place: USA: Waikapalae cave, Hawaii | collected 2009-07-28
ACCACAAACGCCCTTAACTCCGCCATCTTCCCATCATTAAATCGCCATACGTCAGCATATCGATAACTAAGCTCTTCTCCTTCTTCGTCCTTCAGGCGGATCGTGCCAACTGCAACCACAAAATTACCCTCAGCAATAAAGGTATCTACTTCAAACTCCGGAGGCTCCAGGTAGGTCGTCGCCATATACTGTCGAACTGCTTCCTTTCCTTTCAACGTTCTCTCGCCTACAAAGGTCCATTCTGTGTCGTCAGTACAATACGACAAAAACCCTTCATTGTCGCCCGTCTTTATCGCTTCATTTGCCTTTTGTAAAACTGTTTTATTATTCTCCATCCGGTACACGATTTTTTCGCTGTTCAATCATAACTTAACCAATCAACAGCTTAAATGTAAAACCATTCAACATGCCCAGAAAACTTCTGTTCTTTGCGTTACTTATTTCTTTTACCGAATTGCTCAGCTGCAAAACCAGTCAAACCACTACACCTTCCGGCGCTACCGCAGGCATGTTCAAAGTATCGGTTCTTTATCCGAATAGCGACGGCAAGACATTCGACATGGACTACTACGAGAAAAAACACATGCCGATGGTCTCAGGTTTCATAGGCAACAACCTCAAATTTTACGAGATTGATAAAGCCATATCCGGCAGAACCCCGGATGAACCGTTGCCTTATCTGGCCGTGGGTCATTTTTATGTAACTGATGTTGCCGAATATCGCAAAGCGATTGGACAAAACATCAATGCAATAATTGCCGATTTTAAAAACTACACCAACATTCAGCCCGTTGTGCTTATTAGTGAAATCAAACAGGTGGTTCACAACAGCACCAAGTAGCGGTTATAGGTAAACTAACTTTCAAACTGTGCAACCATGAAACCATGTGTTCAATTGTTGCTGTTTATAGTTATCTCAGTCAAAGCCTATCCGCAAGCCTTTGAACCGCCAACGCTCGATATCGGCGACAACGCTCCCGGCTTAAATTTTAGCATTTGGTTGAAAGGGGCTCCGACTAAAAAGCTTGACAAAGGAAAGATCTACATTCTCGAATTCTGGGCGACATGGTGCAAGGGCTGCATCGCCGCAATGCCGAAGCTGTCGGAACTCTCTCATCGCTACAAACACGCAATTCAGGTGATCAGCGTCGACGTCCAGGAAATGCCAACAACTTCCGTTCAACGACTGCAAAAATTTGTGGACAGCATGGCGACACGAATGGATTTTAGTGTAGCCGTCGATAAAGGTGACTGGATGTACAAAAACTGGCTTCTTTCATCAAAGCAACCAGGAATTCCAAGCAGTGTTGTAGTGAACCGCGAAGGAAAAATTGCCTGGATCGGATATGCATGGTTGCTTGAAAACGTAATCGAACAGGTCTTTAACAACAAATGGAACCTTGACAGTGCGACGACGAAACGCAAACAGGACCAATACCTAGCTCATCTTGACGACTCTCTGAGTATTGAGCTCATGGCATTCAAGCCAGACTTTTTCAAGCCGAATGACCTCGGTAAACCCGACTCGTCGCTTGCCATGATCAACAGAATGCTGGCGATCGAACCTCGACTTAAATACGCACTGTTGACTGCTCATAATACTTTTGCAGCATTGCTAAAAACAAATCAGGAGAAAGCATACGAGTACGGTAAAGTGGCGATAACCACTGCAGTCTACGGAGAACCGTCTTACGAAGCCGTTATTGGCGGCATTGAAACTCTTTCAGACAAACTAACACTAACGCCCAAAATTTTTTCACTCGGCGCGAAAGCGGCCCAGGCAGAAATAGATGCTGTCATTTATCCTCATTTGGTAAATATGCCAAAACGATACAGCCGGATGGCTGACTGGTATTGGCGCGCTCACGATACAAGCAACGCAGTTTCCGCGATCGAAAAAGCAATCGCAGCACTCATGCTTAAGAAACCATATTCGGAGTCCGACTTAACCGCACTTAAAGCCCGGCTTCAGCAATACAAACAAGCAATGCCGAACCGGGCTTTTTGAATTTAAACAGCTACTTTGTTGGTCTGCTCAACTTTTTCAACAACGATATTCGCTCGCAACAAGAATTTTCCGCCCTTGTTCGCACGGATGTAGTTCGTCACGACCCGTAGCGCCTGCTCCAGCTCACGTATACGTGATTCGGACCGCTTCATATCTTCCTCCGCATCGCCATTCAGATCTATCTTATTCAGGTGAAAATTTGTTTTCACTGTCACGAGTTGGCGGAGCAGGTCCTCTGCTTCCACCGCGGTAAATGCGCCATCGATCAATTTCAGTTCCATTCGTATTGTGTTGTGTTGGGTGTTCCGATTATTGCCCCTGCCCTGCACTGAACGAAAGCTGTCCGTTCATCCGGTAAAGATTTTCTGTTTTGATGATGTCGAATCCATGCTCATTCAATTGTTTGGTCAGACCAATCACATCGTCGTAAGCAATTGCATCCATCTCACCTGTAGTAAAACGGCAGCGCCAGTGGTCGGTACAAAACGTTTCCGGAAATCCATTCGGCCAAACCTTCGTTCCGCGATTCGTTATCATTTGAAGATTGAGGCGTGCCGATACCGAACCGTTGATACTGGATGCGAGACGATCTGCATTGCGATCTTTATTGTGCACGAAGACATCCACGCCCACCAATTCGCGTTTCGCTGGTACCTGTGGTTTCAGCTCGATCCTGAAATTTGCCTTTCCGCCCGAGTATTGTACAGGCTTCAGCAACTCCGGCTTTTTACCCAGATTGTCAATTACTGCGTTTGCAAACTCCTGGGTGCCGAGAGAAACCTTCGATACTCCTTCTTTGAAGATGTCGTACGTGTGCGATCCTTCCTCGATGGTTCGCAACCACGCGTTGTGCACTCTCTTTGCAACATCGGTCTGGTTGATATGAACCAGCATTTGAACCGCACCAAGCAACAGGCCTGAAGGATTCGCCCGGTTCATTCCTCCCATCCGCGGGGCCGAACCATGTATTGCTTCGAACATCGCGAACTCCTCACCTATGTTCGCGCTTCCTGCGAGACCGACGGATCCGGTAATTTGCGCCGCCACATCGCTGAGAATGTCCCCATACAAATTCGGCATCACAATTACATCGAACAGTTCGGGTGAATCCGCCAGCTTTGCGGCACCGATATCGACGATCCAATGTTCTTTTTCTATCTCCGGATACTCCGCGCCTATCTCATCGAACACCTTGTGAAAAAGTCCGTCCGTCATCTTCATGATATTGTCCTTCGTGAAGCAGGTGACCTTGCGACGATTGTATGCCTTGGCAAACTCGAACGCATAACGAACGATTTTTTCAGTCCCGGGCCGTGAGATCAACTTAATACATTGTATCACTTCATCCGTTTGCTGATGCTCTATACCAGCGTAAAGGTCCTCTTCATTTTCACGGATAATCACCACATCCATCACCGGGTGCTTCGTTTTAACGAATGGGTGATAGGAAGTACAGGGCCTCACATTCGCATAGAGGCCCAATACTTTCCTGGTCGTCACATTGAGACTCTTAAAGCCGCCACCCTGCGGCGTTGTGATAGGTGCCTTCAAAAAAATTTTTGTTCTCCTCAGTGAATCCCATGCTTCTTTTGCAATGCCGGCCGAGTTGCCTTTCATGTACACTTTTTCTCCTATCTCTATTTCTTCAATATCGATTGATGCACCCGCCTCTTTGAGGATTCTTAATGTCGCTACCATGATTTCGGGGCCGATGCCATCGCCATATGCAACTGTGATAGGAACTGCCTTCGGAACAATGATCTGCTTTCCCTTTGGTTGTGAAGCCTGAAGAATCTCTGTCATGATAATTCGTATTTGATTGTTTGTTGGGTTGAGATTTGTTGCATCAGATGCCGGATAGCAACCGATTTACAGATTGCGGGATCCGGTTGCAATGGATTGGCAGGCATGATACGGTGACGTCGGAGCGCAGTCTTTGCGCCACGCACATCCACATTTTCATGGGCAACTCCGAGGAGGGTAAGGAAAGCCTGATTGATCGCTTTTCTCCTTACCGCTGCTGCTTCGAAGTACCCGCTTGGGACGTTTTGTGTGTGCCTGGAGGAGTTTTCAAGGTTTAAGCGCATGCTGACTTCCCGTTCATTGGGCAGCATGCTCGTTGCCTCTGTTGGATGAAACGGAAGGAACATCTTTACTATAGCGATCTTCCCTTCGCCCGCTATATGAGCGTGAATACCAATCGCTCCTACGAAATCGAGTGCCTTCGAAAGTTGAATCATCATGTTACAGAACTCAAAAGCGCTCTCATTCGGAATGATGTCACCGGTGAGTTTACAATTAATGCTCGTCCGTTGCTGCTCGCAAGTCATGATGATTGCGCCGAACATCGACACTGCTCCGGTCTTCGATCGTGAAACAATTACGGAAAAATCCTTTCCATCATCTGCCGCTGCATTCGAGAACTTTCCATTCGCAACAGGCAATCCGAGTGAGAATAGAAAGTCATGCTGCTTCGATTCGCTTTGGAGTAATTGCAGAACGCTTACCGAAGGGTAGATTGCTTTGCCCTCGTCTTCCAATTTCCGCAATGCGGCGATGGATACCGACGTAGTGGCGACGCTGAGCATGTCAACCGAACGACCGAATTCCAACAGGGTTTCATAGTCGGACGGATCGCCAATAACGGTCGCAATACTGCCATAATAGTTGTCGAAGTCTTCGTCAAGAACAGAAAGACGGACTTCATGCGTAAGGGGATTTTCGTGCAAGAGGTGAAGTAGGTGGCTTCCGCCAATTATACCGGTTCGAAGGCTGTTCATACCATGCATTTTTTGCTAAAGTAGTAACCGGATTTGACATAATAGTAATACTATCACCATTGGTTGTATTTATATTCCTAATAGTTGTATTTAAATCAAAGAAAGAATTTTTACTATCTTGCAGCATGGAGCTGCAACTTCAATTAAGAATGAACCCCGCGCTGTATCTGCGGGATCCGGAGACCACCGAACTGGGGCGCAGTATTGTTGAGCACGGGATATTAATGATCAATGAAATTGGTTTTGAAGAATTCAATTTCAAAAAGCTTGCGGCCCGCATTGGTACAACCGAAGCAAGCATCTACCGCTATTTCGAGAACAAACACCGGTTACTCATATACGTTACTGCGTGGTTCTGGACCTGGCTCGAATACCAGCTGATCTTCCATACAAACAACCTCTCCGATCCGAAAGAAAAGATCCATCGCATCATTTGGCTCCTTACATTTCAAATAACCGACGAATATGCACTCGAGCATATCGACAAATTGGTGTTGCACAAAATTGTGATTGCAGAAGGCGATAAGTCGTACCTGACAAAAAACGTTACCGTCGACAATAAAGCGATGCTGTTTAAGCCATATAAAGATCTTTGCCATCGTATCGCGGAAATATTTCTCGACTACCGTCCCGGTTTTGCGTTTCCCCATTCACTCGCAAGCACACTGATCGAGACCGCGCATCACCAGCTTTTTTTCAAGGACCATCTGCCACGGCTTACCGACTTCGGTGGCGCGAAGGAAACCACACCCCTGGTGAACTTTTTGGAGATCCTTGTTTTTAGCGCGCTGGACAGTGCACGAAGAAAGAAGTGAAGTCATCCAAGGAACTCCCCGAACTTTGGTATAAAAAATACTGTGATGCGAAGACTCATCCTTGAAGAATGGATGTCGCTCGACGGCCATGTGGCGGATCGAAATGGCAACCTTGATTTCTTCACACAGCTCACACCGGAACAAAACACCTATTCCGATCGCGATCAACTAAAGTTCCTGGAGTCCATTGACACAATCCTTCTTGGGCGGAAAACTTATGAACTGTTCGTTGAATTCTGGCCGAAGGCAACGACCGACCACGAAGTAATTGCCGATAAATTAAATCTTACAAGAAAGATAGTGTTCTCCAATACACTTTCGGACGCGCCTTGGGGAAACTGGGAACCCGCTCAATTAGTAAAGGGCGATGCCATTGCAGAGATAAGACGTTTAAAATCGCTTGACGGAAAGGACCTCGTGATGTGGGGCAGTATTTCGCTTGCGCAATCGCTTATGAAAGAAAGTTTGATTGATGAGTATCATATCCAATTATGTCCCTATCTCACATCGGGTGGAAGAAAGCTTTTTACCGACGATTTGAATCCCGCTTCAATGAATTTGATAGAAGTAAGACATTATGATACAGGTACGGTTTTTCTAAGTTATCAACCACAACCGAGTTGATATTGCGAATATCTGATGCCAGAGGACGGAAATCATCGTGCACATGGTTCATACCGATTTTATACGAATCTTAAACTAAGAAGCGACAGCTGAACAAATAACTATTCATATGATAACCTGTATCAATTTGCGGGAACTGTCTTCAACAACTCGTTCAGTTGTTGTTTTGCCTGTTCATCGGATGGATCCAGTTCGAGGGCTGATTTATAGCTGTCAATGGCCTGCGTTGTATCGTTTAGCTTAAGGTAGTAGTCGCCCCAGCGACCAAAGACAATCGAAGACTTCGGATACTCCTGTTGCGCCAGTTCGAGAATCGCCTTTACAGCATCCTTATCCCAACTTTTTTTATTCAGCAGATCATACGCGATATAGGTAAGTTGATATTCGTTCAACTTCATTTGCCTGAAGCCTTCCTTTGCTTCAGTGTACCGCTTCTGCTTCAGGTATTCACTCGGTGAAAACTCATCGTTTCTCATCTTTTTCATCGGTTCGTTCTGCCAAACGGTTTGCAATGAAATCACATCTCCATTCGCATCTCTCGCGAAGCCGCCTTTCACATTAAAGTCTGTGAATACAACCGAATCCTTCGAAACCGGAAAGCAGTAAATGTCATTTCCTTCGTTAACGCGTTCAACCAAATAGTTATTCTCGCGACGAACATAAACTACTTCGTCGGCCCCTCTCCTATACCTGCCTGCAAAAGCATCGAGCTCGCTCTCCGACAGAGTTACTGGCTGAATCGGTTCGGGCAAATAGTTCACCCAGTTGTATGCACTTGCCACTGCTCTTCTGATCTCTTTTCCGATTCCGTTAACATCGTCTCCGGAATTCAACATAACTATCACACCATTTCCCCCTTCAATGCTTGCAATCCCGTACGCAAGGAATCCTGCATTAACACCGGTGAATTCAAAATATACACCTCTTGGATCTTTGTTGTCCGTCCTTTGCATCAGGAAGGGACCTACAGCAATTTCTTCCTTGTATCCGCCATCGGATACCGGAACCTGTGGCGTGAGCATTCGCTTCGCGATCGATTCACTCAACACCTCGCCTTTACCTATATACGATTTTTGAATTTCGATGAAAAATTTTGCGAGATCGGTTGGTGTGGTATATAGACCGGCTGCGGCCTGTTGGGGATACACGTACGGCATACCCTTGAACCAGGGCGCCGACGAATATGCCCATGATGTGTTCGACTCAAATCGTTTAGGAACCGGTTGTTCAAACGTTGAATATTTCATGCCTAGTTTATCGAAGACCAACTTTTGCGTCAACCCCTCGAAGCTGCTATTGGATACATCCATCAGCGCGAGTTGCGCAATCATGCTTCCACCCCCGGAATACCGGAACTCTTTTCCAGGCTCACTGTTCACGATCACAGGACGACTCTCCGCTGCTGTCGAACCACTCAATATTTCAACCACGGTGGGCAACGGTTTTTTATCGGGTGTGAAACCAAAGTAAGATGACTGCGTTGTGCCGGCGGAATGGCTCAGCAACATGCGGAGCGTGATCGGTGTTTTGGCAGTGAAATCATTCTCCGGAATTTTCCATGATTTCAGATAGTGATTGATTGGTTCGTCGAGGGCAATCTTTCCTTCCTGAACCAGCTTCAATGCGGTAACTGCCATCACGAGTTTGCTGATCGATCCTGCGGAAAACATTGTGGTAGTTGTAACCGGAGTTTTTTTGATGGTATCGGAAACTCCGTATCCTTTTGCCCAGTCAATTTTATAGTCTTTGATAACCGCAATGCTCAATCCGGGAACATTATCATATTTCATCCGTTCTGTTATGTTCCATCCTGGAAAACCTTTCACAGGAACATAGGGCATCAGGTTGTTTTCGACCTGCAGAATTCGGGCCTTCTGGTCTTTCACTTGCGCGTGGGAAGACGCAATGATGAACAAAAAGAAAAATAAAAGATATCGCATGAACAATGGTTGGCTAATGAATACGTGAGCAAGAATGGATCGGCAATTGAAACTAAGCAGAAATCAGCTTGTATTGAGTCGCGTTACACATGTATCGCAAGAAACATCAAAATCGTTGAACGTCGTCATCATATTCTGTCACATCTGCCCCCGCATGAATGGGGGTGAGCGTACAACTGAAGAGTGGCCTTTGATGCCATCGGGGTGACGAAACAGGTCCGTGACCGACCGGGTTAGTATGATCCTTCCGCTTCGCTGCAAAATTCTTCCGCCTCCTTGTCGACCTATTTCTCAATTACACCTTTTATCCGATGTTTGACCAAATTTCAGCCCCTTGCGCAAGTCTCCCATAAACTACCTGCCACTGCGCATCATCGTCGTCGCGAGCCTCTTGATGGAAATTTCCCGGGTCTTTCTGATTCCTTCATGGACGTTATGGCAGCATGCAACTGCCTTTATCTTTCAATCTTCTACCCTTTTATTCGAGTGGTGGTTGCTTACGCGCATCAATAGTTATTTCGATACAGTACTGCCTTTCGCAGAAGGGGCCGGAAAACGAATCATCGTTCAGATTATCCTGTCAGTGATTTTGTTAAGTCCCATCTTATTTCTGGTAGATGCACTTACCCCGGTGTTTTTTGGCGAGCTCGAATTTATGACTCCTCAATTTAAATCTATCATGTATGTCGTCTTTATACTTGTGATTGCAATGATCAACCTGAGTTTCTATGGAAGCTTCTTCTTCAAACAATGGAAGGAAAGTATCGAAGAAAAAGCGATGCTCCAGGTTCAGGCGGCCGATGCAGAGAAAAACAAGGTGCTTGCGCAATATCATCATCTTAAGAATCAGGTAAATCCCCATTTTCTCTTCAATACGCTGACGTCGCTAGATGGACTGATCCATTCAAGCCCTTCGCTCGCTTCCAGTTTCGTACGACATCTCGCGAAAGTATACCGGTATGTGTTAGAGCATTCCGAAAGTGAAGTAGTGACAATTGAAAGGGAGCTTGCGTTTCTTGATCACTACATGCCAGTCTTAAAAATAAAACATGGTGAGTCTCTTCATATATCCGTTAACGTTAGTCCTGGCGCCCAGGAGAAGGGCATCGCAATGGTAACGTCGCAGATGCTGATTGACAACGCGATCAAACACAACATTGTACATTCGAAGTCGCCGCTCCGCATTGAAATCTCAAATGATGCCGACTATCTTGTGTTCACAAACAACAAGCAGTTGAGACAACAAATTGAAACCTCGACTAAGCAGGGCCTGAAACAACTGCAGGAGTTGTATCAATTCCTGCACGAGTCGCCGGTGCAGATAGTTGACACCGGTACCTCCTTCACAGTTAAACTACCCTTATTGTGATTATTCTGATCATAGAAGACGAAGAGTTAGTCGCAATCAGTTTGATGGCACTGCTCTCAGAGATCATCCCGAATGCGAGGATTCAGGGCCCCATAAAAAGCGTAGCAGAAGGCAGGCAGTGGCTGAATAGCAATCCCGAGCCGGATTTGATATTTTCCGACATCCAACTGTCTGACGGCGTCGCGCTTGATATTTTCAAAGACGGACAACTTGGTTGTCCGATAATTTTCACAACCGCATATAGTGAATATGCCATTAAGGCGTTCAAGCTAAACAGCATTGATTACCTTCTAAAGCCTGTAGACAAAGAGGACCTGCAGCTGGCATTGCAAAAAATGTATTTATTGAAATCAAAGTCCTCAAATTATGATTACATCAAGCAAATGATGGAGTTCTTTTCAGACTTTCGAAATGCACGCAATTATAAAGAACGATTTACGGCTAATGTGGGACGCGCCGTTACGCTAGTGCCGACACAGGAAATAGCATTTTTCCTGAAGGAAGAACTGATTTATATCGTGAATAAAGAAGGAAAGAAGTTCATCACCGACTACCGCTCGTTGGACGAAATTCAGGAAGTTGTAGATCCTGCGGCATTCTATCGAGCAAACCGTCAATACCTTGTACACCTTCAATTTATTGAACAATATCGGTCGGATGACACTTCTAAGTTGATTGTTAAGATCAGGAATATTCAAACGGATGACATAGTTATCAGCAAAGAAAAGGCTGCAGAGTTTCGTAAATGGTTTGGCTAGCCAATAAGTTCCATCTGTATAAAAGGTTGTTTCTGCGATGAGGCAACCTTTTTTATTTCTGTGTAACACCTTGTGCCTTATTTTTCCGCTTCCCTGTACTCATCTTCCGGTTCGGTGTCTTTCAGTTGTTCAACGCAAGGTTATGATGTCTTTTTGCGTCATCAATTAATCATTAAAAACACAAAGACATGAAACTTTTACAATGGATTCTCACCGGCATTTGCAGTTTGTATTTATTTACTTCTTGCAGCAAAGACAAAGAACAGGTTATTGAAACTGCCGTCGTTTCACCAGGCGTCTATGAAGGCAAGTATGGCACCGGAAACAACACTCCTTCTACGTTTTACAGTTTCCGGCTCAACGGCGACGGTACGATGCAGGAAATTGATGTGAGCGGAAACGTCGTCGGCACCGGAGCGTGGACCATAAACGGCACTACCTTTCGCGCAAGTTACCATTACATTTTTCCCGCTACTGCATACTTTGTAGCAACAGGCACGTATGACCAAGCGACAAAAAAGATCAGCGGAACCTGGGGATACGACGACAATGATAAAGACGGCGGAAAATGGAACATGACTAAGAAGTAAGGTCATCGCAAACAAATCGTAGCAAATTCTTTACAAGGGCACCTCAATTCTAGAGGTGCCCTGATTGTAATAAGATGAGGCTAAGTGGGGCAGGCTTCTTCACTATTTAATTTTCACTTAGCCATCTCCTGCATCTACCCTACCTCAGCTTCATTATCTTGCACGTGATGAAAAAACTGGAGGACTCATATCGTCATAAGGGTTTGCGAAAACAACTGGTTGGATCCTTAAGAGAAAAAGGGATCACAGACGAACGTGTCCTTGAGGCTATCAACAATATCCCCCGCCACTTTTTTCTCGATTCGGCTTTTGATAAGGTGGCATATGAAGACCGTGCGTTTCCTATCGCGGAGGGACAAACGATTTCGCAGCCTTATACCGTCGCATACCAGACCCAACTGCTCGAAGTGAAGCAATTTGAAAAAGTACTTGAAATCGGTACAGGTAGCGGATACCAGGCGATGGTTCTTGCAGAAATGGGTGCATACGTTTTCACCATCGAAAGGCAAAAGAAGCTGTTTGATCAGTTGAAGCAATTCGAATACCGGAAGAATTATTCATCGATCAAATATTTCTTCGGCGATGGCTACGAGGGACTCCCGACATTCAGTCCCTTTGATAAGATATTGATCACAGCCGCCGCGCCACAAATCCCCGAAAAGCTCATCACACAACTGAAAGCGGGTGGAAAAATGGTGGTTCCCGTTGGCGAAGGCTCGGTACAACTGATGCTGCGCTTAACAAAGAATACCGACGGCTCACTCGTCCGCGAGGCCTTTGATCAGTTCTCGTTTGTTCCGATGGTTGAAGGACGAAACGGCTGACAGTGTGATTCGAAAATTTAGTCAGGACGTAAATCAACAATATCAGAAACAATTCTCAGGAAGATGTCGCGGCAACTGATGAGCTGGTATCCACAGTATCGGCGTTTTCCTTTACAAGTTGTGCCAACGGTTGCCTGAGAATCTTAGCTTTCATCCACATATGAAAATCAAATATCTTCAGCAGCTGTGATTCATATGCATCTTTTGCACAGCTCTGAAATGCAACTTCAAACTTCTTCCAGGTCATCTCGCGATGTCGGGACAGCTGCGGGAGATAATTCATCTGCAAAAACTTGAATACGATCTTTTCAATTTTGTACGCCTTTCGAGTTCCGCCTTTCAGCGTCCGCTTCAGCGAACGGATCTCATAATCGATATGATCCCTGTTGCCCAGTTCATAATGTACAAGCAATTGCAATAGGCGGAACGTTCTGTAAATAGGAAACGTATGATACACGCGACTTTCGAGCAATATCTTGTTCAATTGAACATATGCCTGCTTGGGGTTGTCGTTCACAAAATAAGTGATCGCAGAAAACAAATAAACTTTTGCCTGCTTGTTCAGATCAAGTAAATGAATCTTTCGGAACAACGGTTGATTGAATTCCTGGTGCAATTTTGCGGCTGCAGAAAATTCACCTGAATGAATCAGTCGCGCAGAAAGGTAAATGTATTTAACCGCTGCAACCATCACATCGAAATACCCGGAATTCATTTTCAAAAGATCAAGCTTATCCAGAAACAACTGGATGGCCTGGTATCTCTTCACCGACAAGAGGCTCTCAAGTATTCCTTCAATAGTGCTCAGATAGTCAATGGGCCTTTCGATCCACCTGTCTTTATTCTTATCTAAGAGTTCATTCAGTCGCAGTAGCGTTTTCAGCGCACTTTTCGGATCATTGATCGTAATAAAATAATACGACTGAAAGAGTAAATGAATTTTCTTGCTCTCGAACGTATCGGCCAAAGGATTTGAATTGTAATGCAGCTCACTTACAACGAGGTCGTTCAACTTGTTTTGTTGCTCACGCGTACGCACCTCGCCATGATAGATAAGTCGGTGCCTTAAGAGTTCATAAAGTGATGTATGTTGATAAATATTCTTCTGATACTTCAACAGTTCATCGATCTTCATTTGTTTCTCTACGAGCTGCTTCTCCGACACGATATGAAAATTCAAATTGCTGAGATAATACAACTCGGTTTGTGATGCCCACAATTGAATAACGAACTCTTCACTGTTCTCCGCATCACGCTTCACCTTTCGCAACAATGCAAACCCTTCTTCGTACAGCGACTTCTCAAAAAATATTCTCGACTTCAACAAATCGTTCACAAGCCTCGTCGTAGTGTCTGCGTCCAGACGAAACTGCAACATTGAATTGGTGACTACTTTATACAAATACTTGCAGGTTGCAGAAAGCGAATCGTGCGACTTGATCTTCGAAAGTTTTTGTTTCAACAATTGCAGATCGGTTTCCTTTTCAATCAGCCTGAAAAGTGTTGTGTACTCCTTTCCACCTCCCTGCAATGATGTAAACATTTTGAAGTACCGCTTCTCCGATTTCGACATTGAATGAATAAGCCGAAATAAAGATTCAGGTGTTGCCATTTCCTTTTTGGATTGATTTAGGAGAGTACAAAATGCTGATTATGAATAGAAGTCGTTTGCTATATTACATCTTTATCGCGCAATAGGATTCTCCTATTGACACCAAATTTGGTGTTTATTGCTTTTTTAAAAAAATACTTTTATGATGGCAAAACGAACGATGACAGATACACCAACGATTGTCGTAGTTGGAAGTTCAAATACGGACATGGTGATAAAAGCTGATCATCTGCCATCCTCCGGAGAAACGATAATTGGAAAAACGTTTTTCATGAATCCGGGAGGCAAAGGTGCGAATCAGGCAGTGGCGGCAGCAAGGCTTGGAGGAAATGTAACTCTGATCACTAAAACCGGAAATGACATTTTCGGCAAACAAAGTGAAAGGCTCTTTGCAGAGGAAGGAATCAACACCGACTTCATCGTCGAGGACCCTGACAATCCTTCGGGTGTGGCTCTTATCACGGTCGATCGTAACGCTGAGAACTGCATTGTCGTCGCACCAGGTGCTAACGGCACATTGTCGCCGGCGGATTTGCAAAATGCATTACCGGTGATTCAACGGTCCGCAATAGTGTTGATGCAACTCGAAATACCGATCGACACCGTTGAGTTTGTAGCAAAGGCTGCGGCAGATCGAAATGTAAAAGTGTTGTTGAATCCCGCCCCGGCTCTTGAATTACCGGATTCAGTTTTTCGAAACCTGTTCATGATTACACCGAACAGGAAGGAAGCTGAAATGCTCAGCGGGATTGCAGTTACCGACATCGAATCGGCCAAACTTGCGGCCCGCGCTATAAAAGAGAAGGGCGTCAATTATGTGGTTGTGACGCTCGGTGCAGATGGCGCCGTGATCGTTGACGACAATATGATAACGCACGTAACCACTTATCCTGTGAAAGCAATTGATACCACCGCAGCAGGAGATGTATTTAATGGTGCGATGGCTGTAGGTATCGCAGATGGCAACGACGTATTGGCTGCAACAGCGTTCGCGTGTAAAGCAGCAGCGTTGTCAGTAACGAAAATGGGAGCTCAAAGTTCGATCCCGACGCGTGTTGATGTCGAATCGTTCAAAATATCATAATCCGGACACTCTGAAACAACACCCGTAGCCGGAGAACCAGGCACGGCAACTCAACTATACGTTCTAAACTAACGATGCTATATGAAAAAAATCGGCTTGTATAAGGCTGCTGTACTCCTTTGCGCCTTTTTCTTCCTTTCATTCTTCATCTCCACCAACGTTTCAGCGCAAACTTCTTCTGTATCGGGTACGGTACGCGACGAAGCCGGAGGTGTGCTTCGTGAAGTTTCCATTATAAATAAACGAAGCGGACGTGGCGCAACAAGCAACGCGGATGGCCGATTTACACTGCAGGCCAACAGCGGCGACTCTTTACGATTTACTTACGTTGGCTACGCGCCTGTTGATCTCTTGTATACAAATCAACGCGACTTCGACGTCGTAATGGTAGCGGAGTTCGGCACCAACAAGGAAGTGGTGGTCATCGGTTACGGTACTCAAAAGAAGGAAAACCTTACTGGCGCCGTTTCAACCGTCGGTCCAAGATATATTGAGAACAGACCTCTTACCAGTGCTTCAGTGGCATTACAGGGAACTGCACCAGGGGTGTTTGTAAATCAAAATTCCGGTCAGCCGGGAAGGAACGACGTAATCATTCGCATCAGGGGCGTTGGTACTCTTAACAATACTTCACCGTTGATACTTGTTGACGGCATCGAAGCGCCGATTGACAACATCAACCCGGATGACATCGCTTCTCTTACCGTATTGAAAGATGCGTCTTCGGCAGCAATCTATGGATCGCGTGCGGCAAACGGCGTGGTACTAGTCACTACAAAAAGAGGACGTCAACGCACCGGCAAAGTAAACCTTACTTATACCGGATATGCCGGAGTTACCGAAGCAACTCGGCTTCCTAACATGGTCACGAACTCTTTGCAGTTCGCAACATTGAGAAACGAAGCTTCTACCAACTTCGGAAACCCGGCGCCATTCACGGATGCGGCATTGAACTATTTTCAAAACAACGGACCCAATACAGATTGGTACGACGTAGTATTTGATCCCGGCCACCTGCAACAGCACACGATCAGTCTCGATGGCGGCAATCAGCAAACAAATTACCGTCTGTCATTCGGATTTCAGGATGAAAAAGGAGTAACACTAAAATCCGGAGCAAAGAGATTAAATGGAAGATTCAATATCGATACACGGCCGTTCGAAAACATGACCATCAGTTCAAGCGTTTCACTTGTTCGCGGAAGCAGGTTTTCATCACAGGACGACCTTGTGGATGGACGATCCGAAGTGTACCGGGCGGCAGAATCCGTACCATTGTTTCCTGCGTACGATAGTCTTGGAAGACTTGCACGACCAAATACCATTTCCGGTCCAAACCTCGGTAACCCGCTTGAGTCTGTATTTGGAAATGAATTCAAAGAAACTTCTCTCGATCTTCTTGCGAGTGCCGGCATTGATTATGTTCCCGTACGCGGCCTCGTACTCTCCGGACTCGCGGCAATCAATTACAGAACATACAATCAATCAACATTCAACCCATCCTTTTCCACGTTCGACTTCATAACCGGCGAAGAAAATAAATTGAATCCGCTGCGTGGTGCTTCTCGTGCTCACTCCGAAAAACGAAATACAACTGTGGTGCTCAGAGCATCGTATGAAAAGAATTTTGGAAATCATTATGGAAAGCTGATGGTTGGGTTTAACCAGGAAGACGCAATAAGAGGAAGTTTCAGCACATCGCGCACCGGGTTTCTTTCAAACACAATACGCGTATTGAGTGTGGGCGATGCGAGCACCGCAACAAACGAGGAAGACGGAAGTTCGTGGGGCCTCCGCTCGTATTTTGGAAGACTGAATTATCACTTCGATGAAAAATATCTCTTCGAAGCGAACGTGAGAGTTGACGGTACAAGCCGGTTCCAGAATAAAAAATGGGGAACGTTCCCGTCGTTTTCAGCCGGTTGGGTAATCTCAAAGGAGCCGTTCTTCGCTAGTTTGTCACCGGTTATCGATCTTCTTAAAGTGAGGGCTTCGTGGGGAACGCTGGGCAACCAGGTAGCGGATACAGACGATGACTTTATTTATGTAAAACAATTAAGCCTTAACCAGGGATACAGTTTTGGAGGCACCGTCGTTCCCGGAGTGGCGCAGACGACTCTTGGGAACGCGGACCTCACATGGGAAACCACCACGGTGTCTGATATTGGAGTCGATCTTACGCTCTTCGATTCGAAGTTGGATATCACTGCCGATTATTTTATAAGGAATACACGGGATATCCTGTTCTCGATTCCGATATCACCGCTGTCAGGATTTCTCGAGCAGATACAGAATACTGCGAAAGTTGAAAACAAGGGTTGGGAATTAAGTGCGAACTATCGCGAAAGGCTCGGCGACTTCTCATTCTCGATTGGTGGAAACGTAACACATGTTACCAGCACCATCAAGCAGCTGAATAAAGCACTCGGTCCGAATGAAACCGACAGATGGATATATGGTGTAGACGGACGACGTGTTGCTGAGCGCGGTTCTCCAATGAATGCACTGTATGGCGTTCAGGTCATCGGAATCTTCCAGGATGAAGACGAGATCAGTAAGTCGCCCAATCAGCGCGATCTTAGTCCCAACACAGGGCCAGGCGATCTGAAGTTCTTCGATACAAATGGTGATGGGTTCATCAACAACCAGGACCGCATGGTTATTGGAAAGGAAGATCCGACCTGGTTATTTGGTGCGAATCTCAGCGCCTCTTACAAGAATTTCGATCTCTCTGCTTTAATGAGTGGCGCCGCAGATTTCAACTCCTATGCATCGGAAGAAATTGCGCGCCCCTTCTTTGGCAATGCATCGCTCGAAACCAGGTGGCTGAATCGTTGGACACCCACAAACACGAATACGAATATTCCGCGAATCTTCTTCACGGACGGACCAGCAACCTCAATAAACAATTCGTTTTGGATTCTTGACAGAAGTTATGTTCGACTGAAGAATCTTCAACTCGGCTACACGGTGCCCGTTACGAGGATCGGAAACGCAAAAATCCAGAAACTTCGCATATACGTGAACGCTAGCAATCTCTTCACCATCACGCAGTTTCCATACTTCGATCCTGAAAGACCTGCCGGCCGCGATCGTGGCCAGGAAGGGTATCCGAATCTTCGTGTGATATCCGGTGGAGTCAACCTCAACTTCTAATAATTAATTGCAATACACAATGAAAAAGGTAATAATCGCTTCGTTGATATTGGTATCGGTGACGGCGCTGATTCAGTGT
>JAESFU010000537.1_pt1 | contig 17560 bp, 15 predicted proteins | sample 9269461 | NCBI WGS metagenome assembly JAESFU01 (sample SAMN14502556, study PRJNA617107) | algae metagenome | isolation source: Stenomitos rutilans HA7619-LM2 and co-occurring heterotrophs from cave walls | place: USA: Waikapalae cave, Hawaii | collected 2009-07-28
TTCCCGACATATAATTTTCACGAACGGCTATCGACTGACGACTCCATGACCATGATCAACTTCATAATTGAAGACCGCACTGGCGAGCGGCAAACGCTGGAGATTCCCGAAGGTATTAATCTGAACCTAATGGAAGTGTTGAAAGCCTCAGAGTACAATATCTTGGCTACGTGCGGGGGCATGGCTCTGTGCGCCACCTGCCATGTACAGGTGCTGGATGGAATCGACGCGCTACCTTCCGCGCAGGATGCCGAATTAGACATGCTTGATACTTTACCCGATGCTGAATCAAATAGTCGGCTGGCGTGCCAGATTCGATTGGATGAACGACTCCAGGGAGCCATTTTTAAACTAAGAGGAGAATAAAAATGGAGTAGGTTTCTAAAAGGAAAAGACGAAAAAGTTTATAGGCATAGTAGGAGTTTTTAGAATTTGTGTGCTTTTACTCAAGTACGATTAACTTTTCATTTTTCTCTCATGCTCAACAAGTGTATTACTCAATGTATCTTTTCTTTGTTTATGCTGACCTTCGTAGTCAGTGCCTCATCATTCGGTTTTGCCTCTAAACGCGAATTTTATCAGCTAAAGATTTATCACCTCAAAGACGACAGTCAGCGAGGACGCTTGGAAACCTACTTGCAGCAAGCCTATTTGCCTGCCTTACACCGCGCCGGTATTGCCAAAGTGGGCGTTTTTAAAACCGATGCACCTGCCGATTCATTAGTCTACGTGCTGATTCCGTTCAAATCGGTTGAGCAGTTTATGGATTTGCCTAATCGGTTAGCGAAAGATAATCAGTATGCAACGTCTGGTCAGGATTACGTGAATGCCGAGTTTAATAAACCAGTTTATAAAGGCTTTGAGTCGATTCTGATGGAAGCTTTTGCCGGGATGCCCAATCTGATTGCGCCGAAATTAAAGGCTGGCGTAACTGAGCGGGTGTATGAACTCCGGCGGTATGAAGCCGCCACCGAGAAACTGCACGAAAACAAAATCACTCAATTCAACAATGGTGAGTTAGACATCTTCAAGCGGCTGGGTTTCAATACGGTGTTTTGCGGACAGGTAAAAGCGGGTGGTAAACTGCCAAGCCTGATGTATATGACATCGTTCGAGAACAAAACCGAACGCGATGCCCACTGGAAAGCATTTAGCGCCGATCCCGGCTGGAAAGAACTGAACGCCAAACCCGAATATGCCCATAATTACCTGCGGGCCGATATTTATCTATTGCACCCAACCGTTTATTCAGAAATATAGATTCATTACAGACACAAAACGAACGTTTGATTTCAACGGAAACCTAACAAATGAACTACCGAACCTTTGGCCGCACAGGCTGGCAAGTAGCTGAAGTTGGCTATGGCATGTGGGGTTTGGCCGACTGGACTGGCTCAGAACGACCCCAAATTGAGAAGGCACTTGATCGCGCTGTTGAACTCGGCTGCAATTTTTTTGATACTGCCTGGGGCTACGGCTCTGGGTTAAGTGAACAGATTTTAGGCGATTTGCTCAAACGCAATCCCGATAAAAAGCTATACGCGGCCACCAAAATTCCACCCAAAAACCGGATATGGCCATCCAAATCAGATTTTAAACTGGAGAATGTTTTTCCGGCTGATTATATCGTTGACTACACCCACAAAAGCCTGCAAAATTTGGGCGTGGAAACCATTGACCTGCTCCAGTTTCATGTTTGGGAAGACGGTTGGGCTGAGCAGGACGAATGGAAAGAAGCTATCACAAAACTTACCCAACAAGGCAAGGTTCAGGCCTGGGGTGTTTCCGTAAATCGTTGGGAACCTGATAATTGCCTAAATACGCTCCGCACGGGGCTGATTGATGCCGTACAGGTCATCTACAATATTTTTGACCAGAATCCCGAAGATAACCTGTTTCCACTATGCCGCGAACTGAATATTGGCGTGATCGCTCGTGTACCGTTCGATGAGGGAACGCTCACGGGTACCTTCACCAAAGAAACCACATTCCCGGCCAGTGACTGGCGCTCGACCTATTTCGTTCCCGAAAACCTGAACAGCAGCGTAGAACACGCCGACGCGCTTAAGCCACTTATTCCGGTGGATATGACGATGCCTGAAATGGCACTGCGGTTCATTCTAAGCAATCCCGACGTGCACACGACCATTCCCGGTATGCGCCAGATTCGCAACGTCGAAGCCAACATTGCCGCCAGCGACGGAAGCGGCTTATCGCCCGAATTATTGCGTGAACTAAAGTGCCACCGCTGGGACCGCACGCCAACAGAGTGGAGTCAATAGCGTGAGAGAGGTGAGCTTAAATTTTGGTTAAATAGTTTGTTGTGGGTCGGGCTGATTGGGAGCACCACCGTATTTTGTCGCTTCCAATCAGCTTATATATGAAATACTTATCGCTTCTGTTCGCCTGTGTGCTGATCTCAATCTCGGCCTATGGGCAAACGAATCGCATCATTCGGGTTGAAGACAGCGCCACGCATAACCCTGTTATTGGCGCTACCATTCGTACACCAGCGCCTGTAAAACCCATTGTGGGCGCTTTTACGGATGCAAACGGTATTGCCACGATGCCTGCGCTTCCGGCCAGTGTTACCGCTCTGACGGTTAGTGCAGTTGGTTATGCAACGGAGCAAATTTCGATAACGACCAGCAGCGACACGCTTGTTTTTCAGCTACATAGCCAGGAGGAGTCGCTCGATGAGGTAACCGTCACGTCAACCCGTACCAACTCGCGCATAGAAGATTTACCGATCAAAGTGGAGGTGCTGGGCCAGGAAGACATGGACGAAGAAAGCGCCGTAGTGCCGGGTAATGTGAGCAGTATCCTGGGCGATATTTCCATCATTCACGTCCAGCGAACCTCAGCCATCAACGGCAATCAGGCCATCAGAATGCAGGGCCTCGACCCCAAATACACCCAGATTCTGCGGGATGGGTTGCCCCTCTATGAAGGCTTTTCGGGCAATCTCGGCGTGTTGCAGATTCCGCCATTGGACCTGAAGCAGATTGAAGTGGTAAAAGGCTCGGTGTCAACATTGTATGGGGGCGGAGCCATTGGCGGCATGATTAATATTGTCTCCAAGTCGCCCACGTCTGAAACGCCCGAATTTACGGCCCTGCTCAACCGCTCGAATCTGAAAGAAACCAATCTGAATACCTATTATTCGCAGCGATACGGGAAGACAGGTTTGACGCTTTTCACGGGCTATACCGACCAGCAGGCTGTAGACGTGACGAACGACGGCTTTACCGACAGCCCCGGCATTAAGCAGTTCAATTTTCACCCCAAATTTTTCTGGAATCCATCCGACCACACACGGCTGAACCTCGGCTACGCCTTCACGACCGAACACCGCGAAGGCGGCTACCTGCCTGCCCTTAACAACGAGTTGCCCAATGCCTACAAAAACATCACCGACCTGCAACGGCATACGGTTGATTTCGATGCCAGCCACAATACCTCTGAAAGTAATTCGCTGACATTCAAATGGGCCGTTAGCACATTTCACCGTCAGAACACCGACTATCAGAAACTTTCTGACGGGCGGCAGTCGTCTGTGTATCTGGAAGCGAATGATTTGGTTCGGTTTGGCAAGCACCAACTTATTGCCGGAGCGAACCTTACTGTCGAAGCGTTTCGAAAAAATCCAGACAGTACCCGGCTGATCGATTACACCTACAATACGGTTGGCGCGTTTGTGCAGGACGACTGGCAGGTGGGCGAGAAAGTAGCGTTGCAGGCTGGTCTTCGCTTCGACCATCACAACACGTTCGGGAATTTTCTGTTGCCCCGATTATCTGTCAAACTGAAACCCTCAGACCCCTGGACGGTCCGCCTGAGCGTGGGGACAGGCTATAAAACCCCGAATCTGTTTGTCAACCAAACACCCGGTCAGTTGGGCGTGAGCCTGATTTTTCCGCGTTTATTACCCATTGATGTGAACGCCGTGAAAGCCGAAAAATCGGTCGGAATGAACATTGATATTGCCTACTCAAAAACGTTCGAGAGCGGCTTTTCGGTACAGGTCGATCAGGCGTTTTATTACACCTATGTGAACTCGCCGGTCGTGTCGGCCGTTGCCAGTTTGTCGAGTAACCTGGGGGCTTATACCCAACTCATCAACGCGCCCTATAATCTGTTCAGTTTAGGAACGGATACGTATGTCCGGCTCGAATACAAGGCTTATGAATTATATTTCGGTTACAATCATACCCTCGCCCGTCGCGATGGGCAATCCAGCCCGGGCCCAACCGATACCAGCTACTTACCACTGGCCCCACAGGATAAATTTTCAACCACGCTGGCCTGGGAGAATGAGCATTTCCGGTTTGGGATTGAAAGCAGTTACGTCGGTACGCAATACCTGTATGACAACCAAAAAGTGGCCAACTACTGGTTTTTTGCCGGAGCCGCCGAATACCATTACAACGACCACTGGCGGCTTGTGCTAAATGGCGAAAACATCTTCAACATCAAACAGGCAAACTACGAAACCGTCGTAACCGGGCCCATCTCCCAACCCATCTTCCGCCCTGTCTGGGCACCGCTCGAAGGGCGAATTGTGAATCTGGCGCTGAAGTTTACGCTGTAGAATGATGAATTATGAATGATAAATGATGAATGGGCTGGCGCAGAAATCTTCATTCATCATTTATCATTCATAATTACCTAATATTCCTGCTCTAACGGATGCACCATAAATTCATCGACTACCACATGCGCCGGGCGACTCACGATAAACAGCATCGACTCGGCCATGTCTTCTTCTTTGAGCCAGTTTTTGGATGTTTCGTGGCCGTGTCCTTTATCGTGGAAATGCGAATCGACTAAGCCCGAGTACACACCCGTCACCTTAATGCCAAACGGCCGGATTTCCTTGCGTAACGCGCCCATAAACGCTTCCTGCGCGTATTTGCTGGCCGTGTAGAGTGACCCGCCCGCAAACGTGCGCTTGGCTACGTCTGAGGCTACTATCACAATGTGGCCCGAACCCTGGGCTTTCAGGGTTGGAAGGGCGGCTTTGGTTAGCAGGAACGTGCCTTTCACGTTGGTCGCCATCAATTCGTCCCACTCCGAAACGGAGATTTCGTCCACGTTCTTGAAAACGCCGTATCCCGCGTTGTTGATGACCACGTCAATATGGCCGAACTGATCCAAGGCGGTTTTTACCACGGCTTGCATATCGGATTCATTCGCTACATCGCCCGGTACGACTACGATTTTGCCGCGAACGTGGCCTTCAGTGGCTTCTTTTTCGAGTTGATTGAGGTCGTCGGCGTTGCGGGCTGTAGCGACCACATTGGCGCCGTGTTGAGCCAGAACAAGGGCTGTTGCCCGGCCAATTCCGCGCGAGGCACCGGAAATGATAATGGTTTTGTTTTCTACGTTCATAATGATTTTCTAAACCGCACCGGCAGACCGGCAAAGAGTATAAAGGAAGGCGCAAAGTTCGCAAAGAAGTTGTTGGTTCACGACCTTTATGCAAGATTTATAACAGTCAACCATGCATGAATCACTCACTAACAAACTTGACCAGCTTGAAAAGAAATTCGCGGCTATGGGGCAGGACATGGCTTCGTACCTCGAAGGACTGCTTCAGGCCGATTATTTGACCTATTGGGATTATGTCCATCTCGAAACGCTGCTGTCGTTGCAGAGTCCCAAAACGGCCTATCCCGACGAACTGATTTTCGTTACCTATCACCAAATCACGGAGCTATATTTCAAGCTGATTCTTCACGAAATAGCCCAGATTGCCAACGCCAATGCCTTAACTACCAGTTTTTTTCTGGCCCGAATGCAGCGTATCAATCGGTATTTCAACTTGCTGGAAAACTCCTTTGAGGTCATGATTACGGGCATGGAACGTGAGCAGTTCCTCAAGTTCAGGATGGCGTTGCTGCCATCGAGTGGCTTTCAGTCGGTGCAGTTTCGCGAAATCGAAATCGTCTCGACCGACTTTCGGAATCTACTGGTTTCAGCCCCCGAAGACCCAGCTTACGTAAGCGACCTCTACGACTTTCTGTATTGGAAACAAGGCGCCACCGAACTGGCTACCCAACAAAAAACGCTGACGCTCCGGCAGTTCGATCAGCATTATAAAGCCCGGCTGATCCGGCTGACGGAGGAATATGAAGCCAAAAACCTGAACCATCGATTTCTACAACTCAGGCAAGCGGGGCAGGATTCAGACGAATTAGTGGCCGCCCTGCGCGAATACGACTGGCAGGTGAATGTGCGTTGGAAACTGGCTCATTTGCGGTCGGCGGTGCAGTATCTGCACAAAGAGCCGGAACACATTAAGGCAACGGGCGGCACCAACTGGCAAACCTATTTGCCGCCTATTCAACAACAACGGGTCTTTTTTCCTACACTTTGGTCAGGAGAGGAGTTGCAGAGATGGGGGCAATCGGTTCAGCTACCTAATCGGGTAAAAGCAGGCTAAAATTATTTCGGATTGGGGATGTCGGATTTCGGAACGGTCCGCCGTCGCGGTTGCTGGCGCGTTGTGGGCTACCGGAGGTCAATCCCAAATCCGAAATGGTATTATGTCTGTTTTTTGAAATGGCGAATCATTTGCCCGAAATCCATCTTCATGGCCAGCCCCATTACGGCCTGCGTGAGTCGTTTTGTTTTGGTTTCGATGGTTTTGGCATCTTCAATCCAGTTCGAGAAGTAGGTTTGATGCCCCCGGCTCAGGGTCTGAAAATGGGCCAGTGCTACAGGGTCATCGGCTAAGCAGTCGAGCAAATCGGCAGATTGAGGCAGCGGGTCGTTGTCGGCTTCGAGCGTTACCCGCACGGGCGTTCCTTCTTCCTCTTTTCCCATACCCCGGCGCATCCCGGCGTTAATAGGCATCATGAATCCACCTTCCAGACCATCGGTAAGGCGCGGGACGGAACGACCCAGCGGGAGCAGGGCTATTAACTTAATGGGGTAATCATCCAGTGTTCCTTTCACCCGAAAGGAAGTTTTCTGACCGGGTTTTAATTCATCGGTTATCGCAATGGGAATTTCAATGTACGTCCAGCGGGTTTTATCGCCTTTCTCGCCGAACTTCTGGAGGATTGTGGTAAAGGTGGGCATAGGGGTTAAGGTAAAATGGAATGCAGATTTTTATGATGGTTATGATGAATAATGATCTTAAAAATCATAACCATCATAAAAATCTGCGTTCCATACCGTCATACTTCGCCAGCGTAGCGGCCAGCGATTCTTTCATTTCCTGCACCAAACTGGCAGGTTGCAGTACGGTCAGGTGTTCGCCGTAGCTGCGTAGGTGCATGAGCAAATCGCGGTTGGGAGCCAGCCGGAGACGCACGACGCATTCGGTCGGGGTGTCGTTCAATACCTCCTGCGTTTGGTGAATGGGTTTGGCTTTCACGTATTGGCCAAACAGCGGGCTGAACGACAGCACAATATCCTCCACCGGCCCATGACTATCCGTTATGCCGTAAATATGCTCAAACAACTCACTCACGCTGTTCAGCACAGCGGGTGGCACATCGCAGGGGTCGTCTAAGAGTTCGAGTTCGCTCATGCGGTCGAGGGCGAAGGTTCGTTCGCTGCCACTGGCAGCATCGTAGCCAATTACATACCAGCTATCAGTCACTTCCCGTAATAAAATCGGGTGCAGAATCCGAAGCTTGGGCCGGTCGGGTGGGGTAATAGCTATGCTGAATCGAGATTTGCGCTGCGCCAATCGACCCGTCATCGACACCGCATCTTCATGTTTGAGATACCGAAACGCCACCTGCCGGTTCTGGTTCACGGCCCGAATCAGTACCGGCACATATTGCCGATTACCGCCCAAAATTTTCTCTTCTACATACACGACCCGGCGCGTGGGTGCATCGGTTTTCACCTCCCGAATAATATCCAAACTTTGGCGCACACGCTGCAAGGCATTGTCGAGTTCATCGGCAACAGATGCCCCCTGCGTAGCGGCCAGCACTTCGCGTGCCTGTTCGAGTGCATCCATGTCGTCGGGGGTGAGCATCAGGCTCAACAGCCGGAATTGAGGGTCCGTATAATAATAGCCGTTCAGTCGTTTGTCGTAGGCGATGGGCGCATCATGGTCTTCGCGCATCCGCTGAATGTCTTTTTCAAGCGATGAAACGGACCGAATGCCGCATTTATCCTGGCAGAGTTCAAACAGTTTTTGCTTGGAATATCGGCGCGGATACCGACTGATGACTTCATCAATAAGTCGGTAGCGTTGAAAAGCGGAGCGGGTAATAGGCATGGAATGAATGATGAATTATGAATGATAAATGATGAATGGCGTGGTATTCTACCGGGTTGCAAATAGGCTGTTGGCAAAGTAGAGAAATTATTTTCTAAGAAAAAAGAAGGCCGTAAATAGATTACGTTTTTAGGGGTATACTTTTGAATCGGACATTCACATAGACTTATCATGACTCATACCTCACGTCCGCGCACAAACACCCCGGCCACCGCGCCCCGCCCGTCGCTCTCGACCCGGCAATTAGTCGACCTCGAACTGGGTCTGTTTTTATTACAGCAGGTGCATCCGACGGCTCCGCCAACGGCCTTACCCGACCTGCTTCGGCCCGACGACGACCATCGTTCCAGCCTGACGCCCCGCCAGAAAAAGTACCTGAATCGCGGGCGGCTCCTGCTGTCTCACTTTGCTTTTAATTGTCACTGGCAGAATCTGTTGACGGCATACGCAGCCGCCCCAACGCACCGGTTAGCTTTTGACCTTAGCCACGATTGCAGCCACTTCGCCGAGAAGACGGTTGGTTTCTCGCGCAACCGGCTGGGTGTATTACGAAAAATGCTGGCTTAACATCAGCTATTATTAACAAGTATCTGACTACCCCCATGCTGAATCAACTCATACAACGGGTTTGGAACCCATCTGCCGCCACTGGAAAAATTATTCCATTGCACCCGGCGTTGCCAACACATTCTAATGACCTGTTGCCCTCCATACTCACCGAATCGATTGGGTTAACTACCCGAATGGTGAAGTTGACGATGGTGACGGCCGGAGCGAATAACAAATACTACAAAATGTGTGAGAACGATGATAATACGTTCACTGTGCATTATGGCCGGGTGGGCGGCATACGCAGTACGGTTAGGTATCCAATGGCACATTGGACTAAAAAACTTCGTGAGAAAATGGCGCAGGGATACGGCGAAAATCTGACCATTGAACCCGTTTTAGACGCTCATGTATTGACACTGATTCGCCGTATGATGGGGCCGGATGCTCATCGGTTTGAGGCTGCGTTCAGTGTGCGGCACCCCTCGGCCGATACAGCCTTCAACACCTATCTACGCCAGCAATCTAACCGCAAGACCCTGGCGCTTTGGCACGGTCACGCCAAAGCTGGTGGCTATGCCGCCATCTGCGAAGTTCATGTTGGCAGTCAATGGGATAGCCGACGGCCCGAAGAATTTATTGTTTACCACCCGGCGCAGTGTACGGTTCGGTACCTCGTCAGAATCAACGCCTGAGATGCAGACACAACGCAAAAAATTAGACCCGATTGCCATTCGGCTTGCCGCGACCACGCTCATCCTGGCCGAAGGCAGCACTACTCCGTTAGCCGTTAGAGAGGCTCTGCATCGTCGTGGCTACGAAGCTCGTCAGGCCGATATAGCAGAGTGGCTCTTAGTGATTTGTTTTTACGAAAGCTGGCATGTGAAAGACAATGGCCAGTATAGGGTTTATTCGTTTCCGCGAGTAGCCCCGACCCAGCATTTGGATAATTAAGCGAGTATGTGAAAAATATTTTTCGCAAACGTGAACAACGTAAAAAGATTATGTTCTGTGGGGGCGAAATTTGAATCAGAACACTAAACAACAACGCAATGAACACGCTCCTCACCACCGCCCCTGTTGCTCGCCCGGCCCTTGCCAGCTTACTGCGCTGGCAGGAGCCGCTGGCCTCCCGGCTTCGCTATCGGCATGCGTTGCCCGGCATGGTGGCGAACCGATTGCTCAACGTCGAACTGGGGCTATATCTGCTGGCCGAACTGATTCCGATGGCACCTCCGCAGGCGTTGCCCGATCTGCTCACGGGCCGTGGGTTTGTGTATCAGCAACGGCCCATCTGGTCGCCCCGGCAGCACCGGGCGCTGAATCAGGCCCGTATTCTGCTCGCTCCCTACTTAGACCGGGGCGCCTGGTATAAAGCCTTAGATAAATACGCCAACCTCCCCGCCGACCTGCGGGCCTTCACCCTCACCGGCACGCTCCGCACCGACCTGAGCAGCTACTTATTGCGCGAACGGATTATGTTGTTTTCAAAGGCGTTGGCGTAGTTGTCGTAGCGCAGACCATTGGTCTACGCTACATTTATCAGAGCGAGTGGGTTTCTCCTACTCGCTTTTTTTGGATCAAGAATTTCCCAGATTAAACGGTTTTCGGAAGAACGATAAACGAATTGGGCCAGAAATGATAAAATGTGCTAATTTGTGCACTCTGCCAGTTCTATAATTACCCCGCTCTTTTCATGAACCGACGTAATTTTATCAAAACCAGTTCAGTGGTTTCGGTATCCGCCACAACGCTGTCAGCCTGCTCATCGCCCAAATCAGAAAGCCCGGAGAAAAATACAGCTCCTTTTGCAGATGAGTTTGCGCTTAACGAACTAACCATCAACGACCTACAAAAAAAAATGCAGTCGGGCGACTACACGTCGGAAGCTATTACCCAACTCTATTTAGACCGGATTGACGCCATCGACAAAAAAGGCCCTCGCCTGAACGCCGTCATTGAACTCAACCCCGACGCGCTGCCAATCGCCAAAACGATGGATCAGGAACGGAAAGAGGGTAAACTGCGCGGCCCAATGCACGGTATTCCAATCCTCATCAAAGACAACATCGACACCGGCGATCAGATGATGACCACCGCCGGAGCATTAGCTTTAGAAGGCCATAAAGCAACTAATGATGCATTTATTGTGGCTCAGTTGCGGAAAGCGGGGGCGGTTATTCTTGGTAAAACCAACCTGAGTGAGTGGGCTAATTTCCGATCAACGCGCTCTACCAGTGGCTGGAGCAGTCGGGGCGGACAAACCCGAAATCCGTATGTACTCGACCGGAATCCAAGCGGCTCCAGTTCGGGTTCGGGCGCAGCAGTAGCAGCCAATCTGTGCGCCGTGGCTGTCGGCACTGAAACTGATGGCTCCATTGTTGCGCCTTCATCGCACTGCGGGTTGGTTGGCCTTAAACCAACGGTGGGTCTGGTGAGTCGCAGCGGAATTATTCCCATCTCGCACACGCAGGACACCGCCGGACCGATGACGCGAACCGTAACCGATGCAGCTATTTTGCTGGGCGCATTAGTGGGTGTCGACCCAGCCGATGCCGTGACGCTCGAAAGTCGCGGTAAAAGCGCAACCGACTACACGACATTTCTGAAAGCAGACAGTTTATCGGGCAAACGCATTGGTATCGAAAAATCCTTTCTGGAAGGGCACGAAGGCGTTGTTGCCTTATACAAAGCCGCCATTGACGTATTGAAAAAACAGGGCGCGACGGTTGTGGAGGTCGAACTACGCAAAGAGCTTCGGGAAACGGGCGGGGCCGAATTTACCGTGCTGCAATACGAATTCAAAGATGGCGTGAACCGCTACCTGTCGAAAGCCAACGCACGGGTGAAGACCTTAGCCGAGGTAATTGCGTTCAATAAGCAAAACGAGGCCAAAGCCATGCCGTTCTTCAAACAGGAAACCCTCGAAAGCTGCGAAGCCAAAGGCAACCTGACCAGCAAAGAATACACCGATGCCTCAGCCAAAACGAAAACCTGGCGCCAACGCATCGACCGGCTGATGGCAACCCAAAGATTAGACGCCATCGGCGGGGTAAGCATCGGCCCGCCGGGTTGCATCGACCTCGTTAACGGCGACTACGACACCGGTTTTTATTTTTGCCCACCAGCCGCCATGTCGGGCTACCCCCACCTGACTGTCCCGATGGGCACCGTTCACGGCCTCCCGATTGGTTTCTCGCTCATGGCCGGTGCCTATCAGGAAGGCGCGTTACTGGCAATGGGGTATGCCTATGAGCAAGCTTCTAAGAAAAGAGTTAGGCCCGGGTTTGTGGGGGCGTTGGTGATGGGGTGATTTAGGTTGATTACAAGCAGCTAAGTTCCTTTTGATTAACTAAACTTATGTCAATAGTTATTCTAATTTGAAGCCATTCAATGCTACTACATCTTACCGTTCCCTCAAAAGTCATATCAATCTTAAGATATAGTGAATAGAAAAGATACTTTCGTAGCTAAATCTTATATTTAATAAAAGAGATTAAAGTGCATTCTACACCATTGATTGAAGAACTTAGGGTTCATTATAAAAAGCTGCTACCAGAGCCAAGAATATTATTGGCCATCGTAAAGCTATACACCGATTTAGGTGGCTTAGAAGGTGGTGTAGAATCATTTACAGAATCTCAATTGCGCCAGGCTTTTCAATGGGCTGATTCAGAAATAAGCTTATCTGATGAGCCAAGTGATCGTGTGTTTTACGAACGATATAATTCAGCCACTTATGAGTTATTTGATTTTATTCTAAATCGTGATCGGGACGGTACGTATAGATTATCCTCATATGCCCTTCAATTGTGCCGTCTACTTCAAGATACATTATTCCATGAAGTAAAGCCTACTCAACTTATAACCCAGTTTAGGCTTATGGAAGAGCAGCTAGACAGTGTCGAAAGATTTGTAGAATGGGCAGAGTTAAAATTAGATGCAACTATTCATAGCATTAATGGGCAGCTTGAACAAGCTGAAACAAACATACGTCATGAGGTTCGTCAGCTACAAGGTCACGCTGATCAAAGTAATGAGGATTATGAGATTCATTTACAGAATACAGAAAATAAGTTACGTGACTTATACAAACAAACTCAGCAGTTGCTTAATGCCTTCTCATGCACAGCGGGTATAGAACATAAACTCAAGCATCTCAAAAACACTTCTCCTCATAACGAAATTTTGCAGGCGCTAGCCGATAGAGCCTTACAATTTATCCGAGAGGCACATAAAAATTTACGTGCACAGAGTGGATTGCTTGATCGTGCACAACCCCGAGTTCAATCCTTATTCAAAAACCTTGATGCGGCACGATTTGATCGGCTTTCTGGGCAATTTTTAACGTACTTACTCAACCCAGATCGCAATATAATTTCTTGGTCTGGTCATCCTGAATTGCCACCCGACGTACATAGAAAGAGTATAGTAAGCTCCCCTTTAAAACTGCGCTATCTTAATAAGACAACCCGAATTTTTCCACCTATCAGGGTTCCAATTCCTATTCCTGAACCTGATTTGGAAGCTGAGCAGATCTTTTTATTACAGGTACAAGGTCAACTACGTGTACAACAGCGCACTGACTTTTGGTTAACAAAGTTGGTGTATCAGGTGCAGCAGGATAGGGCAGTAGCATTTGAAGCATTTGCGATTCAAATTATTCAGAATGAAGCTGCCGACGAAGTTTATAGCATTTTAGCCTTTTTACTGGGTCGGGTACTCAGTGAAACCGCCACAAGTCAAGGTTGGTCAATACGTGTTTATAATCAAGAGCCCCCTATTTCTATCAATCATACACAATTTGCTTTATGGCCCCTACAGTTTACCCTTCAGTAGATTATAATGACCTATTTACCTGTTCAGACACTATTGAGCACTTTGCTCGTCTAGATTATGAGCTGCGTTCGGGTGTTTATATTCAAGAAGCTCACCCAGAACAACAACGTCTCGTATGGTACTTAGAAGACCATTTCGTTCCTATTAAAGAATTCTTTTTGACTGTCTATGGATTAAGACTACAACACCGGAATGATGGGGCTCGTCGGTTCTATTTTCTACAACCTACCGAACAGACGGCCAATAAAATTCCTCAATTATATCGCAAAGAGCTTAAGCCTGAATTAATCATTTCAGGTTTACTATTATGCCAAATAGTGTTTGTGGACTTAGAAATTCCCAATACATTAGACGAGCTCATGAACCTGCTAGTATTGGAATATGCACCGTATCGAGAAGGCTTACTTCGGCATGTATCCCGGTTAAAAAACTCAAAGTTTTTTGCCACCGATCTCGATGATGCTAAAGTAACAAAATGGCTATCAGAGGCAATCGATGAATTCACAAAACTTGGCTGGGTTTATAAACCAGGCGATGGTACCTTTCAAGTAATGCCCGCCTTAGACCATTTACGTGACTTATATAGAAATGAGATTATGAAAATAGAAACAGTTTACTCCTCAAAACCTTCGAATTGATATCATGCGCTATCCATTTATATACAGCATCTCAACAGTTAACCTTATTTATCACGGGAATTGTGATTACAAGCTTAACCATTATTGCACTGGGTTTGCAGGTGAAAGCGGGGTAGGTAAAAGCATAATTGCAGACCTACTTCAACTAGTTTTTGTAGGTGAAGGAGCTTACGACTCAGCCACACATGCAAAGGGAAGCCGGCCATTGCATAAGCTCGTACAAAAAAGAGCACAAAATGAAGAGGGAACTAGCCGTGGATACGTATTCGCTAATATCCAAACTGGTCCAACTGACTTTCTTATCATTGGCTGCGCTCTTGAAAATCTTAGTCAGCAATGTACACCATTTGTAGTGCAACAAGGGGAGGATTTCCGTGCCCAACTACGTTCTATCAATCGTCCTTTAAGTCACACTGCATTTATTGACAATAATACTGTAATAGCGGTGACTGACCTGCGCGAATATCTACATACAACCCTACAAGTGGTAGCGAAAACCTTTACCCAACGTTCCTCTGAATATTATAAAATACTGTGGGATAATGATTTAGTGCCAATTAATATTTGCAAACCAACATTGCTTAAAGATTACGCTAAAATACTTCGGTCATTTTCGCGCAGTGGTGAATTAGACAAGAACCCAGAAAATCTAGAAAGCTTTTTGTTTGGAAATGAAGTTAAGGAACGCATTTGGAAAAGTTATGAGCAATTATTGGCTAGTTTCGGACGAGATAAAAGAGACTATGAGGAAAATGGTCGTCGTATTCGCCGTATTGAACGAAAAATAACTGGTTTTCGCCAACTTGATGAATTGCTAACAGAAGCTCGCCTACTGAGAAGAAGTTATCAAGCTAACGAAGTCCGCATAGCCCGCCAAAATCGTGAAATAACCGAAAATGAAGCAAAGCGTTTATTGTTACAAACTCAGTTAACTCAGTTACTGGCGTTCCGTTTAACAGAGGCTCAAGCTCAACGCGGTTTGAGAGACAACTTGGCAATAGCCATCAGTCACCGATGTAATAAGCGACGTTTACAAGAACTGCCAAGCTTTATAACAGGAGCAAAGGAGACACTACAGATTGCCGAAACACGCAGGAAAGAAGCAGAGGAAGCTGCACGTATTGCGAAGGAGAATTTAAATAAGGCAAATCAGGTAGAAACTTGGCTATCTTGCCTGGGGCCTAACTATGAAGATTTACATACAGCCTTAGAAGCTAAACAAATTACAGAACATCATTCCAAACTACGAAATAACCTCTGGGCTTATCTTCAAGAACAAAAACAAGCTGATATTCTATGCCAATTAGATTGGCACAAAAGCCGTTCAGTTTTACAAGTACAACAAGAGTGCGATGAATGGCAACAAACGGCTATTGACGCACGCAGACTTGTCTCTTATACAGATTTGACGAATCCCGATTCACTTACTAATTGGGCATTAAAGAGAAATGACCCTATTACACTTGACCAGGAAAGTGTATTAGCTCATTTTGGTCAGTTAGATAAATGGAAAAATCGAGAAGAACGTAAAGCTCGTTTTTTAGAGACTGCCGACTCGCTAATTCATGATAAGATGATAATCAAAAATGGTGCTTCAACTACCGGATTTTGGTTGTGTTTAGCAGGCACTAAAGAATGGATTATACGCCTGTTACCAGAACAAAGGCTCTTTGGAGATCGGGATAAAGATCGAGTTCGTGATCTTTTGGCAACATGGAATCAGAAGAATGTAAAGCAGGCTGAAGAATTAGAAAATAAAAGTCGAAAAGCAAAAACTTTAATAGACGTCTTAAAGGAATTTTCACAATGGGAGGAAGCATTACCTTTGCTGAACGACTCAGAGGTAAACAACAATACATTACCTACTGACTTCCCTACAAGCTTAGCAGATCTCAATAGTGCCATTAGTTTACACCATAAGCATAGCGAATTAATAGTGGACAAACAGACGGCAATCAATAATGCGAATCAGGCCAATATTAAGAATAGTGATGCCTTATTAGCACTTGATAGGCTAGAAAGCGAGCAAAATGGTTTGCAAAAGCGAATCGATGAAATAGATAGATCGCAGTTGGCGGCTAATTTATGGAGATGTCGCATACAACTTCGAAAGACACAACAGGAGAGAAAGAACTGGTTAGAAGAAAATTCTGATAATGTACCTGCTGAACTTTTGAATACACATTATACAGAAGTTAAAAAAGTAGAGACTATATCAAATGAAGAGTTGACCAAACAGCTAATTACTGCAGAACTTACTCTTGACTTACGGCAAAAAGAATTAGCAGACACTAAACTTAAGCTCATCGACTTTCAGAAAATAGAAGATGAAGCTCAAGCTAATTTCAAAAAGCTCCCATCAATAGAAGCTGAGGAACCAGACATTATTCCGACTCAGTCAGAGGTTCAAGGAAAAGAAAACAAATACGAAATACTATTTCATGAGCTTGTAAAAGAGTTTCTAAGTAGCGATGAAATAGATAAGTACCGTCCGGTCGATGATTTATTGGATTTTATGCAGGAAGTATTGCCAGACGAAGTTCGTGGTATAATACGCTCGACCGATGAAGGGCAAGAACGTTTACAAAGTGCATTAAGAAGCATCAACGAGTCAACCCGAGAAATTGCCCGCCTTAAGTTGGTAGAGTTAGGGCAATTAATTGGTGAAGTTCGCGAAGCTTATGATGGCTTTGCAAAAGAAATAGGAGAGTTGCAAAAGTATTTTCGAAGAGAAAAAACAGAAATAACTGGTGGTTTCCGGCCATATATTGCTACACGTCCGGTCACAACTTATCCAGTTGATTGGTTAGATGAATTCCAGCGTACAGCCGCCGAGCCTGAAACTGTCCGTCAATTATCCAATTTAGATTCCATAGAGAATATACTTTATCGTGCCTACTCTCAGAAGGGTGGCACAGATCCAAAGCGGACTATACCAAAACTATTGGATCCATTAAGTTATCTCAAGCTGGAGTTTGAAATGAAAAACGATGATGGTTATATTAATGATGGTAGCAGTGGCCAAACGTTTATGGCAGCAGCCTTACTTAATATAGCTCGTTTATCAGTAATTGGACGTAGTGGCGGACCACATACAGCTTCGCGAGGTTTACGTTTCATGGCTATTGATGAAGTGGACAGTTTGGGCAGTAATTACACGACATTATTATAGGACTTTCGCTTAGAGTGTGATTGCCTGAATTCTTGGGTTGGCTAACTCGTGTCGGAGGTAGTCAGCGAACAATGCCGTTCGTACTTGATAAATGGTTTGGCCGATTTGTTTAGCCTT
>JAESFU010000538.1_pt1 | contig 17554 bp, 10 predicted proteins | sample 9269461 | NCBI WGS metagenome assembly JAESFU01 (sample SAMN14502556, study PRJNA617107) | algae metagenome | isolation source: Stenomitos rutilans HA7619-LM2 and co-occurring heterotrophs from cave walls | place: USA: Waikapalae cave, Hawaii | collected 2009-07-28
CCATCTTCTCCGTCCGTGCAGCCAAGGCCTCTGCAATGGTGGGAGAGAAGTGGCAGCACGTCGACCGCATGGACCTCTCCATGCTCGGCTCACTCCGCCTCACGACCGATCATCATCTCAAGTCTGCGTCCGGCGGCCGTGCAACCGTCGACTTCAAGGGCAAGATTGAGATGGACTCAGAGGGTGCAGGTGCGCCGCAGGCCTTCAAGATCACCGACACGCGGTACGAAGGTTCCTACATCTGGAACACCGAGCTCGGTGCACTCGAAACCATGCAGCAGGTCCAGGAATTCTCACTCGGCGGCGGCACGCCCGAAGCTGCACTCAAGCTCCGCAACAACGGCAAGGTGAAGATCGAACGGAGGCGGTAATTTCGTGTGCCACGAGCCGTGCCACCAGGATCGGCTCTGCGATCCTGGTGCTCTTGGTTGCTGCCTGGCCTTGCAATAATCCTCGTGTGCAACCCCAAGTTCTTCTTCGCCAGAACCTCATCGCGGCCCTGCTCCTCGCAGCGATCTGGTACATGATCCCCGTTGACGGGCCCATCCAGGTGCCGCAACTCACCACGGTCGGCCTTGGCATCTGGCTGGTGTGGGCGATTGTGCTCTTTATCTTGAATCTCAATGAGCTCGGCCTGGGTGACAAGCCTCGCAAGGACTCCGACAGCATCGAATTCGTGGCGGTCGCGGTCGGTGCCTGCGCACTCTCTTCAATCGCTGCGTTCATCATCTGCTTCATCGCGATATACATCACGCACGCACTGAAATGAGCAACGCCGTGCCACCGCAGATCAGCTCTGCGATCTCGGTGCTCCTGGTTCTCGTCTTTCAAAGCCTCTTCACCAGTGCCTGATGCCCAGTCCCCAGTGCCTACTCCTGCTCTGCCGTCCCCCCATCCCTCGCATACAAAAACCTGCACCCCCTCCGCTCTGCTTTCCCATCTGCAAATACCACGCACTCATACCCCTCGTGCATCGATGCTGCACCAACCACGCCATCCTTGCGGATCGCGTAGAGCGTCACGTTGAAGTTCGGCCTGCCCTTGGCATCAAGCAGTCGCGGTGCACGCGTCTTGTCTGCGATCTGCTTCAGCACCTTCAGGCACGCATCGGTGGGGGAGAGGCCGCTCTCCATTGCTGCAACCACGCCGTACGAACCGCAGACCTGCATCACCGATTCACCGCGCCCCGTCGCACCTGCAGAGCCCACTGCATTGTCCGTGTACAACCCCGCGCCCAGGATCGGCGAGTCACCTGCACGCCCTGCGATCTTGTAACTCAATCCGCTCGTGCTTGTGCACGAGTACAGATCGCCCTTGGCATCAAGCCCCGATACGTGAATCGTTCCGAACGTGAACGGCACGTTGGGCGTCGCGCTGCGAGAATCGCCCGGTGCGGGTGTCTTCACGCTTTCATCGGGCCTGCCATCCGCAGTTGAGCCCGCTGCAGTCGACCCTGCCCACATTGCCTGCCCAAACCCGCTCGACATCTGATCGGGTGAGACCCACGCATCACGATCTGACAGCGTCGCCTTCCAATCGAGCCACGCCTTGCGTGCACGTGGTGTCAGGAGCTCCTCATCCTTGAAGCCAAGCGCGAGTGCGAACTTCCTCGCACCATCGCCCACCAGCATCGAGTGCTCGGTGCGACGGAAGACCTCAAGAGCCACTTGAGAAACGTGCCGAATGCCACGCAGCCCTGCGATCGCTGCACCACGGTGGAGCGGCCCATCCATCACCGCTGCATCAAGTTCGACCTGCCCATCCTCGTTCGGCAGACCGCCGTACCCGACCGACATCTCCTCCGGATCGTCTTCAACCAGCGAGATCCCTTCGACGATCGCATCAAGCAGCGGGACGCCTTCGCTCGCACGTGCTGCTGCACGCCCCACTGCAGGGATGCCATTCCAAGACGAGATCAGGATGGGCCGCGAGGTCGTCATGGTTCATGGTCCCTGTGAAATCAGGCTCGGCTGCAATTACGCGCCGCGAATGAATACTGCCCACGCAAGCACCAGCACGGGAAGCAGCAAGAGCACCGCCCACATGATGTACCCAAAGAACGAAGGCATCGTGACGCCCGAGCTCTGCGCGATCGAACGGACCATGAAGTTGGGTCCGTTACCGATGTACGTCATCGCCCCGAAGAACACTGCACCCAGCGAGATCGCTTCAAGCGTCAAGACGCCCTCCCGGTTCTGGAGGAACACCGCGATCGTTTCCTGGTTGATCGGTGTCTCACCAAATGCGATCTGGAGGAAGCTCAGGTACGTCGGTGCGTTGTCAAGCCCTGCAGAGAGTCCGCCCGTGAGGAAGTAGTACGCAGTGGGGCTGGTGATGCCCCACGAGGGCGCGTTTGCAGAGAGGTACGCGAGTGCAGGCATCATCGTCAGGAAGATGCCGATGAACAGGAGCCCGACTTCCTTCACCGGAAAGAGCGAGAACCCGTTGGCCTCGTGATTGGCCTTGGGCGCGAGCTTGAGCGCGATGATCGCCACTGCAATCTGGATGAACGGCCCGACCGGCACCGGAAGGTGAATGTTCAGATTGCGGGAAAGGAACGGATCAATGAAGATCGCCGCGACGATCAAGGCCAGCGCGATGAACCCCATCCCGCCGCGGATCTTGAACCCGTGCCCATCTGCGTGCGTCGCTTCTTCAACATCCTTGGGCAACCGCTTCTGCACGCGCAGGTCGTAGATGTAGAACATCGCAAGCAGAACGCCGACGATCAGGAGCCACGGCTTCCAGAGGTTGATCAATGTCCACACAAACGGCACGCCCTTGATGTACCCCAGGAACAGCGGTGGATCACCGATCGGTGTCAGCGTGCCGCCGCAGTTGGAAACGATGAAGATGAAGAACACGACGTGGAGCGGCGTGATCCGCCCCTTGTTCGAGCGGATGAACGGCCGGATGAGCAGGACCGACGCGCCCGTCGTGCCGACAACGTTGCAGATCACCGCCCCTGCTGCGAGGAGCAGCGTGTTGAACATCGGCGTCGCGCGTCCGCGCGTGTCGATCACGATCCCGCCCGACGCGACGTATAGCCCGCCAATCAGCGCGATGAAGCAGAAGTACTCAAGCCCCGTGTGATGGATCGCGTGCCACCCGAATGAGTGCCCCGATGCATCAGGCTTGCCGTACGCGACGATGTAGTACGCAAGAACCAGCGTTCCGAGGAAGAACGAAAAGTCCGGGAAATGGTGGTGCCAGATCTTCTCGCTGATGAACGGCATCAGCGCGATCGAAAGCAGGAGAAGCACGAACGGCGCCACGAGCCAGATTGGGACGACCGTGTGGCCGTTCTCCAGCACTGCAGGCATCGCAAACGCGAGCGTGACGCCCGCGATCGCACCTGCAGCAGTGGTCACTGCCCAGCAGACCGGCCCCTCGAACGACCGTGTGTGGTGTCCTGCCATGATCGATAGGTTCTCCTGGCCTGAGGCCGAAAGAGGATTCTGCCTTGATGGTCTAGCGTCGCATGATATTCGCAGAAGCGTCCGCGGACGTCAGACGCGAGATCACCAGCAGCACGCCGGTCACGGTCATCACGCCCAGTGCATTGGCCCCGAAATCATCGAGCGCACTGAATCGCCGGATAAATGGGAGCGACTGCGACCACTCATCAAGCCCGCTGTACACCAGCGACACGCCGCCGCTTCGCCAGATGTTGGTTTCAGAGAGGATCGGCCCGAACCACCCGCACGACGTGCACAGGAGCGTCCAGAGCCCAAAGAGCCCCATGTGCGCCACGAGGTCGGGCCTGCCCGGCATCGGGAGCGTGAGCTGCGGCCAGTGCGTCAGCATGAACGCAAACCCTGCGTACATGCCAAAGACAAACGCAGTGGATCGACCGACAAAGAGGCCTTGCGACCCGCTCACGCCCTCGCACCCGCGCCGGTCGTGACGACCACGGGCTTGGCCGCGGGTGCAGGGACGCCATCGATGCGAGCCAGCATCGCGTCCCAGTCTGCAAGCAGGACCTTCGAGAGCGAGGCGTAGTCTGCAGCACCGGGCGCGTCGGGCGCGTAATCAAAGATCGTCTGCCCGAAGCTCGGGCATTCCGCGAGCTTGATGTTCCTTCGGATCGCGGGGCGATAGACCCGCGCAAACTTCCACGGCACTTCCTGCGTGCGTGCCTTCTCAAAGAACCCGTCCATGTCGCTGACGACCTCGCGTGCGTGCGTCGTGGCAGGGTCGTGTGCACAGAGGATCACGCCCGAGACACGGAGCTTGGGATTGAGGTTCTGCGTCACGAGCGACACTGTCTCGAGCAGCTTACCGACGCCCTGGAGCGCCAGGAAATGGGCCTGCATCGGGATCAGGACCTCGCGTGCAGCGGAGAGCCCGCTGATCGTGAGGAGACCCAAGGATGGTGGGCAATCCAGGAGGATGAACTCGTAGCGGTCGCCAAGTGAGTTCAGTGCACGCTGGAGGCGGGTGAAGCGGTCGGCCTCGGATGCAAGCTCGGTCTCCGCTGCAGCCATGTCGGTCTGCGCAGGCAGGATCGCGAGGTTCTTGCCGACCTCGCGGATCGCGGTCTTGACGTCAAAGCCAGGGTCGAGAAGCACGTCGTAGACCGAGGACTCGACTGCAGTCGGATCAACGCCGACGTGGAGCGTCGCGTGGGCCTGCGGATCGAGGTCGACGATCAGCGTCGGCCGACCCGCGCGTGCGAATGCAGCGGCAAGGTTGACCGTGGTCGTGGTTTTCCCGACGCCCCCCTTCTGGTTCATGAGGGCGATGAGACGGATCGGACGTAAGGCTGGGCCGGCCATGGGCCAAGTATACCGGTCGCGGATCGGGCGTCAGGCCAATGAACAGGCGAATCAACAGGCCAATCGGCGCGACAATCAACAGATCGATTGGCGGTGCATCGGAAGCAACGAACTGCAGTCGGTCGAGATCACGCAGTCTTGGCTGCTTCGGTCAGGACGCCGACGGTGCTCTCGGTCGTGGTAGCAGGAGTGACCGCGGCTGCAGTGGGGGCAGGGAGCCCGCCAGCAGGGGGAGCGGGGGGCTTGCCCGTCGAGTCGAAATTGGCGGCCTGCTCTTCGATCTGCTTCTTGCGGGCGATCTTGATGGCGGTGACACCGATGTACGAAGCGAAGATCAGGGCCAGGATGTAGACGACCCGTGCACGGGACATGCTGAGCCAGATGCCCATGCCTGCAAAGAGACCGCCCAGTGCGTACAGGGCCAGGACCGCACCCTTCACGCCAAGTGCTCGCTTGAGCATGTGGTGGAGGTGGTCGCTGTCTGCACTGGAGATGCTCTTGCCTGCCATCTTTCTACGGACGATGGCGAGCGAGGTATCGATGAGCGGTATGGCGTAGATGATGAGCCCCGCGAGCACGAGCTGGGTCTGCTCGTTGTCGCCCAGCGTCAGGATGATGACGATGGTCGTAAAGCCCATCAGGAGCGAGCCTGCGTCGCCCAGGAAGATGTTGGCAGGGTTGAAGTTGTGGGGGAGGAAGCCTAGGCAGGCACCAAGGAGTGCCAGGCACATGACGATGCGTTGCGAGTCGCGGGGTCCATCGTCGACGAAGGCCATGCCCAGCGCGACGATGAGAAGGCCGAACGAGGCGATGCCGGTGACGCCCGTCAGGAGGCCGTCGAGCCCGTCGATCAGGTTCGAGGCGTTGCAGGCACCCAGGACAAAGAGGGCGATGACTGCAGTGCCCGTCCAGTAGACCAGGTCGATGTGGATGTGGCCGGTGGGGACCAGGAACGGGATCTCGATCCCGACCGGGATGTTGTAGACGAGGTTGGGATCGCCAAAGGCCTGGCCGATCGGCTTCATGATGCCGCCCGCGACGCGGACACCGACGTCGTCGATGGCGAGTGCAGCGGCAGCGAGGAGCTGGCCGCCAAGCTTGACGCGCGGGCTGATGCCCATGACGTCGTCGAGGAGGCCGACCAGGACGATCGCGGTCATGCCCAGGAGGATCGAGGGGGGGACCGGGAAGAGGTTGCCGTCGGGATCGAGGTGGGCAGGGTTCTTGACGGTGTGGAAGGCCATCATGCCGTCCACTGCCTGCGCAAAGAAGCTGTAGAGGATGCCTGCCATCAGCCCAAGGAAGACGCCGACACCGCCGAGGTAGGCGATCGGCATGCGGTGGATCTTGCGGGCCTCGTTGGGGCGGTCGATCACGCCGTGCTTGACTGCAAGACGCCGCATGAAGGGCGTCGAGACCAGCGTCACGAGGAAGGCGATGACCAGGATCGGGCTGTAGTTGTGGAAGATCTCAAGCCGCGAGAGCGTCTCGGTCGGGACTGATGGGACGCCGACGGTCTCGGTTGTGGCGTTTGTCGTGCCGGTCTTGGCTGCAGAACCAGTATCCTTGGGGGTTGTCAGCGAGTTGACCTTGGACTCGAGCGTGCGGACGGAGGATTCGAGCGACTGGATCTTGGCTGCACTGGCGGCCGCGTTGGCGGCTGCTGCAGGGTCCGAGAATGTCTGGCCTGACCCAGTCGCGGTGTGCGGAGTCGCCAGGTCGCGATCCGACCCGGTCGAGGTGCCCTGGAACTGGTATTCCGACCAACTCACGCCTTGCACTCCGCCTGCATCGATCCGGCGATGGCACGGATCGTCTCCTCAAGCCCGATTCTGGCAGTGAACCCGACCGCTTCCCTGATCCTCGAAAGGTCAGGACGACGCTGGCGGAGGTCTTCAAAGCCCGAGCCGTACACATCAGTGTACGGAACCATACGGATCTCCGACCGTGAACCCAAGGTACGGATGACTAGATCGGCTAGCTCGGCGATCGAGATCGGTGCATCTGAACCGACGTTGAATACTCGACCCCTGCATAGGGGATTCCCCACCAGCGTCGGGAGCACACCGACGACATCCCGAACATCGCAGAAGCAGCGGGACTGGCGGCCGTCGCCGTGGACTTCAAGGGATTGGCCCTTGAGAGCAGCGATGACAAAGCGGGGGAGGACCATGCCGTAATCCCCGATCTGGCGGGGTCCGACGGTGTTGAAGAACCGGACGACGACTGCCGGGAGCCCGCGCTGCTGGTGGTAGGCAAGGGCCAGGAACTCATCGATGGCCTTGGAGAAGGCATAGGACCAGCGCGCGACGGTGGTGGGGCCGTAGACGACGTCGTCTTCCTCGGAGAAGACGGCGCGGGTCGACTTGCCGTAGACCTCGGAGCTTGAGGCGATCAGTACCGTCGGCGGACCACCTGATGGAGAGGGGTGCGACTGGGCGAAGCGGAGGATTGCAGCAGCCTGGTCGACATTGGTCTCGATCGAGCGGATGGGGTCCTCAACGACGAGGCGGACGCCGACTGCAGCAGCGAGGTGGTAGATCTCGTCGAAGCGTTCACCCTTGCCCAGGGCGCCGAGCGCGTCGGCAAGGTCTGCCTCGATGAAGCGGAGGCGACCGTTGGCGGAGGCGAATGCAGGGTCGAGGTTGATCTTGCGGCCGGTCGAGAGGTTGTCGACCACGGTGACGGTGTCGCCGCGCGAGAGGAGGCGTTCGGTCAGGTGCGACCCGATGAAGCCCGCGCCGCCCGTGACGAGGCAGTGGCGAGGGGAGCCTCCTGGAGCTTGGCGATCAAGAGTGCTAGGCACGGGGGAGGAGGATGGAGAAGGCGGGTTGGTCACCAGCAGGTTCGTTCAGAGGCGAGCTTGTTCAGAGGCGGGGTTGTATCGAGTTTACAGCGAGGCAGAGCGTGATGCGGCCGGAGCGCTAGAGCAGGCCGCAAGAGGCGGCGTGCTTTCAAGAAAAACGCACCTTGCCGGTAGGCCAGGTGCGTTTGGATCGTACGGGAATGTCTGGCGTCTGCCAGAAGCTCCTTTGAATCAGTTGCTGTTGTGGTAGTCGTGCGTTGCCTTGATGTTGCTGGCGAGGTAACCGCCTGCAGATGCACGGACACCGTTGACCAGGACGCCGAGCATCTCCGCACGCGCGTCGTTGAGGTCGTTGATGAGCCTTGCGACCATGCCGCGGGTCTCGCTCATCGCCTTGACGACGAGCATGGACGAGTCGCATCGGTTGGCGACCGCCATGCCATCGCCCGAGACGAGGGCGGGGGCGACATCGATCAGGACCAGGTCGTACATCTCGCGGGCCTGGCGGACCAGGACGGTCATTGCTTCGGTCGCGAGGAGTTCGCCTGCACGGTGCTCGCGGGAGCCTGCAGAGAGGACGTGGAGGCGATCATCGCCTGCACGCTGGACCGCACCCTCGAGCTTGGCGTTGGCGGTGATGACGTCGGCAAGGCCGGGGCCATCGTTGACGCCGAAGATGCGGTGAAGGGCAGGGCGACGCATGTTGGCGTCGATGACCAGGACTCGCTGGCCTGCTGCAGCGCCGACCAGGGCGAGGTTGGCGACGATCGAGGTTGCGCCAGAGCCTGGCGTGGCCGCGATGACGACAAGGGTCTTGTGAGCAGCAAGGTCCATGCGCTTGGAGAGCGTGGAACGGACCTGGCGGAAGCTCTCTGCGATGACGCCCTTGGGGCGGTCGCGGAAGGCGGTTTCGACCGCGCCGGGTGCAGAGGGATCCTCTGACGCAGAGGGGACGAGGCCGACGACGCGTGCACGGGGGATCATCGCGACGTCCGACGGGCCCTTGATACGGGTATCAAGGAGCTCGCGGGCGACGAGGATGCCGCTGACCAAGAGCATCGAGACGATGAGCCCTGCAGGGAGCATTATCTTGAGCTTGGGGAAGTCGACTTCGTTGGGGACGGTTTCACGCTGGAAGACCAGGACTCGCATGAAGCTGTCGAGGCTCTGGAGGGCGTTAAGCTCACGGAGGCGAAGCTCAAGCTTGCTCTTGTTGTCGATCGACAGCGAGATCGAGCGGTCCATGTCGTCGAGCTGGGTCTGGGTGTAGGTCAGTTCCTTCAGACGCTCGAGGAGACCGCGCTGACGCTCGGAGAGGTCGAGTTCCTGTGCTTCGAGCTGGGCGACGCTCATACGGGTCGAGTCGACCATCGCACGGAAACGCTGCTCGAGGAGCTCTGCACGCTTTTGCTCGAGGCTCTGCTTGTAGCCGTTGAGCTGGACGTCGAGCTCGCGGACGCTGCGGTGCTGCTCGGTGTACTTGAGGAGCATGGCCTGACGCTCGGAGGTCAGGGTCGTGATGACGTTCTTGAGGTTAAGGATTTCAGGGAGCGATTCGACGTCGTCGCGCTCGGTCTCGCTGTGCTGGATGCCCGCGGGATTTGCGATCTGCGCTTCATAGGCGTTCAGGCGGGTGCGGAGCGCCTCAAGATCGAGGCGGACGCCGACGACCTGCTGGTTGAGGACGGTGAGCTGGTTCTGGGTGTCGATGTTCTGCTTATTGATGACGTCGACGTTCTTGTCGCTCAGGAGCTTGGCACGACGGGCCTGATCTTCATTGACCTGCTTGGTGAACTCGTCGATCGAGCGGATGACCGCGTCGCGCTGCGACGAGCTGCTTTCCTGGACCTGGCGGCGGAGCTCGGTCTCGTAGTTTTCACGCCAGAGCTTCACGAGGGCGGTGACGTCGTTGCGGTACTTGCCGCTGATCGACATCTGGATGAACCGCGTCTGGGGGATCATGCGGGCGCTGACCGTGTCCTTGAGGTACTGCTGTGCCTCGGCGACGTTCAGGACGCCGTTCTCGATGAACTTGGACGACCAGTCGGGCGCTTCCTGCTGAAGACGGCGGTCTTCCGCCAGCTTCTGGAGCACGACGCTGCTGGTCATGATCCTGGTCTGCGTCTGCATGAAGCGTTCGAGCGCGACGTCGTCGACCTGACCCGCGTCGGGAGCCTGGGTCGGATCGCTCTGCACCGAGAAGACCTGGAAGATGGCCTCTGCGCGCCAGAAGGGGTAGAGGTTCATCCAGGCGTAGTGCGCAACGACGCCCAGGACGATGCCCATCACGGCGGCGATCGCCAGGACCCACTTGTACTTGCGGAAGAGCTTGACGGGGTCAAGCGTCGTCACCGCCGCGGGTGCGGAGTGAGCTGCGTGTCGGTTGGGCGAGGCTTGCGGTCGAGCCATCGCGGGCATGGTTGTCATGGTCAAATTCCTGTCGGTCGGATCCCGTTATGGTCTACCGGACCATAGGGTCAGTCATTCCATACGAACATCGGCCGATGCCGGCTTGGCCTATCGGGCGTCAGCGTGCTATTTCCCCTGAATCTGCTTCTTGAGGTTGTCCAGGTCCGTTCGGTATTCGGCCGGAACATCCCCACGCATGGCTTCGACGAGGTTCTCGACGTCGCCCGCGACCTTGCGTGCAGAGTCCGTCTCGTTCTTCGCCACGTAGTAGTTGCCAAGGTGGATCATCACCGGGATACGGGTGATGGTCGCGCCGGAGAACTCAAGTGCCTGGTCGAGGTGCTTCTTGGCGTCGTCGAGCTTCCCTGCCTGGAGGTAGATCCAGCCCAGGGTGTCGTGCGCGTCGGCGCTGTTGGGGTTGCTCTTGACGGCCTGCTCGCCGTACGGGATCGCGTCCTGGGGCTTGTTGAGGTGCTTGGCGAGGACGTAGGCGAGGTTGTTGTTCATCTCCCAGTCTTCGGGGAAGGCCTTGAGGCCCTGGGTCCATGCGTCCGCAGCCTTCTGGTGGTCGCCCTTGGCGAGCCAGCCTGAACCCAGGAGACGGTGCGCAAGGACGCGGATGGTGTCGTTCGACGCGGACTCCGCAAGCCCCTTGAGCTCGTTTGCACCCTGCTCGTAGGTGGCGGCGTCGCTCAGGAGAACGTCGGCACGGAAGTAGAGCGGGAAGTCGCGGTTGAGGGAGCGCTGGCCTGCATCCTGGAAGAACGTGGCCTGCTCGGCGGGCTTGAGATAGACGCGGCGGACGTCGCGGCGCCATGCAAGGAACTGGTCGAGGCGCTCGACCGGGACCAGGTCGAGTGCAGCGACGAAGTCGTCGTTGACCTGGCGCTGGACGCGGGCGAAGTTGTTGGAGTTGCGGCGTGCGAGGAGCTTGGCACGGCTCAGGAGCAGCGCGGGGCGCTGCGAGATCTCGCTCTGGAAGACACGGAGGACTTCTTCTGCCTGGGTCACGTTGCTCTGGGGATCGTTGAGAATGCCCTCGAGGCAACGGATGCCGATGTCGTACTCCTTCGAGATGCTCCATGCAGCGAGGGCGTAGCGAGCACCCTGCGCGAACATTTCTGCAGCACGGAAGACGTCCGACATGCGGACGAGGACCTGGATGTCTCCGGGGCGTGCAGTGATGGCTTCATCGGCGAGCTGGATGGCGACGTCGGGCTTGCTGCGGCGGATCAGTTCACGGATGAGTTCGACGCGTGCATCGAGCATCTGCGGGTTGGAACGGACGAGCGTGACCTGATCGTCGAGTGCCTTGTCGATCTGGTTGCGGACGACATACATCGCAGAACGGACCTGGAGTGCACGCGGATAGCCGGGGCGGATCTTGAGGGCGGCCTCGAGATCGGCGAAGGCGTCGCGATCCGAGCCTGCCTGCTTGGAGAGGTACTCGGCGCGCTTGACGTAGACGATCGGGTCGTCGGGGAAGGTGACGACGGCGAGGTTGAGGGTGTCTGCAGCACGCTTGGAATCGCCGACACACTCTGCTGCATCAGCAGCGAGAAGCATGGCCGTTGCATTTTCCTTCTGGGTTGCCGCGTTGATCTGCTTGAGGAGCGCATCTGCCTCTGCACACTCGCGGAGGCGGATGGTGATCTCCGCCAGGCGGAGGCGGACGAGGTTGCTGGTGTCTTCGCACCCTGCGGCGAGGGCACGCTTATAAGCGTCTGCAGCTTCCTTGTCGCGGTTCATGCTGGCATAGGCGTCGCCGATGCTCCGATCGACTTCGCAGCGCTTGCCGTCCTGGTAGGGGCGACCGCGTTCCATCATCTGGACGCCCTGGTCGATCTGGTTGCGCTGGACGAGGAACTGGCCGAAGGCAAGGTAAGGCTCGACGTTCAGCTTGGCCTGATCCTGCGCTGCGAGGTAGTTTTCCATGACCGTGACGGCCTTGTCGGGCGCACGGCTTTCAAAGTACCAGCGGGCATCAAGGAGCGCGAGGGCCACGCTGTCCTGGATGGAGCGGACCTTGTCGATGTACGTCCTGGAGGTCTTGTAGTCCTTGAGGTCGAGGTAGAGCGTCGAGAGCGAGCCGAGGTTGTTGATGTCGTTTGGCTCACGCTGCTCGCGCTTGAGGCGTTCAGCGATCGCCGCGTTCTTGTCACCCACGCGGCCCTCGAGGCGGAGCCAGAGATCCTCGAAGGCTGCATCGCCATCGACAAACCGCTTGTTGTCGCGGGCGATCTGGAGGGCGCGGGTCGCGTCCGAATCGCTGAGGTACGAGATGTACTCGCGGAGCGTTTCGCGGTCGTTGGGACGGAGCTTGAGCGACTCTTCGTATGCGTTGACCGCATCCTGCACTCGGCCAAGGCGGCCCTGGACACGGGCGAGCAGACGCCATGCCTCGGGCGTGACGGTGCGCCTGCTGGTCGCCTGGCGGAGCGTTGCGGCCGCGTCGGCGAGACGTTCTTGCACGATGAAGACGCGTGCACGGAAGGTCAGGCCTTCTGCGTTGTCTGCGTCGAGCTTGGCTGCCGCGTCCGCGAGGGAGTTTGCGGCATCGATGTCATTGCGATCGATCGCTTCGAGGAATGAAAGCTCAAGGAGGCGGGTGTCGGAAGGGAACTTGGCGAACTGGGTCTTGAGGAGCTGCGAAGCGTCATCGTTGCGGCGGTATGCACGGAGGATCGAGTACTTGCGGATCGCCTTTTCCTGGTCGGAAACGGCGGCCTCGTCGACGAGCTGCACGAGCGCGGCGACGGTGTCTTCGGCGCTCAGGGCACGCTCAAGACGCTTGAGTTCTTCGCTCTCTGGGTGGGCGGCGATGCCGGTCTTGACGACCGCGAGCGCTGCTTCCTTGTCCTGCTCCTCGACGAGTGTCTGGGCGAGCTGGCTCACGACGCGGGGGTCGTTGTTGTACTTGGTGACCATCTCGCGGAGGAGCGCGGCTGCGTCGACCTTTTCGCCGGCGGTGACCGAACGCTGGAGCTGGGCAAGATCGCGCGTGACGGGATCGGAGATCGCGTCGGGATTCTGGATCTGCTCCCACATCGCGAGGATGGACTTGGCTTCGAGGTCGTCAGGCACCGCAGCGACGAGTGCCTTGAGCTCGTTGATGGCATCTTCACGGCGCTCAAGTGCAAAGAGCGCCTGGGCGTGGATGCGAAGGGCCGTCGCGTTGTTGGGCTGGGCTGCGAGGAGGCGATCCGCGGCGGCGAGTGCAGCGCCGGGCTGATTGAGGTTCAGGTAGATCTGCGAGTGGATGAGGAGCGCGTCTGGGATCGGCTGGTTGCCGATCGATTCAAAGAACCGCGACATCAGCTTGTTGGCGGCCTGCCAGTCCTGGCTGGTGACGCGCATCTTGGCGTCAAAGAAGAGGACTGCAGGGACGTCGTCCTTCACGCCGAGGGCCTGGAGCTTGGAGCGGTAGCCGTTGGCGCGCTCGAGGGAGGCGGTCTTGACGGCGGGGTCGCCGGTCGAGAACCACTGCTGGAGCGAAAGATCCGCCTGCGCGAGGGTCGCGTTGCCCTTCATGCCAAAGAGGCGAAGACCGGTCATGCTCAGCGGCGGGATGGGCTGATCGACGATCTTCTGGTATTCGGCGAGTGCAGCGTCAACGTTGCCGAGCTGGCCATAGATCGCAGCAAGGTGATTGCGGATCATGACGTGGTCGGGATTGCGCTGGAGCTGCGCTGTCGCGATGCGGATGGTCCGGGCCATCGCGGAGGACTGGTCGATGCCCATTTCAAGGAGCGAGAAGTCGTTGAGCGTCTCGGCCTTGAGGTCGGGCGCGGCGGCGAGCTTTTCTGCGGCACCGTCGAGCTCGGGGGCGAGGGCCTTGACGGTGGGCTCGATCGCCTGCGAACGCTGGCGGCGCTGCTCGGGCGTCAGTTCGCTGGTGAGGCCGCCATCGGTGAAGATCTTGTCGATCTTGGCGCGGATGGCGATCGTGACCATCTTGGGGTGGTCAGCGATGTGGCTCATCGCTTCCGCGAGGACGCGCTCGTAGTCGGCGCGGGCCGCGCGTTCCTGCTCGAGGTTGCGTGCACGCGTCGCGCGGCCGATCATTGCGGCGTGATACTGGAGCAGGCCGAGCACTGCATCCGCGTCGGCGGGGTTGGCCTTGACCGCCGCTTCAAAGTCGCTCTTTGCACGGGTGATCTGTGCCTCGGTCACTTCGGGGGCGCTGTTGATGATGCGAAGAAGAGCACGGCCGCTGTATGCACGGAGGGCCTGCTCCGCGCCGGGGCTGTTCTTGTCGAAGTTCGCCAGGGCGTCGTCGATTTCCGCGACGAGGTTGACGTTGGTGGCGCCGTCGAAGCGGCCGCCGTCGATGACCTCTTCCTGCATGTCGTACCAGTCGCGGTACGCCTTGGGATCGGTCCTGCTGATGACGGCGATGTTTCGGGTGACCTTGCGGAGGTCGTTGGCGTACTTCTGCTCGTAGATGGTCTGCTGAGCGGGGGTGAGCTTGAGGAGCGCGTCACGCCACTTGACCAGGCGGGCGATGTTGCTCTGCTGCTTGTTGACCGCCTTGGCGTATTCGACGTCGGCCTTGTCGAACTGGCCCGCGGCGACGAACGCGTCGCCGCGACGCTCGTTGTCGTCGCCGCTCTTGTTCTTGAGCCAGAAGTAAGTGCCGGCGGTCGCGACGAAGACCAGGACCAGCGAGCCAGCCAGAACGAACACGAATTTGGTGTTGACCTTTGCCGCCATCGGACTCTGCTCCATCCGCGGCGGCCTCAAGGGCTGCTGCCGCGGTCTCGAAATCATTGATCGAAGTCTGTGGTACCCGTACGAGAATAAGACTGAAGTTCAGTGTTGCGAGCGTTCATCATGCCGGTGGGGGAGCCTCGGGGCGAGCGCGCCGAGGGTTGTCCGCCGGATACGCACCCGACTCGACGTCGATCCAGTCGGGGACGCACATCATGATGTGGGGAAGAAGCTCATCCATCAGTCGGGCGGTGAGCTCCGCGAGCTCCTTGCCGTCGGTGACGCGATGGCTGCTGACCTGGACCTTGGTGTAGTAGGCGTAGTCGTCTTCAAGGTTGAACGCCAGGAGACGGACGCCCTGGGCCGAGGCGACGATGCCGCCGTTGGCGATGAAGAAGTAGCCTGCAGTGAGCGTGATGCCGCGCGGGGCGCGGTACCTCGAAACGCTCATCGCAAGGTCTTTGGGGTCGCGCGGGAGGCGGATGCGCTGGATGCGGCGGCCACGCTCATCAAAGGCGTTGGCGGTGAAGATGCGGCCGCGAAGGCCCTGCGGGACCGTGTCGTCCTCGATCCAGTCGGAACTGCTCAGCGGGATCGGCGTGATCGTCGAGGCCTGGATCATGTCCATGCCGCCGCCGACAAAGCAGCGATCGGGGACGTGCGGGACCGTGTCGATCATGCCCGTGTAGTACGCGATGTGAAGATCGATGACCGCGGGGTTCGAAGGGTCGGCGGGGTTGCGTTCCTTGAACGTCCTGGTGACGTAGTTCTCGGTGCCCAGCGCCTTGAGGATCTCGGGGCTCTCGATGCGGTCGTTGCCGATCTGTTCCCACGAGGCGGTCACGCGGGGAATCTCGCGGACCGCGCGGTTCCCCGGGGCGTAGATCGGGAGCTTCTGGAGATAGATGCCTGCAGAGCGGATGCCCGCGCCAAAGCCCCCTGCAGCGAGCGCGAGGACCAGGAGCGGGACGATGAACGAGCCGCGCGAGAGGGCAGCCCACTCGACGGGGCGAGAGAACCACGTGGGCCAGGGAATCCTGATCTTGGCCGCGGCCTGGGTCTTGATGGGCTTCTTGGCGGCGAGCTCGTCATCGTCCTGGACGACGCGCTCAAGGACCCACACAACGCCCAGGAAGACAAAGAAGCCGGGGATCAGGAGGAGCGTACCGATGAGCATGTGCGCATCACCGGTCGCGAGGTTCTGATCAAAGAGCGAGGCGATGCCAAGGGCAGCAACGCGGATGACGTTGAGCCCGACGGCGACGGGGATCGAAAGAAGGATGACCGCGACGCGCTGCCACCAGAAGCGGCAGCGGATGAGGGCGATCGCAGCGGCGAGGGCGACGAAGGCGATGACCATTCGCATGCCCGAGCAGGCGTCGGCGACGTTCAGCGGGGGCTGCTGGACGCCCGCGCGGTTGGTCATGGTGATGTTGTTGCCGTCGACTTCGACGCCAAAGTCAAAGAGATTGCCCATGAACGTGAGGATCAGACCCGCACCCTTGCTCGCGATGAGCTTGAGGGGGAAGGTCAGGTAGTTCATGATCATCTCGCTGATCGTGACGCCAAAGCCCAGGTAGGCGATCGGAAGGAACAGCCACCGCATCATCGCGGGGCCCAGGAGAAGGAGGGTCAGTCCGAAGATCGTGAGGATCATCGCAAAGCCCTGGAGCATGTGGTTGGGCACACCGACGACGCAGAAGAAGTACGTCACGATGCCCAGCACGAACGGCGCGATACCGGGCCAGAAGACCCGGGGCGTCGTTGCGAAGATCTTTTCACGCTTGAGCCAGATCAGGCCGCCGCTGACCAGGGGGATCAGGTAGACGTGGCCCCAGTCTTCCATCGCGCCGGTGCTGAACTGGTGCTGCTTGACGAACCACCGGAAGAACAGGGCGACGAAAGCGACGACGAGCAGGACAAGCATCGTGATGCCTGCAGGGGACATGATCCCCGGCCTGCGCGGCTCGCCGCCCGCAAGCTCCTGGCGTGCAATCGGTGTCGTCGGTGATGTCTGCGGCGTGGAGATCGTCGCCATCGGGAGTACTCAGGTGACTGTGCCCGTGCACGGAGGCCTGCTTCACGTACGGAACGGTGGGGGAGGGTGTTCAGACCTCCCTCCGTGATCAGAAGCCGCGATTCTCGGGCGGGGGGCCAAAGACGTCGTTACCGAAGTTGCGGTCGACGACGAAGCCAAAGCCGTAGTTGGTGCGGAAGCCGCCGCGGATGACGGCCAGGGGAAGTGCCCAGAAGTTCGTGCCGACGTTGATGCGGTCGTCGGGCTTCAGATAGATGTCAGGCTCGGTCTGCTCGCTCACTGCACGGAGATCGACGCGGACGGTCGCCTGCCGGTCCTTACCGACGATGCGGGTGATATCGCATCGCTCGGGGATGGCGATGGCCGACAAGCCGCCTGCAGAGTCGATCGCGCGCAGGAGGGTGAGCTTGCCCACGTCAGGAAGGCTGTAGGGACCTGGACGCTGCACCTGACCGGTGAGATATACCAAGCCTGCAGTGGGGGAGGGAACGCGGATCGTGTCGCCCTTGCGGACGACGATGTTGTAACGGGCGTCGCCCGAGAGAAGTGCCTTGACGGGAATGCGGATGACGCGCTGCGTGACCATCGCGCTCGTGTCGTTGGTTGTGGAGGCTGCGGCAGACTTGCCTGCAGTGGCGGCCTGGCCGCGCTGCGACTTGACCATGACCCACTCGCCGTTGACGAAGACCCAGGTGGGCTCGCTCGACGTTGCAGCGGGCGTGGCCTGCTGCGTCTGCGGTGCATCGCCGCCGACGAGATCGATTGCAGGTTCCTGGCCCTGCGGGGGCTGGCTGGTGGTCTGCGTTTCGGGCT
>JAESFU010000539.1_pt1 | contig 17552 bp, 13 predicted proteins | sample 9269461 | NCBI WGS metagenome assembly JAESFU01 (sample SAMN14502556, study PRJNA617107) | algae metagenome | isolation source: Stenomitos rutilans HA7619-LM2 and co-occurring heterotrophs from cave walls | place: USA: Waikapalae cave, Hawaii | collected 2009-07-28
CCCGGCTACATTCGTGCGCCCCTGTCGGGGCGAAAACAAAGACATCAGGATCTCGTGCAGCATCCTGCCGGCTTTTCACACGTCTTCACAGTCTCTTGTATTGATCCGCGTCGTCTGCGTACTCCGCGGCTCAATTCTATTCGGATCTCGCGTTGATCTGGGTTGATGAGGGTTTGTCTGCAGGCGCAGTGGAGTTGGGGGGTGTGTGGCCGCATTCGGGGCAGGGGGCAGTGGGTGGGGTGGCGGAGCGGTCGTAGCTGCAGTGTGTGCAGAGGGAGAGGCGTGCACGTCGTGAGCGTGTGTAATGATTGATGAAGGGCATGAGGCCGATCACGAGCCACCATGCGACTGCGTGGATGAGCATGTTCAGCAGAAGGCCGCGCCAGAGTGGGAGGAACGGCACTGCACGTGAGATGCGGGGCGTGTGGTAGAGAGTCTGCGATGGTGCGGCGAGGCTGATGAAGCCTTTGCTGCCTTGGGTTCTATCTTCGAGTCGCCAGGAGGTGCCGTAGACCGCGGGGAACGGGAAGCCTGCTTCGGTGATGAACCACTGGATGGCAGGGGAGGTATCGGGTGGGGATTGGTCGAACCACTCTAGATTGGTTGGAGGTTCGAGCTGGCCAGCGAGGATGTAGCTGCCCGCCTCTGCCTTGATGTCGTAGATATCGCGGTTGGTGTAGCCGATATCGATGTGCGTGTCGTAGCCGAACTCGCGTATGAACGGACCTTGAACCTCGATCATTCCCTCGCTCAGGACGCGCTGGCCCGTGCGGGCTTCCCATGCACTCTTGCTTTTTGCGTAATCACGCGGCAGATAGCTGATCGAGTAGCTGCGGACGGTGGAGGGCGTGTCGCGTAGCAGCACCGCGAGCCACGCGGATGCATACGTGGTGCATATCCCCAGAAGCAGCGCGATCACGATGTTTCGTATGGTTCCCCGCATGGAGGCGAGTTTAGCGAGACGCGCCGCACTCTGGGCAGGGGGCGGTGGGTGCGAGCGTCTCGCGGTTGTAGTTGCAGTGGGGGCAGTGGTTGAGACGTTTGCGGCGGCGGCTGCGGATTGCTACGTAAGCAGATGGAATGGAGAGGATGAGCCACCACGGCAGTGCATACAGGGCTGAGTTTGCAAGGAGCGCGGGCCACATCGGACGGAGTGGTAGGATGCCCGGCGGGAGCGAGGGACCGACTGCGGGCAAAAGCGTGAAATGGAAGATTTCGAGCGTGCCGGTGTTGATGACAGTCGCGTATTGATCGGTTGCGCTCGTTGCGTGGAGGCAGTGCATCGGGAATCCCGCGGTGACTGTGATCCACTCTGTCCAAGTGGAACGGCGCGGTCCTTCTGCAGGGGGCCATGTTTGATAGAGCGGTGCAAACTGCCCGTTGCTTTCATCAAACTGAACAGCCAGTGTGCGAGTTGAGAGAATGACTTCGTCAAGCTCTTGTGGCGTGAAGCCGTCTGGACCGGTTTTGATGCAGAGACGCGCCATGCACCAGCCTTTGGCTGTCATAAGCCTTGCAAGGTGACCGCTTGAGTTTTTGGCGCCAGGCGGCACATACCCGGGATTTCGAGCTTTATAGGAGTCTGGAGCGAGAACAACAAAGTTGGCGTAGACCGCTTCGCCGGGATAGAGATAGCCGGTCCATGCGATGACGTAGCTGGTGATAATGCCAAGAAGAAAAGCAGCGACGAAGCGCCACGCATAGCGTTTGTTTTGTGAAGTTGGCCCCCGCATAGATGGAGTTTAGCAACAGGCAGCGGAGAGAAGCAGGGGCTCGACGGCGCGGGGCGGTTCGTGCTAGTCTCTGGATGCTCATCGGTGAGCGATTTGTGCGTGCAGGTGATCTGCACGCGACCTGGAGATTTCAACATGCCTCGTCCTGTCACGCTTTTCACCGGCCAGTGGGCCGATCTTCCGCTTGAGACCATGGCCGCCAAGGCCAAGAGCTTCGGGTACGACGGACTGGAGCTTGCGTGCTGGGGGGATCACTTTGAGGTGAGCAAGGCGGACGCAGCGTACTGCAAGAGCAGGTGGGACTTGCTCGGCAAGCACGGGCTGAAGTGCTACGCGATCAGCAATCACCTTGTGGGGCAGGCGGTGTGCGATCGGATCGATCATCGGCACAAGGCGATTCTGCCGCCGCATGTGTGGGGCGATGGAGAACCCGAGGGCGTGCAGCAGCGTGCAGCGGAGGAGATGAAGGCGACTGCACGTGCAGCGGCGAAGCTGGGCGTGAAGGTCGTGAACGGGTTTACGGGTTCATCGATCTGGGGGATGTTCTACTTCTTCCCGCCGACGGGACCTCAAGAGGTGAAGGCGGGGTACGACGACTTTGCGAAGCGCTGGGGGCCGATCCTGGATGAGTGTAAGAACCAGGACGTGAAGTTTGCACTTGAAGTGCACCCGGGCGAGATTGCGTACGACGTGTATTCGACCGAAGCAGCGCTGAGCGCGGTGGGGAACCACCCTGCGTTTGGGTTCAACTTCGATCCGAGCCATCTCTTGTGGCAGGGGATTGCTCCGAACAAGTTCATCGAGCGGTTTGCGGACCGTATTTTCCACGTGCACATGAAGGACGTGGCGGTGCATTACGGGGCGGAGTCTGGTGATGGGCTGTCTGGCGTCCTGGGTTCGCACCTTGCGTTTGGCGATGTTCGACGCGGGTGGGATTTCCGCTCGGTCGGGCGTGGGCACGTGAACTTTGAGGCGATCATCCGCTCCTTGAACCGGATCGGGTACCAGGGCCCCTTGAGCGTTGAGTGGGAAGACCAGGGGATGGACCGCGAGCACGGGGCGACCGAGAGCTGCGCGTTCACGAAGAAGCTGGACTTCACGCCGAGCACGCTGATCTTTGACGCAGCGTTTGAGAAGAAGAAGTAAGCGGGCTGGGGTCAAATCAGGGCGGATAACCGTGCAAATAGTGATCTCGCAGGCCTCGGAAGGCCTGTTTTGATCCTATTGGGCGTTCCCAGACGGAAACGTTTTCTTTATACTGGCGCGGTCGCGGCGTTCTTGCCGTGAATGGGAGCGATCCGAGCATGAAGCACGCTGACCGCGCTGCAGGCCTGTGGCTTTCGATGTGCACACTCGCACTGGGGACCGGTGCGTGGTTTTCCATGGGCTTTGGGGCTGGATCTGCCGCAGGGACAGGCGGGGTGGCTGGTGGGGCTGCGCGCCCGGAGAATGACCCGGTGTCGTCGCGGGCGATCCCTGTCAAGGTCGATTTCAACCGCGACGTTCGGCCGATCCTTTCGAACAACTGCTTCTTCTGCCATGGGCCTGACCCCAAGACGCGGGAAGCAGGGCTGCGGGTGGATACTGCAGAGGGGATTGCGGCGCCGCTCAAGATGGGGGGCGTGGCGGTGGTGCCGGGGGATCCTGCGGCGAGCATGCTGCTCCAGCGGATCACGACGCACGATGAGAAGGACGTGATGCCGCCGGTCAAGAGCGGCAAGAAGGTGACCCCTGCACAGGTTGAGATTCTGAAGCGGTGGATCGAGCAGGGCGCTGCGTATGACCAGCACTGGTCGTTTAACCCGCCGAAGGAGCAGGTGCTTCCGGTGGTGAGCAAGCCGGGCTGGGTGGCGAATCCGATCGATGCGTTTGTCATGCACGGGCTGGATGGCGCGGGGCTGCCTCCGCAGGGCGAGGCGGACAAGCGGACGCTGATCCGTCGGTTGTCGCTCGATCTGACGGGTCTGCCGCCGACTGCAGAGGAGATTGCTGCGTTTGAGGCGGACCAGTCGCCCGAGGCGTACGAGAAGGTTGTCGACCGGCTGCTTGCGTCGCAACGGTATGGCGAGCGGATGGCGACCGACTGGCTGGATGCAGCGCGGTTTGGTGATACGAACGGGTATCACATCGACAACGAGCGCTACATGTGGAAGTGGCGCGAGTGGGTGATTGATTCGTTCAACCAGAACATGCCGTTTGATCGGTTCACGATCGAGCAGTTGGCGGGTGACATGCTCCCTGCGGATGCGGACCCCAAGGTGACTGCACGGCGCAAGCTGGCGTCGGGGTTCAATCGCAACCACATGATCAACTTTGAGGGTGGCGCGATTCCTGAGGAGTACATGCACAACTACCTCGTCGATCGCGTCAACACGACGGCGACGGTGTGGCTGGGGCTCACGATGAGCTGTGCACAGTGTCACGACCACAAGTACGACCCGATCTCGCACGAGGATTACTACCGCTTTTACGCGTTCTTCAATAACGTGCCGGAGAAGGGGCTGGATGGAAACTCGGGCAACTCCGAGCCGTTCGTGAAGTTCCCGACGGATGAGGAAGAGGCCAAGCTGGCGGATCTGCTGGCACGCGCGACCGCGATGGATGAGAAGCTCTCGGGCCCGATGCCCGAGTCGGACGCGATCCAGGTGGGGTGGGAGAGCGAGGTCCGCGGGTTTGATCAGGGCGGGTGGAACGTTGTCGCGCCGATCTCGGTGGTTTCGACGGGCGGCTCGATGATCACGGTGCAGGGAGATAAGACGGTGCTTGCGACGGGCAAGGCGCCCGATCGCGAGACGCTGGAAGTGCTGGTTGCGGTTCCTGGCGGCGAGGGTTCGTCTGTCGGTGCGTTCAAGATCGAAGCACTGTTGGATGATTCGCTGCCGTACAAGGGGCCGGGCAGGTCGCCGAACGGGAACGTAGTGCTGACGGAAGTGAGCGTGCAGGCAGTGCCGCTGGCGGACGCGACGCAGGCGAGGACGGTTGGGATCGTGAACGCGCTGGCGGACTACTCGCAGCCGACGTTTGATATCCGGCTTGCTGCAGATGCGAAAAACGAGACGGGCTGGGCGACGGGCTCGCACATCATGCGGGAGGATCGCGAGGCGGTCTTTGTGTTCGATCAGCCGGTCGAGGCTGGTGCAGGAACGGTCCTGAAGATCCGGCTCGCGTTTGAGTCGCAATTTGCGCAGCACTCGCTTGGCAAGTTCCGCGTGTCGCTGCTGACGGATAAGAGCAAGCACGGGGCGCTGTCGCCTGCGAAGCTCTCTGCGTGGTCGAGCCTCGGGCCGTTTGCAGTGGGGACGAATCCGAAGGAAGCACTTGCTGCAGTGGCGCCGTTTGCGATTGCAGAAGGCACGGGCGTTGATCTTGCAGCGACGTATGCACCCAAGGAAGGCGAGCCTGCATCGATCGCGTGGACCTTGCGTGATGATCTGCCCGATGGGCAGGTCGCGATGCTCACGTCGCTTGATTACCAGTCCATGTACTTCCACCGGACGATCCGGTCGGATGTTGCACGCAAGATGCGGATATCGCTCGGGTCCGATGATGCAATCCGGCTGTGGCTGGATGGCAAGATGGTGCACGAATCGGGCCTCCTGGGAAGGTCGACTGCACCGGACCAGGCGTTTGTCGATCTTGATGTGACGCAGGGCGAGCATGTGCTGCTCATGCAGGTGATCAACTTCTCGGGCGGGTTCTCGTTCTACTTCAAGCCCGTCGCGGATGACGGGATGCCTGCACCGCTCAACGTCGCGAAGGTTCTCAGGACCCCTGCGGAGACGCAGACTGCAGAACAGAAGACTGCAGTGCGCGAGTACTTCCGTGCATCGCGATCCAAAGAGTGGCGCGAGCTCAAGGGCGAGCGTGATGGCGTGATGGCAGAACGCACGCGGCTTGATGGGATGGTGCCGACCGCGATGGTGATGGGAGAGCTTGGCGAGAATCGCAAGACGCACATCCATCTTCGGGGTGAGTACGACCTGATCGGCGAGGAAGTGACTGCAGGGGTGCCGCACGCACTGCCGAAGCTGCCCGAGGGCACTCCTGCCAATCGCCTGACGCTGGCGCAATGGCTGGTGAGCGGGACGAACCCGCTGACTGCACGGGTGTACGTGAACCGGTTGTGGCAGAACATTTTCGGGCGCGGGCTGGTGAAGACCTCGGAGGATTTTGGCCTCCAGGGAAGCTGGCCATCGCACCCTGAACTGCTCGACTGGCTCGCGGTCGATTTTGTGAATCACGGGTGGGACATCAAGCGTGCGATCAAGCAGATCGTGACGAGTTCGACGTATCGCCAGTCTGCACACACGACGCCAGAGTCGCAATCGGTGGATCCCGAGAACACGCTGCTGGCGCATCACCCGCGCGTGCGGCTGAATGCAGAGGGCGTGCGTGATACTGCTCTCTATGTGTCGGGCCTGATGGTTGAGAAGCTTGGCGGGCCTTCAGTGAAGCCGTACCAGCCGCAGGGACTTTGGGAAGAGATGTCGCTGGACCCGACGGGGGCAAGCTTCTCTGGCCAGGTGTATGTGCAGGACCATGGCGAGGCGTTGTATCGGAGGACGCTGTACCTCTTCCGCAAGCGGACGGTGCCGTTCCCGGTGCTGGCGATCTTTGATGCACCCAATCGCGAGACGTGTGCAGTTCGGAGAGACCGGACGAACACGCCGCTCCAGGCGCTGGTTGTGCTGAACGAGACGGGGTTTGTGGAGGCTGCGAGGAACTTCGCGCAGCGGATCCTGAAGACCGAGGGCGATGATTCCGCGCGGCTTGCGCGTGCGTTTGAGCTTGCGACATCGCAGCGGATTACCGATGAGCAGTCGAGGATCCTGGCAGAGCTCCTGGCGGATCAGCGGCTGGCATTTGCAGGGTCTTCGGAGGCAGAGAAGCTGCTGGTGGTGGGTGAATCGCCGCGTGATACGACGCTGGATACGGGTGAACATGCAGCGTGGACGATGGTGTGCAGCGCGATCCTGAACCTGGATCAGACGCTGGTGAAGGATTGAGTGATCGAAGTGAACGAGTGGTGACGGGTAGATTGATGAGCTGGCTGGTCGTGCAGGATGCAATGCAAGGTTGAGAGAGGACTGATTTCATGGACCCACTTCGCGAACGTGAACTCCTGCTGACGCGTCGTCGGCTCTTTGGCAAGGCTGCGACGGGGATCGGCGCTGCCGCACTTGCCTCGATGCTGAATCCCGCGCTTGCGATGGCGTCTGGAGCAGGTGGCACGAGCGGGCCGTTGATGCCGCACTTTGCGCCCAAGGCAAAGCGGGTGATTTATCTTTTCATGTCGGGCGCGCCGTCGCAGATCGATCTCTTTGATTACAAGCCCAAGATGGGTGAGATGCACGGGCAGGATCTGCCCGATTCGGTGCGGATGGGCCAGCGCATCACGGGGATGACGAGCGGGCAGTCGCGGCTCCAGCTCCTGAGCTCGCCGTTCAAGTTTGCCCAGCACGGCAAGAATGGCGTGTGGCTGTCTGAGCTGTTGCCGCACACGGCGAGGATCGTCGACGACATCACGCTGATCAAGAGCGTGCACACCGAGGCGATCAACCACGACCCTGCGATCACGTACATCACGACGGGGAGCCAGCAGCCGGGCAGGCCGTCGCTTGGCGCGTGGCTCTCGTACGGGCTTGGGAGCGAGAACTCCGATCTCCCTGCGTTCATCGTGTTCATCTCGATCGGGTCGGGCAATCCGAACGATCAGCCGCTCTTTGATCGCCTGTGGGCGAGCGGGTTCTTGCCGTCGTCGCACCAGGGCGTGAAGTTCAGGGGGTCGGGCGATCGCGTGCTGTACCTGTCGGATCCGCCCGGCGTGTCGCGGTCGTCGCGGCGGTCGATGCTGGATGCAGTGGCGAAACTGAACCGCATCACGCTGGATAACTTCGCGGATCAGGAAGTGAACACGCGGATCCAGCAGTACGAGATGGCGTACCGGATGCAGGCCTCGGTGCCGGACCTGACGAATTTCAACGATGAGCCCGAGAGCACGTTTGATCTCTATGGGCCTGAATCGCGCAAGCCCGGGAGCTTTGCGAACAACTGCATCATGGCGCGCAGGCTCGCGGAGCGCGGCGTGCGGTTCATCCAGCTTTTCCATCGCGGGTGGGATCAGCATGGCAACCTGCGCAACGCGCTGAAAGCACAGTGCTCGGATACCGACCAACCGTCCGCAGCGCTCGTGATGGACCTCAAGCAGCGCGGGCTGCTGGATGACACGCTGGTGATCTGGGGCGGGGAGTTCGGGCGAACGGTGTACTGCCAGGGCAATCCTGATGATGTGAATTCGGGCCGCGACCACCACGGCAGGAACTTCTGCGTGTGGCTGGCGGGCGGTGGCATCAAGCCGGGCATGGTGTACGGATCGACGGATGAGTTCTGCTACAACATCACGGAGAACCCGATCCATATCCACGATCTGAACGCGACGGTTCTGCACTGCCTGGGGCTCAATCATGAGCGGCTGACGTTCCCGTACCAGGGGCGTGATTTCCGGTTGACGGACGTGGCGGGGAAGATCGTGCGGGACATCCTGATCTGAGAAAACTCCGCTGCGCGGGTTCGAATCTGCAGACGCCGTGATGATGGTTATGGCTGTGGTGCCTGATTGGATGTTGCTGATTGCGTGGGCGCGTGATTCTCGCGTTCTTCTGACGAGGGCATGAAACCGACTATGACTTTTGACCCGCTCTTGAGAACCGACGCGCGGCCCGCCCGCCTGCAGCAGATGCTGAGCGTGCTGGTGGTCTCTCTCATCGCGACAACCGCGATGGGTGCAGATGATTCGTACTCGATCAACGCGGACACGATGGCGAAGTTCTTTGGAAGAACGCACGCGATCCTTGTGCACTTTCCGATCGCGATGCTGATCGTGGCGGCGATGCTCGAGGTGATCGCGGCGCTGCGGGATCGGTTTGGCAGGACTGCGGAGCACCCGCTGGTGCTTTCGCACGCGGGGCTGGTGTGCGTGGGATTTGGCACGGCGGGCGCGATCGCTGCATCGGCTGCAGGGTGGCTCAACGCGGATATCGAGGGGGTGGGCTCATCGGTTGAATCGAACCTCTTCTGGCACCGGTGGCTCGGGATCACGGTGTGCGTGTTTGCGGTCGTGATCGCGATCGCGGGGCTGGTGGGGAGGTCGGGGGTTCGCAGGCGTGCAGTGGTGGTGTATCGCGGCGTGCTGCTTTTGACTGCAGCGCTCGTGGGCTTTACCGGGCACCTTGGCGGCAACATGGTGTACGGGAGCGATTACCTCCAGAACGCGTTCAAGGTGAAATCGCCATCTGCTCCGACGCCTGGCGGGGATGGGGTTGAGCCGCGCGGCGAGGTGGTGGAAGGGCAGATTGAAAAGGGCGCTGACGCAACTGCACCTGCTGGCGAGGGAACTGCAACGGAGAAGCCTGCGGTGCCGGGGCCTGCGACGGGCGTCGTGACGACCACTGCAAATCAGATCAACATCCGTGCGCAGGAGATCTTCGACGCCAGGTGCATCGATTGCCATGGTTCGCGGCGTGCGAAGGGTGACCTGCGGCTCGACACGCTTGATTTTGCGAAGGCGAGCGCGTCGGTGATTGCAGGGAAGCCCGACGAGAGCGACCTGATCCAGCGGCTGCTTTTGCCGGAGGATCACGACGACTACATGCCTGCAGATGATCCGCCGCTTCCGCAGGAAGAGGTCAATGCGCTGCGTGCATGGGTAACGTCGCTGGCGGGTGGCGGGGCGGTTGAGGTATCGCCTGCGGCAACAGAGGACGCTCCTGCATCTGGCGGTGGATCGAAGGATGCACCCAAGCAGGGTGCGGAGGGGAGCGGACCTGCTCCCTCAAGTTCAGAATCAAAGCCGCAAGATGGACATGCAGGGCCTGCTGCGGTTCGTCCGCCTGCGAAGCAGGACGTGAAGCCTGCACCGGTCGTGCTGACTGCGGAGCAGCGTGCAGCACGGGATCAGGCGATCGTGGCGATCCGCAAGGCAGGGGCGTATGCAGGTCCGATCGCGACGGATTCGGAGCTGGTCCACGCGAACTTTGCGATCATGGGGAAGGCGTGCACGGATCAGTCGCTGGCGCTGCTTGCAGGTCTTGAGCCGGTGCTGCACGAGTTGAACTTGTCGGGGACGTCGGTGACGGATGTTGGGCTCAAGCAGGTGACGCACTACGGCAGGCTTGAGCGGCTGAACCTGAGCAGGACGCCGGTGACGGATGCAGGGGTGGCTACGGTGGCTTCTATCAAGAGCCTGACGTGGTTGAACCTGCACAACACGGCGGTGGGGGATGCAGCGGTTGATGCGATGGCGGGGATGCAGGGGTTGCGGGGTGCGGTCTTGTGGCGGACGGGGATGACCGAGGGCGGGATTTCGCGCCTGGCTGCAGCGAGGACGGATCTGGTGATCGAGACGGGGGCGACGGTCATCAAGACGCCAGTGCAGGGGGATGCAGGTGCACCTGTTGCAACGGAAGCCGCTGCGGGGACGCAGCCTGCGGAAGTCAAGCCAGAAGCCAAGCCGGAGGCGGCACCATTGCCGCTGGCATTGCGGCTGCCGGGGTGCTGCAAGAGTGCCAAGGACCAGGGGAAGGAATGCGACCACCCGTGCTGCGTGGCGGCGAGGGCCAAGGGCGAGGTGTGTGCCAAGTGCCTTGGGCCGTGATGGGCTGCAGATCCTGCTGGCGAATCGAGACGGGCGGGGCGGGTTTGTCCCGTTGTGGTCTTGGATTTGGTCTTGGGTTTGATCATGGTTCGGTTGCGGATTCTGGGTCGGTTCTGACCCGAGTTTGCAAGCGATCTTGAGGAACCACACCATCTGATTTGACGGGTTCGGCTTTCACGCGTCGATCGCATATCGTTCCAACCCTGGCGACCGTGCCAGCCCCCCGTGCCCTCAATGTCGAGCGGTCGAGGTTTCGGAGAGATCAGCCCATGGCCCACGCAAAGTCGAGCAATCCCAACGAGTTCATCCTGCCGGATCTAGGCGAGGGTGTCCATGAAGCAGAACTGATCAAGTGGCGCGTGAAGGTCGGCGATACGGTGGCCGAGCACGACATCCTGGCCGAGATGGAGACGGATAAGGCGCTGGTGGAAGTTCCCAGCCCCCGTCCAGGGAAGATTGCAGCACTCCACGGCAACGAGGGCGAGATCCTCCACGTCGGGAACGTGCTGGTGAGCTACGAGGGTGCGGGCGGCGCTGCAGAAGCAGCACCCCGTAATGCAGCACCCGCAGCGAGCCCGAGCAAGAACGGCTCTGCATCGCATGGTGCGCACTCTCCTGCACCCAAGGCTCCTGCGAAGGCAGAGCCCGAGGCGAGCGAAGATGCAGGGACGGTCGTCGGCAACATGTCGGGCGGCATCGCGGGTGTGACGACGACGCCGGGCAAGGCGCTCGCGACCCCCGCAGTTCGCAGGCTCGCACGCGACCTTGGCGTTGATATCGACTCGGTCAGCGGCACCGGCATCGGCGGCCGCGTGACGGAGAAGGATGTTCGCGGATGCGTCGGCAAGGGTGGCTGCGACATGGGCCAGCCTTCGATCCCGCCGGTTGCGGCGGGTTCGCGTGGTGGCTCGACCGCAAGCCCTGCGGCACGGACTTCGGCACCTGCAGCAGCACCCCGCTCAGCACCGGCTGCGTCGGTTCCTGCAGCAGCGACTGCACGGACGCCCGTGGCACAGACCGAAGGCTCGACGCGGATTCCGTTCCGTGGCGTGCGTCGGACGATCGCCAACCGCCTGCGCGAGTCGGTGAACCAGGCAGTGCACTTCAACGTGATGGACGAGGCGGATGTCTCCGCGCTCGACGGCATGCGGCGCAAGCTCGCTGCGGCGAGCGGCGAGAAGGTCAGCTTCCTCCCGTTTGTGTGCTCTGCAGTGGCTCGCGTGCTCCGCAAGACTGAGTTCCGCATGCTCAACTGCACCGTCGACGATGGTGCGAACGGCGGCGAGGGTGAGATCATCCAGCACCGCGCGGTGCACCTTGGCATCGCGACCGACACCGAGAACGGGCTGATGGTCCCGGTGATCCGTGACACCGATTCGCTCGGTGTGCTGGAGATCGGGCGCCAGATCACGTCGACAGCTGCTGCAGCGAGGAATCGCTCGATCCCGCGTGACCAGCTCATGGGTTCGACGTTCACGATCAGCAACGTCGGGAGCCATGCAGGTCGGTTTGCGACGCCGATCATCAATTATCCCGAGGTCGGGATTCTTGCAGTGGGCCGTGCACGTCAGTCGCCGGTCGTTCGCGGCGGCGGGATCTTCGTCGGCAACCTTCTGCCGCTGAGCCTCGCGTGCGACCACCGCGTGGTTGACGGGGCGACCGCGGCGATGGCGCTGGCGACGATCATCGAGCTTCTGCAGGATCCTGAGCAGTTGCTTGGCCCTGCACGGGGCTGATTGATCGGGAAATCACGGCGACATTACGGCGACATCAGGGTGAGTAAGCAGCCGCAAGCTGTTGAAAGGGAACGGCATGGACGCAGCATGGGCCGGGGTCGATCACTACCTCGAATCGATGTGCATTGGGCACGACGAGGTGCTCGAAGCAGTGCTTCATGCGTGTGACGAGGCGGGGCTGCCGCGCATCGCGGTGTCGCCGCTGCAGGGCAGGCTGCTTAGCACGCTTGTGACGATGGGACGTGCACGGCGGGTGCTGGAGGTTGGCACGCTGGGCGGGTACAGCACGATTTGCATGGCACGTGCAGTGATGGATGGCGGGGGTGGTGCGGAGAACGGCGGCAAGGTCGTCACGCTTGAGTTGAGCGAGCTTCATGCACGGGTGGCGCGGGAGAACTTTGCGCGGGCGGGTGTGCAAGGTGTCATCGATCTGCTCGTGGGGCCTGGAACCGAATCGATGGACAAGCTGATCGAATCAGGCGCGGAGCCTTTTGATTTCGTCTTCATCGATGCGGACAAGCCATCGACCCCTGCGTATTTCGAGCGTGCACGGAAGCTGACCAAGCAGGACTCGGTGATCGTCGTCGACAACGTGGTGCGCGATGGGCACGTGGTGAACGCGACGTCGGACGATGCGTCGATCCTGGGGATCCGGAAGTTCTTTGAGATGGCCAAGGGGGACCCTGCGATCTCGATGACTGCAGTGCAGACCGTGGGATCGAAGGGGTACGACGGGTTTGCGATTGCGGTCGTTCGGTGAAGAAGATTTGGCCGCGGAGTACGCGGACGACGCGGATGAAGGCGAAGACAGGCCACGGATTTCACGGATGGCACGGATCAGACAGAAGAGACGGGCAGGAGCGGATTGACGCAGATCTGAGATGAGATCAGATGGCAGAGAAGGATTTATCACATCAGGTCGGATCGGTTTGGTCAAAGCCAAGAATCTGACTCCGAATCTGTACCATGCTTTGGTCTGATCCGTGTGAATCTGTGTTTATCCGTAGCTGTTTTCCATGCCTTTGGTTTTATCTGTGGTCCTGCGGCTTGCCGTTGATGGTGAGGCGGGCGGGGTGGCCGAACCAGGAGTTGTCGCCGTTGGGGGCGGGGTACTTCTCGTCGAGGCGTGCAGTGACGCCTGCCATGCCTTCGGAAGCAGGGACCCAGCCGTCGTTGACGTCGGGGAAATCGACGGAGCAGTTGGCGCACTTCTTGTCGTGCATGAAGCGGATGGGGCACCAGAAGCTCTCGACGTTGCGGAGCATTTCTGAGCCGAGCGACCAGATGCCGGTCATCCAGTCGCAATAGAGGCACCAGATGAGGTCGTGGCCGACGAGGCCCTCGAACTTTTGGCGCGAGCAGTTGACCCACTCGCCTGCGTTGTACTTTGGAAACTTCACGAGGATCCGGATCCACGGCCAGAGGGTGTACTGCGCGAGGCGCACGACCCAGAAGACGGGGACCGCGCCTGCAGTGATCCAGACTGCAGTGTGGTTCCGGAAGCGACCGACCTTGCGGTTGAGGACGTGGACGATGCGCGGGCCCTTGAGGTGCTTGCGGTTGGCAAGCTCGTGGAGGACCGTCCAGATCATGACCGCGAGGACCTGCCCCGCGATGCCGCCGAGCAGACCTGCCCACCCTGCATAGATCGGGCCGAAAAAGAGCGGGCCGACGGTGAAGTACGTGATCGGGATATCGAGGAGTGGTGCACGGCAGAAGGCTTCGCCTGCCTTCTTGCCGAGGGAGCCCAGGCGCGGCATGAGGTGGAGGATGCCTGCACCCAGAAGGAGTGCACCGACGACGATGCCAAGGGTGCGAAGGACGTCGAGCCAGAAGGGTTGGGAGAAGAGCGTGTCAAACATGCAGGCAAGACTATCCGGATGGAGGCGGGCGTGCTTTGTGGGGGAAAGAGAAGAGGGTTTGAACGCGGAGATCGCGGAGTGAGCAGAGAGGAAAAGACAGGAAAAGACGGGGCCTGAAAGGCACCGCCCCAAGAGCAATGAAGACCTGTGCACGAAAGATCCGCGCGAACTTTCCCAAGCACTGCTCGGCTGCGGGTGTATTTCCATGCACAACACGACGGATCAACATTCCTTGCGTTCAAAGAAGCGTTTCCTGGCCTATGCCGTTCTCACAGGAGTGCTGGTCCCGCTCGTGTACTTTGGCGTGCAGGGGGTGACATCACTGGGGTATCCGGGGTACAGCTTTGTTGCGAATACCGCGAGTGAGCTGGGGTCAGACCGTTCGCCGTGGGCACGCGGGTTCAATATCACGGTGATGGTACTTGGCGTGGTGATCGCGATGTTCGGTGCATCGGCCGCGATGGGTCTGCGGTCACTTGGAACGCAGTGGTGGCGGGTCGTGCCGCTGGTGATTGCAGTGCTCACGATCAGCGTGCAGACCTTCTGGGCTGCGTATTTCCCGCTGCCTGATCCTCGGCACGGCGGGCACCCGGTCTTCATCGTCGGGATGATGCTTCTCTTGCCGTCGATGCTCCTGGCGCTGTGGAATCACATGGGCGTGGCAGCACGCGGGTACTTCTTCTTCACGCATGTGCACGTCGCGGTGATGATCCTGATCTTCAGCGGCGTGCTCTTTTCCGATGCATTCGTGGATGCAGCGGGCTTGAAGCAGCGGCTGTTCACGCTTGCGCTGTTTCCGCCGTTTGCAGTGGCGGGGGTGGTGATGTGGAGAAGGCTGTGTGCAGGTAAGTAACGAGTAGAGGGGTAGTCACAGGTGGGAGCGCCTGTGCCACGAGCTTGAGTAGATTAGAGCACGCCTTCGTGGTGGCGCATGGGGGGTAGGCCGAAGGGTTTTACGCCTGCAGCAGGCCATTCGACGGCGACGACGTCGATGCGGACGGGGCGTTCCTGCCAGCCGTTGCAGCGGATGAGGTGGCGTGCGATCTTCGCGAGCTTGGCTCGTTTGTGCGAGGTGATGTTGGCCTCTGGCGGGATCGCGTCCTGATCGTTTGCTCGAACGTACCGCGTTTTTACTTCGACGATCACGACGGTGGTTCGGTCGGGCGCGAGGCAGACGAGATCTGCTTCGCCCATCGGGACGCGCGCGTTGCGTGCGAGGATGCGATAGCCGCGACGCCTGAGGAGGCGTGCAGCTGCACGCTCGCCGCGCCTTCCGAGCGAGCGGTAGACCTCCCATGAGCGTTTGATCTCATTCCAGAGCTTCACTGGAGCCCCCCGGCCTCGTGTCCCTGCGTGATTCAGCGAGATCTTCGGCGAATCGCGCGAATCACGGCATGCCGCGCTGCGGGATCCAGTAGCGTTCGATCGAGATCTCAAAGAGACGGTGCGACATCTTGTCCACGTCGTCGACGCTGGCACGCTTGAGAAGGTCGCCGATGTATTTTTGCATCAGCTGCTGGGCCTTGTCGGAGCGGAGCGTTCTTTCGATGGTGTACTGCGCGTCGTAGAGCGTCGTCGAGGCTTTCTGACTCTCTTCGAGCTTCAGGAACGAGACCGATGAGCCGTTGGGGATCGGCCCGGTCCACTCCCCTGCACGGAGGCGGGCTGCGGCGTCATTGATTGCAGGAATCTGAAAGTACTTTGGTGCAGGGGGCGGCTCGGTGGCGCCGGGCTTGGGTGCTTCCTGCTTGGGCGGGGTGTAGAGCCCGCCTTCCTTGGCGCGGAAGAGGTTGCTCGACCGCGAGGCGATCTCTGCAAAGTCGGTTCCGCCCTGGAGCTCGGTCGTGACCTGCTCGATCAATGCAACGTCGGTTGCAGAGACGGAGATCACGCGGAATTTGCGTTCGACGGTCGGGTTGAACTCGTCGTACTTCTGGTTGTAGTACAGCTCGATCTCGCGGAAGGGAATGTGGACGTTCTTGAAGACCTGCGAGCGGAGCTGGTAGAGAATCAGTTCCTTCTCTTCGCGCTTCTTGGTCCAGTCTTCGAGCGAGACTGCTTCCTGTGCTTCTGAAAGACGCTGCTCGGCCATCGTCCTGCTTCGGTAGTTCCTGCTGACAAAGTCTGACTGGAGGGACTGGATCCAGTAGCGGAAGCCCTGGCGTTCCTCTGCAGTGAGGTTGGCGCGGGCTTCTGCCTGGAGGAGTTCGTCGTCGATGATGTCCTTGAGCTTTCGGACGATTTCCTCGGAGGCGACCTTGGCGAAGGCGTCGATGTTCTCTGCAGTGCGGGCCTCGTTCTTGAGGCGTGCATCCATCGTCTGGAAGAAGTCAGAGATGAAGATCGGGCGGCCGTTCACGTCGCCGACCTTGGCGTCGATCAGGACGGGGGTTTCGACCGACGTTGCAGTGGGGGAGGCGACGGGGATACCGGGCGTGCTGACGACGTCGATGCCTTCGCGTGCAGCGACGGGGCCGGTGCGGGTGATGTTGTAACCCGAGGGACGGGTGTTGGCGGTGGTGGAGCCCGCGCCGGACGAGCCTGAGGTGCCCGAGGGCTGAGAATTGCCGCCGGACGCACCGTTCTGCGCCGCCTGCTCGTCACCTGCGAAATCCTGAGCAGAGAGGTTGGTGCGGGGGTTTGATGACTTGGAGCTTCCGCCGCAGCCTGGGAGCGTGAGGATCGCGGAGCCCGCGAGGAAGACGAGCAGGATTGCTCGCGGGAGCGAAGCCTGGTGTTGAGAATGTGCCATCCGTGAGTCGTGTGCCATGGTCACTCGAGGATCCTCCTTGCAGGGCACCGGGGCGGGCGGAAGGCCTCGTTTGCCGAGGCTGAGCCGTCGCCAGAACTCTATACCGTGGGCGGGCGGCCTATCCCTGCCGCGGAAACCCCGCACGGTCTGTCATCGCCAACGCCTAGAATTGAAGGTCGTCGGGTGCTTCAGAGCATTCCACGCACACCCCGACGGACTTGAGCGAGAAACACCAATGCCAGATGGCGATGCCCCCAAGCTTATCATCGATACCGACTGGAAGTCCCAGGCACAGGCAGAGAAGGATCGCCTCCAGGAAGCCTCCAAGGCCAAGCCTGCAGCAGCTGCACCGGGCCAGCCCGGCGGCGAGGGTGAGGGCGCGGACCGCGAGGTCGGCATGGAAGACCTGGTGCGGATGCTGGTGACGCAGGCGTTGTCGTACATGGGCGCGTTCCCCGATCCTCGGACGGGCAAGGCGGTCGTGTCGATCGAGATGGCCCGGGTTTTCATCGATCTCCTGGGCGTTCTTGAAGAGAAGACCAAGGGCAACCTGACGCCCGAAGAGTCGACGCTGGTTTCGCGGACGCTGAGCGAGCTGAGGCTTGAGTGGGCCGACCTTTCCAAGATGATCGCCAAGGGCATCGAGGACGGGTCGATCAAGGTTGGCGGTCCCGATGGCGGGCAGGGCGGCATGCCCGGGATGGGTGGCGGGCCGGGCGGAGGTCCTGCGGGCGGCGGGCCTGACCTCAAGCTCAAGTTCTGAGAAGGCTCAAGTTCTCAAAGGTCGGTTCATACCAATTCGTGCAAGTTCATGAA
>JAESFU010000540.1_pt1 | contig 17550 bp, 15 predicted proteins | sample 9269461 | NCBI WGS metagenome assembly JAESFU01 (sample SAMN14502556, study PRJNA617107) | algae metagenome | isolation source: Stenomitos rutilans HA7619-LM2 and co-occurring heterotrophs from cave walls | place: USA: Waikapalae cave, Hawaii | collected 2009-07-28
GCGCCGGATGGCCGATCGGGCCGTCATATCCTAGCCCGCGTGCGCGCCGGGTTGGAGTTTGCCGTGGCGGTGTGCTAGGCGAGCGCCGCACGGAACTCAGACCCCGCATGTACAAGATTCTCGCCACCGCGTTGGCCGATATCGCCGCCGCCTATTCGCGGCGGCGCGTCTGGATCACGCTGGCAACGGAAGATATCGGCGATCAGCATCGCCGCACGACACTTGGCCCGCTCTGGCTGCTGGTGAACTATTTCGCTTTCGCCGGCACCTTCATATTTATCTTCACCCCGCATCCGACGCCCGAGTTCGCCATCTATGTTGCGACCGGGCTCCTCGTCTGGACCTATATCAACGACACGATTTCGCAGTCGGTGAACCTGTTCGAGCGCGAGGAGAGCTTCATCAAGGGCACCAATCTGCCGCTCTCGGCCTACGTGATGCGCGTGACGCTGCAGAACACCATTCGCGCCGTCTACGCCGTCGTCGGCTGTGCGCTGATCCTGGTCTTTGCCAACGTGCAGGTCACCATCGAGTGGATCTGGGCCGGCGTCGGCCTCGTCATCGTGCTGCTGTGGTCGCCCGCCGTGGTCACCGTCTTTGCCTTCCTCGGCGTGTTCTTCCCCGATAGCCAGTTCATCGTCACCAACATCATGCGCGTCGCCATGTTCGCAACGCCGCTGTTCTGGACGCATGAGGGGGAGGGCGGCCTGCGCGGCGCGCTCTACCACTACAACCCCTTCACCTACTTCCTCGACATGGTGCGGCAGCCCATCGTCAATGGCACGGTGCACTGGAACTCGTTTGTTGTGGCCATCCTCCTCACGGTCGTCGCCTGGGTCATCGCCATCCTGCTGCTCGGCAGGCTGCGCAAACAAGTGGCGCTGATCGTCTGATGGTCTCGATTTCCGCCCGCGATCTCAGCCTCGTCTACCAGGTTCGCGAGAAGCTGAGCCTCCGGCTGCGCGACAACCGATTGCCCCAGGCCGGCGGCACCATTTCAGGCGATCGCAACCGCCGCTACGTTACCGCCCTCGATGGCGTCAGCTTCGACCTCGAGGCCGGCGATCGCCTCGGCCTCGTCGGCGCCAACGGCGCCGGCAAGACCACGCTGCTCAAGGTGCTCTACGGCATCTACGAGCCCAACACCGGCCACATCGATATCAACGGCCGGGTCGACGCCCTGTTCAACATCAATCTCGGTTTCCGCTCCGAAGCCACCGGCCGCCGCAACATCGTCCTGCGCGGTCTGATCAACGGCTGGAGCGAAGACGAGATCGAAGCGCGCATGGAAGAAATCATCGAGTTCTCCGAGCTCGGCGAGTTCATCGACATGCCATTCAAGAGCTACAGCCAGGGCATGGGCGCGCGCCTCGCCTTCTCCATAGCCACCACGCTCGAGCCTGAAATCCTGCTGATGGATGAGTGGATCGGCGCCGGCGACGCGGCCTTCCAGCTCAAGGCCAAGCTGCGCATGAACGAGCTCGCCACCAAGGCCGGCATCATCATTCTCGCCAGCCACCAGAACGATCTGATCGCGCGCACCTGCAACAAGGTGCTCGAGCTCGAGCACGGCCGGGTCAAGCGCTTCACCACGGCGGTCGAGTATTTCGGCGCCGAGCAGCTCGAACTGCTCCAGGCCAAGGACGCCGCCGAAGGCAAGCTCCTCCAGGCGGCCAAGCCCGCCATGCCGGCCATCTCCACCGACGCGCCGCCGCTGAAGACCGGCAGCTGAGGTCTAGAACCCAGCCTACATCAGGCCGGTCATCATCATCAGCTTCTGCCTGAGCGTACCATGCGTCAGCGGCTCGCCGCGCGCCGTCACCAGCGCATGGAACTCGGTGAACTCGTCCTCGTCGAGGAATGGCGCGAAGCTGCCGAGCTCGCCGATGCCGTAGATCGAACGCAGCACCAGGTCGAGCTTGATGATCGGCATTTCGAGATATTGCGTCAGCAGCAGCGCGCCCCAGTGGATCTGGCTGCCGCGGAACACATAGGCGAGCAGGTCGCGCGTCACATCGCGCCGGTTCTGTTGCGCCAGTTCATCCACCAGCTCGTCTGCCGGCAGCGGCAGCGTCAGGCTGGCGCTCTCGATCAGCGCAACCCGGCTCATGGGCAAGGTATCCCGCGACACGGGCTTGCGTGCCTCGCGAACCAGTTCCCGCACCGGGTTGTGCCCGAAATAGTCTTCCGGCATCTGCGCCGCCGAACTCGCGACTTCCCGCCAGCTCGCGCGCTTCAACGCCACGTCGAGCCGCTGCAGCGAGTACATCACGCGCGGCCGGATCTTCATGGTGCGCAGCACCAGCCGGCTCAGGTCGGCCTCGCCCTTCCAGATCACGCGCGGACGGATCTCGGTCGAGCGATAATTCTGCCAGTACGCGCGGAAACGCGGATCGGCGAGCACCTTCGGCCCGAAGCTCAGCGCGAAGCTGCCCAGGTGATGGCGCAACTCATGGTTCTCGGTGGCGCCGATGAACTCGGCGTCGCCTGCGAGCCCCGTGAAGAACTCGCGCAGCCCACGTCGCGCGTAGAACAGGCTGTCATTGAGCAGGATCAGGCGGCTCGGCTTGTGCTTGTCCATCGCGTGTAGCACGCCGCGCCGATAACCGCCGAAATCACGACCGAAATTGCGGCGTTGGATAAACGTGTGGATGTGCGGCTTCAACCGTTCGAGATCGGCCGCCGCCAACGGCACGTTGCTGACTGCCACGATCTGGACGCCGAGCTCGTCAAGCAGCTTGATGGCGCGCAGCAGGTTCGCCGGCAACCCGTAGGGCTGGTAGAGGTGGAAAACGCAGAACACGCCGCCGTCGACCTGCCGGAACTGCTCGACCGAGGCCACGTCGCCCTGGCGCGCCAGCCGCAGCGACGCGAGCCAGTCGTCCCAGATCAGGCCAGGCATCAGCATGGCCCGCACCACCACCTGCATGAGCGGCAGGAAGATCTGGCGGAAGACGAAGCGCGTTACGTTCACAAAAGTCCCGTCATTGAGCGAGGGCTCGCTCTGGGCGTGCCGAAATCCGTGGACTTTGTAGAGGAAGCGCCGGTGCGGCTCAAGGGCGCGAGACGCCCGGCAGCCAAGGCATCACAGCTTGCCGAGCACGCCCGCTGCATACAGGAACAGCTGCCCGAATGCCGATTGCCTGTAGACGCCCGATCGCCTGAGGTTGGCCAACCGCTCGAACAGCGGTCCGGAGCGCGCCTTGCGGAACACGTCCAGCGTCTCGGTAGCGGCCGGCGTCAGCATGTCGCGACAGGCAACGAGCGCCGAGACATTGTCTTCATTCCAGCGCGAGAACCGCCCCGTGAACCCCGCCAGCAGCCGCTTCAGCCGCGCCCGTGCCCCGTGGTTCGACCCGACGAGATTGCCCGCATGCTGCCGGTAGCGCACATGCGGCGTCTCCGAATAGGTCACGTCGCCGCCTGCGCCCGCCACGATTAGATAGCTGAACCAGTCGTGGCTCACAAAGCCCGTGCGCCGCGCCGCTTCGCGCAACATCTGGTGGGCCGCCCGGTTCATCACCATCGTGTTGCCGCCGCCGATCGATTGCACCAGCGCATTGGCGAACTCGGGCGGACGCCGGAACAGTGGCGAGCGCAGCAATTCGCGCCCGGACGCGTCGGCGATGATCGTGCGCGCGCAGTAAAGCGCCGGCCGGTCGCCACTGCGCTTCAGGATTTCGGCCGCCGCCCGCGTCTTCTCGGGCAGCCAGATATCATCCTGGTCGCAGAAGCAGACATAGTCGGCATCGACATCGGGGTTGGCGAGCAGCGAGCGGAAATTGTCGGCAAAGCCCCGGTCCGGGCCGCGGAGGATCGTGAACTTGCCCCGTGTCCAGCGCTGCTGCCAGCGTTCCAGCACCGCGATCGTCCCGTCGGTCGAGCAGTCGTCCGAGGCCCAGATATCGATCTCGGCCCAGCTCTGCGCCTCGATCGACGCCAGTTGTTCATCGATGAATCGTTCGCCCTGGCAGGTGGCCATGAGCACGGCCAGTCGGCCTTCGGATGCCGGACGCAGTTCCGGCAGGAGATCGGCGCGTTCGATCGCGTCTATTTTTGGCGCTCCCAGAGCTTCAGAATGTCCGGAGAAGTCGGTCAAGACCTGCACGGCGAGGCCCGATACTTTAGAGCGTTCACTCTGACTTTTCTGCGGCGGAACATAGTCACTCGCGCTGCCGCTTCAAGCGGCATCTTGCGCCAGCCTACCATAAGTTACTGGACCGCCCATCGGTTGCATCGCTGCGACCTCAGTCAAGTTCGCGCATCAGGTCCTTGTTGCGCGCATAGAGCTCGCGGAACACGCGATAGCGCCGGTCGTAGAGCCCGGCGACTCCGGCATCGGGGCTGATCTGCCGCTCGACCGGGTTCCAGTCGCGGATATCGCCCGGCTTCACCTCGCCGATCGCGAGCGCCGCAAGGAACGCATCGCCATAGGAAGCCCCCACCGTCTGCTGCCGCACGGTCTGCGTCCGGCCCGACACATCCGATGTCGCCTGCGCCCACACCCGGTTCTTGGTGCCGCCGCCCGCAGAAAGGATCGCCTTGGGCGGGTGCCCGGCATCGGCATAGGTCTCGAACACATGCCGCGTGCCATAGGCGATGCCCTCGAACACCGCGCGATAGATATCGCCACGTGTATGCGTGAGGTTGAGCCCGAACAGCACCCCGCGCGCCGCCGTATCGTGGATCGGCGTCCGCTCCCCCGAAAAATACGGCAGCAGCACCAGCCCGTTGGCCCCCGGCGGCGAGCCCTCGGCCTCCATCGCCAGTGCCGTCACCGCTGTCTCCGGATCGAGCTCCCTGCCGAACTGCTCGCGGAACCAGTGGCTCAACGTCCCCGACGTCGCGAGCCCCGACTGGGCCGTATGCAGTCCCTCGAACAGCCACGGCGTGTACCAGAGCCGCGGATCGGTCACCCGCTTGTCCGTCACCGCCACGATGAAGATGGTCGAGCCATACATCAGCAACATGTCGCCCGGATCGAGCACCCCGACGCTCAGCGCCTCTGCGCCCGCATCGATCGTCCCGCACGTCACCGGCGTGCCCGCCGCGAGCCCCGTCGCCACCGCAGCTTCCGGCGTCACCACCCCCGCGATCTCGCTGGTCCACAGCAGCTCGGGCAACTGCTCGCGCCCGACAATGTCGCCCGCCAGTTCCTCGGTCCAGTCCAGCCGGTCGACATCGTAGAGCGGCGCAAAGTTCGCCGCCGTGTAGTGGTCGATCACCGTACGCCCGGTCAGCTGCCGCACGATATAGGTCGACGACGTGACGATCTTGTCCGCCTGCGCGAACACCTCCGGCCGGTTCCGCTTCAGCCACAGGATCTTCGGTCCCACCGATTGCGAGGTCAGCGTGCTGCCACAGCGGCTGAGCAGCACCTCCTCGCCGATCCGCTCGGTCAGTTCCGCGATCTCGGCTGCCGCTCGCGTATCGACGCCATAGAGCACGCCATTCATCAGCGGCTCGCCCGCCGCATCGATCGGCAGCATGCATGGCCCGATGGCGCTCGCCGCCACCGCCTTGATCTCCGTCGGCCCGATCCCGCTCTCAGCGATCAGCGCATTGCTGAGAAAGCAGAAGTCGCCCCACCAGTCCTCGCGCGGCCGATGCTCGGCCCAGCCCGGCTGCGGCACCAGCATCTTGTGCGGCCGTGCCGCGCTCGCGACGATCCGCCCCCCGCCGTCGACCAGCACGCCCTTGCTCTCGTACGTGCCGATATCGATGCCGAGGGTGTACCCGCCCATCAATAGCCCCGCGCCGCGCGCACCAGCCGCATGAACTCGGCCGCCCGATCCGGATCGACCGCCTTCCACGTATCGCCATCGACCTTCAGCGACGAGCCGACGATGCAGCCATCGGCAATCGACAGCACCTCGGCCACCGTCGCGTGCTTAACCCCGGTATTGGCCAGCACCGGCACCGTCGGCAGCGCCCGCTTCACCGCCTCGAGGTCGACCATCTTCGCCGCCTCGCCGGTAATCGCCCCCGAAACGAGGATCGCGTCCGGCACCGACGAGAACACCGCGCTGCGTGCCCGGTCGGGCAGGGGGCGCTGGTCGAGCGAATAGGCGAACTCCGCGCTCACGTTGTAGAGCAGCGCCAGGTCCTGCCGCCCGAGCCGGTCGCGATAGCGCATGGCCTTGCCCGCATCCGGCGTCCACGGCCCCATGTCCGAGGCATAGGTGCCGGTGAAAATCTCGCGCACGAAGCGCGCTCCCGTCGCAGCGGCCAAGGCGATCGAGCTCCTGGGGTCCCACAAGACGTTCACCCCGAACGGCACCGTGATCTCGTCGCGCAGCCGCCCGATCACGTATCCCATCGTCGCGGTCGAAGCCGTATCGACCTCGAACTCGTACGGCCGGTCATTCTCGTTGCCGAACATCACCGCATCGAACCCGGCCGCCTGCAGCGCCCTGAGGTCGCGCCGCGCCCTCTCGACAATGGCCTCGATGCCGCCTTGTGCATCATGCAGCGGCGAACCGGGCAGGGCGCCCAGATGCACCATCGCAATCACCGGCTTGCCCGCCCCGAATACCGACCTGAACTTCTCAGTCATCCGTCTTTGTAAACCGCTTTACTAGAATTGTGTCATTGCTAGCAGCCGTCTGCCCGGTCGTCCATGGCCAAGCGGTGAAAGCCGCATTTTCACCGGTGGTTAACCACGGCGGGCCATACTGGAATCCGGTGTGTCCGGAGTTCCGGCCATGGAATTTCTGCTTCTGCTCGTCATCGTCCCGATCGCCTGGCTGATGCTGCTGCCCGGCCGCATGGCCAAGCGCACCCGCGCCTTTCGCCTGCCGGTTGCCGGCATGCTCGCCGTCGGCGCCGTCGCCGTCTGGATCGGGCTGCAGGTCTTCGCCCAGCCGCAGCGTCCCGATATCGACTACAGCGCCGGCGACAGCGACCTGCGCGCCATCCTGCTCGAACCCGAAACCGCCCCGCGCTATTCCTCGGTCACGCCCTAGACCGCGATCGAGTGCCGTCCGGCCCCGTTGCCGAGATAGGTGTCGAACGCCGACGCCACCGAGCGGGCGAACGGCCGTCCATCCTCGGTGATCGCGAACCGGCTCGGCTCGAGGCTCACCAGCCCATCCGCATCGCCCAGCGCCGCGACCGCCATCTCCGCGATGATCGGCGCCGCCTGCGTCCCGAAGCGATGCCGCAGCTCGTCCAGCGATACTGCGAAATCGCACATCAGCCGTTCGATCACCCAGCCGCGCACCCGGTCTTCCTCGCTCAGCGCCACCCCGCGCGCCACCGCGAGCCCGGTCTCGGTCACCGCCCGGCAATACTCGCCCGTCGCCGAATTATTCTGCACATAGCCCTCCGGCAGCCTGCCGATCGCCGAGGCTCCCAGCCCGATCAGTACCTCCGACGCGTCCGTCGTATAGCCCTGGAAGTTGCGCTTCAGCCCGCCTGAAGCGGCCGCGATCCCGAGGCTGTCATCCGGTCGCGCAAAGTGGTCGATCCCGATTGCGACATAGCCGGCCCGTGCCAGCCGTTCCGCCGCCGCTGTCGATTGCATCAGGCGCGCCGCCGCATCGGGGAGGGCGGTTTCGTCGATCAGCCGCTGGTGCTTCTTCATCCAGGGCACATGCGCATAGCCGAACAGCGCCACTCGGTCCGGCGCCAGCGTCAGCACCTGCTCCATCGTGGCGAGCACAGTCTCCACCGTCTGGTGCGGCAACCCGTACAGCACGTCGAGATTGACCGAACCCAACCCGCGCGCCCGCATCCCCTCGACCACCGCCCGCGTCGCGTCAAAACTCTGCGGCCGGTTGATCGCAGCCTGCACGCGGGGGTCGAAATCCTGCACCCCGATGCTTATCCGCGTCACGCACGCGGCCGCGAACGCATCGTACCGGTCGGCTGTCATGTCGTTGGGGTCGATTTCGATGCTGAACTCGAACCCCGGATCGACGGTGAACGCCTCGCCCACCAGCCCGGCCAACCGCACCAGATCCGCCGGCGCCAGCATGGACGGCGACCCACCGCCCAGATGCAGCGCCCGTACCGTGCCGCGTCCGTCGAGCAGCCCCGCTACTGTTCGTGTCTCCCTGGCGAGGCTGGGCAGATAGGCCGCGATCGGGTCGTAGCGCAGCACCTGCTTGGTCTGGCAGCCGCAGAACCAGCACAGCCGGTCGCAGAACGGGATGTGCATATAGAGCGACAGCCCGGCATCGGTCGGCACCGTCGCGATCCAGTCGCGATAGGCGGCGTTGCCGATCCCCTCATGAAAATGCGGCGCGGTGGGATAGCTCGTATAGCGCGGGACCGGACGGGCGTGCTGGGCGATGGCGGCTTGCGACATGGACGGACCTCTTTCGAGGTCTCGTCTCACGTCGTTTACGCGGCGGCTTTGACTTCGATCAAGCGTCGGCTTCGGCCGGGGCTTTCCGGGTCGTCGGCGGCAGGTCCATCGCTTCGATCTGGGCGATCAGTGGCTCGATCCGCTCGACCATGTCGATATGGCGCTGCTCCATGATGAAGTTGAGCGTCATGTACTCGCGGCCGGGGCAGAACGTGCAGATATTGGTCGCCGCGTGGTAGGCGCCGCAGTAGATCGGTTCGATCATCCACTCGGTCACCGGCCCGAACGTGCGGTGGGGTGGCACCAGTGTCAGCACCGTGTCGGTTCGGCCCGAAAAGCGCCAGAAGCGCGGACCGTAGAGGACCGGGAACCACGACGCGATCTTGCGATGCATCGCGAACATCGCCAGTACGCGTGTCTGGAACGAGGTGATGTCCTTGCCCTCGATTTCATCGACCACGCGATCGACCGAGCGGACATAGTCGACGAAATCGTCCTTGTAGGGGAACTTCGCCATCAGCGCCCGCACGCGGAAGAAGTCGTCGTCCAGCTCGGTCCGGCGCGTATCGAGCATCGTATAGGCCGCGGTGATCACCTCGGCATTGTGCCGCCGGTCCGTCTCCGAATGGAGCGCATGCGTGACGATGGCAAAATAGAGCGACCGCTGCCGCACGCCGAGCTTGTTGGCAAGTTTGCGCAGCCGGTCACGTTTCAGCGCCAGCGTCTTGTAGTTGAATGGCTTTTCCTGCGGCGACAGCACATGGGCGAAGAACAGGTGGATCGACGCACCGAGGCCCGCGCCAAGCGCGCCCTTGATCCGCTCGCCAATGCCGATCTTGTTGCCCTTGTCCTTCTGGATGCCGTGGCTCGCCGTCTGCGAACGCGATAGCAGCGCCGAGTCGGAGCCTTCCAGCACGCAGTGGGCGGCCCGCACCTGGATCACCGACACGCGGCCCTGCTCGTCCGGCCCGCCCTTGCGCGTCGCCGCCATGAAGCGGAACAGCGGCAGGTCGGGATGGTCGAAAATGTCGGCGCTCTTGCCGATCCACTTGTCCGGATAGCCGTCGAAATCGTCGACCAGTTCCACCGAGGTGATCGCATCGAGCTGCGTCTCGGTGAACGGGTGGCCCGGGCGCGCGCCGATGAAACCGTGCGTCAGCTGCGGCGCCAGCGCCACTACCTGCTTCACCAGCTCCTTGAGCTTGGCCTTGTCGAACGGCTCCTTCGAGAAGGCCGTGAAGAAGATCGTGTCGTGCCCGGTATAGAGATACCACTGGAAGTTGGTGAACAGCGCCAGCGGGTCTTTTTGCACTGCTGCAAAAGCAAGATCGAGCGACTCGGTCTGGCCGGACGCAAAGCTCGAGGACGAGAAGGCCTTCATATCTTACCCCTGCGGGTCGAACGTTCGAATTAACCTGCAATAAGCCATGTCTTGGCGGCACGGGCAACTCAAACGCCCGGTATGCCTAACTGGGCAGCATTTTAGCGGTGCTCTGGACAGCCTCCGGACCGCAGGGCAAGCTCAATCCATCAGGGGAACATTGCTGACTAGGGAGGGCCATGATGGCCAGGCTCAGCCGCGTTTTCCTCGATTCCGACAGTTTTCCCGCGCCCACCAACGCGCTCCTGCACCAGGCCTTCGAGATGGTCTGGGGTACCGAAGCTGCAGACAGCATCGACCTCTATGGCCGCACCGGTCCGGCCTCCATCCATGCCCTGGGCGGCAACGACTACATCGTTGCCTCCGACTACGGCGACCTCATCCTCGGGGGCGACGGTCGGGACCTGATCTTCGGCGCCAATGGCGGCGACCGCATCGATGGCGAAGGCGGCAATGACGAGCTCTCGGGCGGCGAAGGCGACGATTTCGTCCTCGGCGGCGCCGGTAACGACTCGCTCTACGGCGATTTCGGCAACGACCAGCTGCGCGCTGGCGACGGAGATGACTGGGCCTCCGGCGGTCTTGGCGACGACTACCTCTGGGGCAATGCCGGGCGCGACTTCCTTGAGGGCAATGCCGGCACCGACAGGCTCTGGGGCGGAACTGGCAACGACGTCCTCAACGGCGGCGACGGCGACGATTACCTGTGGGGCGGAGACGGCAATGACGACCTGATGGGTGATGCCGGCAGCAATCACCTGTTCGGCGGGGCAGGGGCCGATCGCTTCATGTTCCAGGCCCCGTCCGGGGCCACGGTCCAGCACGTCTACGATTTCGACCGCGCTGCCGGCGACCAGCTCGTCTACACCCAGGATTTCGACGAGGTCGTCGATGTCGTCGATATCCGCGTCGGCAAGGCTGGCAGTGTCGTCACCATCGGCGATCTCAGCATTGTCGTCAGCGGCGTCTACGACCTCGCGGTCGCCGATATCACCTTCCTTTCGGACGACGGCTTCCCGTTCCTGTAACGACTGAGCAAAATTGTTCGAAGTGCTTGGTTGCGCGCGACGAAGTGTCGCCGTAAAGCAGTGACGCTTCGTTTCAATCCTAACCATTCGTCTCCGCCGGAGACGATCCGCCCTTGCGCATCATCCCGTTGGTCCTCGCGGTCGCCCTGTTCATGGAGAACATGGACTCGACCGTCATAGCCACCTCGCTTCCTGCGATTGCCGCCGACATCGGCGCCGAACCGATTTCGCTCAAGCTCGCCCTCACCGCCTATTTCGTGGCGCTCGCCATTTTCATCCCGCTTTCGGGCTGGGTCGCGGATCGCTTTGGTGCGCGTAACGTCTTCCGCACGGCGATCCTGGTGTTCATGCTCGGCTCGATCTGCTGCGCCTTCTCGTTCTCGCTTGAAACCTTCGTCGGCTCGCGCTTCCTGCAGGGCATGGGCGCCTCGATGATGACGCCGCTGGCCCGCCTCGTGCTGGTCCGGTCGACGCCGCGCACCGAGCTCGTTTCGGCCATGGCCTGGCTGACCCTGCCGGGCCTGATCGGGCCGCTGACCGGCCCACCCGTCGGTGGCTTCCTTACCACTTACCTCAGCTGGCACTGGATCTTCTGGATCAACATCCCGATCGGCATCCTCGGCATCGTGATGACGACGATCTACCTGCCCAAGATCGATCCGCGCACGCCAAGGCCCATCGATGTTCCAGGGTTCATCCTGGCCGCGATAGCCTTCGCCGGCGTCATTTTCGGCCTCTCTGTCATCAGCCTGCCCGCCATCCCGCTGGTCGCCGGCTACGCTTCCGTTGCCGTCGGAGCCGCAGCCGCCGTGGTTTACCTGCTGCATGCGCGGCGGACCGAGCACCCGCTCCTCGATCCGCAACTTTTCGTGCGCTATCGGCTGTTCCGCAGCACGGTGGTCGGCAGCTCGGTCTTCCGCATCGGCGTCGGCGCGACACCTTTCCTGCTGCCCCTGATGCTGCAGATTTCCTTCGGCCTCACTCCGTTCGAAAGCGGCCTCATCACCTTCATCGGCGCGCTGGGCGCCATGTTCTCCAAGGTGGTGGCCGAGAAGGTGTTCGCAACCTTCGGCTTTCCGCGCGTGCTGATCGGGGCCAGCATCGCCGCCTGCGTGGTGCTGGGCTTCAACGGGTTCTTCGATCCCGACACCCCTCACATCTACATCTACGCGACCCTGCTGGCCGCCGGCGTGCTGCGCTCGATCTTCTTCACCGGCTGCAACGCGCTCGGCTTCGCCGATGTCGAGGAGCAGGATGCGAGCCAGGCTTCCGCCATCACCGTGGTCAGCCAGCAGCTCAGCGTTGCCTTCGGCGTTGCCATTGCAGGCGCCGCCCTGGAAGTGAGTTCGCATTTCACCGGCGGCGGGCTGACCCTGGCGAATTTCCACTTCGCCTGGTTCGTCGTCGCTGGCGTCTCGCTGCTCAGTGCCTTGCCCTTCCTCCGGCTCCCGGCCGATGCAGGCGCCGATATCTCCGGCCACAAGGTCGTAGTCACCAAACCGACCCTTCCTTCCGGCTGATCCGATGTCCGCCCTCCGCATCACCCCGCTGATCCTCGCCGTCGCCCTGTTCATGGAGAACATGGACTCAACGGTCATCGCGACGTCGCTCGCGGCCATCGCGCACGACATCCAGACCGAGCCGATCGCGCTCAAGCTGGCGCTCACCACCTACATGGTGGCGCTCGCCATCTTCATCCCCGTCTCGAGCTGGATGGCCGACAAGTACGGCGCCAAGAACGTGTTCCGCTGGGCCATCGTCGTCTTCATCCTCGGCTCGGTCGCCTGCGCCATTTCCAACTCGCTGCTGACCTTCGTCCTCTCGCGCTTCCTCCAGGGCGTGGGCGGCGCCATGATGACTCCGGTCGCCCGGCTCGTCCTCGTCCGCGTCACCCCGCGCAACCAGCTCGTCGACGCCATGGCCTGGCTCTCGATCCCCGGCCTCATCGGCCCCATCCTCGGCCCGCCGATCGGTGGCTTCATCACCACCTTCGCCAGCTGGCACTGGATCTTCCTCATCAACGTGCCGATCGGGCTGATCGGCGTGCTGCTGGTCAACAAGTACCTGCCGGATTGGCAGCGCAACGAGCCGCGCAAGCTCGATTTCACCGGCTTCCTCCTCGCCGGCATCTGCTTTGCCGGCTTCGTCTTCGGCATCTCGGTGCTGACGCTTCCGGCACTCCCCGCCGCCTTCGGCTATGGCTCCATGCTGCTCGGCATCGTCTCCGGCATCGTCTACTGGTTCCACTTCCGCCGCACCGAGTACCCGCTGCTGGACCTGCGCATCTTCAACCGCCCGCTGTTCCGGCTGACCTTCATCGGCGGCACCATCTTCCGGCTCGGCACCGGCGCCATGCCCTTCCTCTTCCCGCTGATGCTGCAGCTGACCTTCGGGCTCACCCCGTTCGAAAGCGGCATGGTCACCTTCGCCTCGGCCGTCGGCGCCTTCGCGCTGAAGTTCGTCGCCGAGCGCATCATCGAGCGCCTCGGCTTCCGGCTATCGCTGATGGTCTCCTGCGCCATCACGGCGGCGGGCGTCCTCGGCATGGGCATCTACACCCCCGGCACGCCGACCCCTCTGATGATGGGCTTCCTCGTCCTCACCGGCTTCTTCCAGTCCCTGTTCTGGACCGCGACCAACGCCTTCATCTTCGCCGATGTCGAGGACAAGGATGCCGGCCAGGCCAATGTCGTGAGCCAGGTCGGCGTGCAGCTCTCGCTGGCCTTCGGCGTTGCCCTCGGCGGCGGCATCCTCGAAGGCTTCCGCCTGCTCCACGGCGGCGAACCGCTGCTCGCCGATTTCCACTGGGCCTTCTGGATCATGGCCGCGGTAACCCTCACCGCCGTCGCCGTCTTCGCCCGCGTCCCCCGCACGGCGACCATGCACAGCCACCATGCAGCGGAAGGTGGGGCGGCAGAGTAGGGGGCCGGCAGAGAACGGCCGAATATCAGCCTCTGGCGTGCCCCACCCACCGGCTGTCATCCCTGCAAATGCTAGCCGAGGTATCAGCCCCTTGGCCCGCCCCACCCACCAGCTGTCATCCCTGCGAAGGCAGGGATCCATCTATCCGCCCGCGCCAGCTGCGAGTTGGATCCCTGCCTTCGCAGGGATGACACCGAGTTGAAGGCAAACCCGCGCTCTACCTTCTAGTCTCTACCTTCTACCTCCGCCTACCCCTTGAACCCGCGCGCCACCAGATACGTTTCCGCCGAATCCTGACGGCTCGCCTTGGGCTTGGCGTGCATGGTCGTGGCGAAATGCTGCTTCAGCATGTGCAGCAGCTCATGCTCCGTCCCGCCCTGGAACACCTTGGCGATGAACGTGCCGCCCGGGGCCAGCACCTGCACCGCGAAATCCGCCGCCAGCTCCACCAGCGCAATGATGCGCAGATGGTCCGTCGCTCGGTGCCCGGTCGTCGGCGCCGCCATGTCCGACATCACGATATCGGCCTTGTGCCCGCCCAGCGCCTCGATCAGCGCCGCCGGTGCATCCGCGTCGTTGAAATCCTTCTTGAGCAGGATCACGCCGTCGATCGCGTCCATCTCGAGATAATCGATCCCGACGATCAGCGGGTTCTCCGTCGTCGAGCCCACGATCGGCGCCGCCACCTGCGACCACCCGCCCGGCGCCGCCCCGAGGTCGACAATGCGCTGCCCCTTCTTGAACAGGTGGTAGCGCTCGTCGAGCTCCTTGATCTTGAACGCGGCGCGCGACCGATACCCCTCGGCCCGCGCCCGGGCGACATACGGGTCGTTGAGCTGCCGCTGCAGCCACAGGGTCGAACCGATCTTGCGCCCCTTGGCGGTCTTCACTCGCACCTTCAGGTCGCTGGCATTGCGCCGGCCGATGCCTTCTCCGCTACCCTTTGGCATCAGCGGCTCCTCTTGCTCGTGGCGCGCTCGGCGCGGTCCGCATCGATCAGCGAAATCAGGATGCCCTCGCGCAAACCGCGATCGGCGACCCGCACCCGCTCCACCGGCCATTCGCGCCGGATCGCCTCGAAAATCGCGCAGCCCGGCAGCACCAGGTCCGCCCGGTCCTTGCCGATGCACGGATGCGCCACGCGCCGGTCGAACGTCATGCCCAGCAGCGCCTTCATCGTCGCATCGACATCGAGCTTGCTCATCCACAGCCCGTCGACCTTCTGGCGCTCATAGCGCTCGAGCCCCAGGTGCAGCCCCGCCAGCGTCGTCACCGTGCCCGACGTGCCGATCAGGTGCACCGGATGCTCGGCAATCATCTGCCTCAGCTTTTCCCGCCCGCGGAACTGCCGCAAATGCCCGGCGACGTAAGCGACCATGTCCTCGAACGTCTGCGCCGTCACATCGACGCCGCCGAACTTCTCGGCGATCGACACCACGCCCACCGGCAGCGATTGCCACGAGCGGATAGACGACGACATCCGCCCCTGCCGCCGCGGCCGCCCGCCCCGGAAATCGAGCCAGGCGAGTTCCGACGAGCCGCCGCCAATGTCGAACATCAGCGCGCCCGCCGATTCCTCTTCGATCAGGTCAGCGCAGCCCGTCACCGCCAGCGACGCCTCGGTCTGCCGGTCGACGATCTCGAGCTTCAGCCCCAGCTCGCGCTCCACCCGGGCGATGAATTCCTCGCCATTGGATGCCGAGCGGCACGCCTCGGTAGCGATGAGCCGCATCCGCGCCGGCTCATGCTCGCGCAGCTTGTTGCGGCAGAGCCGCAGCGCTTCCATCGTGCGCTCCATGGCGGCATCCGACAGCCGCCCGGTCGTGCTCAGGCCTTCGCCCAGCCGCACGATGCGCGTAAACCCATCGAGCACCCGAAAACTGTTCTCGTGCGGGCGGGCAATCAGCAGGCGACAATTATTGGTGCCGAGGTCGAGCGCCGCATAAAGCGGTCCGCGGTGGCGCCGCTGCGCATTGGCATGGGAATGCGTCCGCCGCTCCGCTCCGCTCTGTCCCGGCTGCCCCCCGGTCTTGGCGGTCGATGGGCCGGAGCTCGCGCCCTGGCCCTCACGGTGCCGCTCCGAGCCCGCGGGCTCGGCTACGGCGGCGGACCGATCGGGATCGGCCAACCTTAACTCCATCTCCCGGGCGGTCGCTCCAGCCGGCCTGAACCGGGGGCGCCCGCGCGCGGGCTTATTCTTCAGTGTCACCGCAAAGCGTAGAGGAGGAACGATGCGAGCGCAACACGCGGTTCATCCACATGGCGGAGATGTGGCAGGGCAGGGGCAGGGTAGGACGAAGCCGGTCTGTACCTCGGCTCTTGCCGCGACGTACCCCCAACCACCAGTGTCATTCCCGCGAAAGCGGGAACCTCCGTTTTGGCAGCCACGGAAGCCGCCCCACGCGCCCGCATCCCCGCTCCCAAAACCCCAAAATCGGGTGTTGATCCCAGCCGAGTTTGCCGCTAGAAGCCACCACCGAACGCCGCCGGCCCTGCCGCAGCGTTTCCAGGCCTAGGCGCTTGGGGAATAGTTCAATGGTAGAACTGCGGACTCTGACTCCGTCAATCTTGGTTCGAATCCAGGTTCCCCAGCCAGCCTTTTTCTTTCGATAGATCAACGGGTTGGCGGCGGGCGTGAGCCCCAATTCTCGGGTTGGCTTGTGCCATGCGTGCGCCGCCCGCGCGCCATTTCCTGGCATTTCCCAAAGATCGCGACAAGTCCATGGCACATGCCAACCCGTCGGGAGAGTACGCTTGCGCGCGTGCGACGGCTGCGGCATGACTTCTGGCGTGGGGCAGGGCATTGCAAAATCACGCATGCGAATTTGGGTCACGCGGGCTGCACTTGGAGTAGCCCTGGCGCGGCCCCAGTCGCCATCGCGAATTCCGCTGAGCGGCGACGGCGTGCTCGAGCGCGACTATGTGCACGTGTCCGTTTTCGACGAGGAATATTGGTACGACCTGAAATATCTGACGTCGCGAGGTGCGCGCACCGCAATCGTGAGGCGCTATGAGCAACCCCCAGATTGGGCCGAGGGCTCGGTTCTGAATGCCGCCTTCACAGCGATGACATTTCGGGTGATCGACTACTATCGCGAGACAGAAATCCGCTACGACTCTCCGGGCGAATACCTTCTGCATCAGTGGGTCGGGTACCGCCGTTTCGCTCGAGCAAAAGATCGCATCCTGCAGTTCTGGTTCAACCGACGCCGCTTAGTGAGGCGCGATAGGATCGCGGTGCTAAGGGCGATAGCCGAGGTCACTATCAAACGAGAGAGCGCTCAGTTCTCGAGGGTGGGTATCATGGCTGAACTGTACGGCATGCGGTGGCCGCTCCACCCTGAGGGCGAAAGCGTCGAGCGGTACTGTGAGTTGATGCTTGAGTCCCTCGCAGCCGACGGTGATCTAGTCTCTACCGACGGATACCAGTACCGCCTTGCGCCAGGTGGTCTTCGAACGCTCGCCGACTACGAGCTTGAGGAACGCCGGCACGGCCAGATGAGATCCCGCCAGACCTTAACCATCCTTCTGACCGTTGTTCTCGCCGCGATTGCTGGACTTCAAGCGTATCAAACATGGCAGAGCGCTCGCCTAAGTCTCCCGCTGGCTGAGGTCAACGCGAAGGCGCCCGGCGCCCAGTGACGCGATTGTCGCTTGTGGCAAGAATTTATCCCCCCACCTCCCCACCGCGCGTATCCTCCCCCCATCCGCTGCACCGAAGCGAGATCATGACGAGTGGTTGGTGCGGTGGAGGTTGGGTGGGTCGGCAGTCGTGCCGGCTCAGGCCTAAAGCATGTGTGGAATGATCCGGTTCGCCGGGGACGCCGCTATCAACGCGGGGGATGGTCGATGCAACGCCATCTCCAATACTGCAGCCGCCTGCATCGGGCGGTGAGGGTGAAAGCTGG
>JAESFU010000541.1_pt1 | contig 17516 bp, 16 predicted proteins | sample 9269461 | NCBI WGS metagenome assembly JAESFU01 (sample SAMN14502556, study PRJNA617107) | algae metagenome | isolation source: Stenomitos rutilans HA7619-LM2 and co-occurring heterotrophs from cave walls | place: USA: Waikapalae cave, Hawaii | collected 2009-07-28
GCAAGAGAATGAAACGAGCACCAATGTAAAAGCCATAAAGAACAGACCGATCAACCCTCCTTTTTCAGATTGCTGGTCTATCTTGTTGATGAATGTCCCGGGCAAAGTAATTTCAAACAACCCCAGAAAGGACAATCCGAAAACAATGAAAACAGAAAAGAACAGAAGATTTGGAATCCATTCAGTAGAAAGATGATTCGCCGTTTCCGGTCCCATGAGCGGAGCAATCGCCGCGCCAATGGCTGTGTAAATCACAATGATGGACAATCCGTATATCAGGGCCTGCGATTTGGACCGGCCATTGGTGAAGAAACTTACGGTCATCGGTATCATCGGGAATACACAAGGTGTTAGCAGCGCAGCAAGTCCCGCAACAAATGCCAGTACAAAAAAAGCCAGGAACGAATTCCTGGCCGGATCTTCTTTTACAATCTTGGGATCAAGCCTGGGGCCTTTAATTTCTCCGTAATTTTCAATGGATGCGACTGATGCAGAAGCAGTGTCTGCCGAAACAGGGTTCACCACGGGAGCATTTGCAATGGAGGTGGTTTTTGTCTGTTCAATTTTCTCCGGGACAATTTCTGTTTTTGGTTCGGCCACTGCTTTGCCTTCTACTTTAATGGTGCCAAAGAGCAGGTCACCATCAAACAGCACACATTTGCCTTCTACTTCGGAGCAGACCTGTCCCTCGTACGTGCCTTTTATATTTAGCGCTGGCGAAAGAATTTTTATTTTTTGTCTGAACTCCCCGGTCGTTTCGAAAATACGAACGTCGCAGTCAAAAATCTTGTCGTGTTTTGTTTTGTCGTTCACAGCGGTAAGGCCGCCGATCAGTTCAAATGACTTGTTCTTTTCAAGTGTTACCGACATGGGCACCGGGCCGCACTCCGCGTCAAATCCGATGGAGTAGATATACCAGTTACGATCAATTGTGGCTTTGAATACCAGCTCGATAACATCGCCAACCTTATAGGTTTTTGCAGGCGTTTCGGCGGTGAGCCTGGCAGGCTCCAATACCTGCGCGTGGGCCAGCAGGGAATACAAAACCAGAAAACAGCCGATGAAAAATCGTTTTAACATGCGCGTAAAAATTGACCGCTAAAATAACGAACTCCTTCTCAAAAAAGTTGACGACTTCTACGAAAGGTCATACGCATGACCAAAAGACGCGTGTTTAACTAAAAATTAACAGGAACGAAATTGTTTACATGGCGCTGACACGGTCTTGCAAAGATATCGCGGGGTGGTTTCTCAGGATTATCGTGAAGCTATCTGCTTTACGTTGAAGAGCTAGATATCGATCACTACCTGTCCTTTCAGCAGATCCTGAAACGTCTCCCGCTCGCGGATCAGTTTGGCTTCGCCATTTACCACCATTACCTCCGCCGGTCTTGGGCGAGAATTGTAGTTCGATGCCATGGAGAAACCATACGCACCGGCATTTTTAAATGCGAGCAGGTCTCCTTCCCGAACTTCATTCAGTAAGCGGTCACTTCCAAACGTATCCGTCTCGCAGATATATCCTACGACGGTATACTTCTGCTCCGCACCACCGGGATTGGACACGTTGATAATATGATGATATGCATCGTACATCATCGGGCGAATAAGGTGATTCAACCCGGAGTTCACGCTCACAAATGTTACGGTTGGTGTAGGCTTTACCACGTTGGCATTCACCACAAAGGTGCCCGATTCGCTTACCAGAAACTTGCCGGGCTCAAGCCACAGCTCCAGCTTTTTACCATAGCGACTGCAGAAGGCATTGAATGCCGAAGTAAGCTTGCTGCCCAGCTCGGCAACGTCTGTTACGACATCTCCGTCTTTGTAAGCTACTTTAAATCCGCTGCCAAAGTCGAGAAATTTAAGATCCTTGAAATGTGAAGCTGTCTCAAACATTACTTCAGCCGTTTTCAAAAAAGCTTCTGTCTCTTTGATGTCCGAACCGGTGTGAATGTGTAGCCCGCTGATGCGGATGGAGTGAGTCTTTACCAGATCGAGTATCTCGGTAAGCTGCAGTACCGATATGCCGAATTTGGAGTTGCTGTGTCCTGTGGAGATTTTAATGTTTCCACCGGCCATGATATTCGGGTTGAGGCGCAGTCCGCAGGGATAGCTGTCCTTGTATCGCTCGCCGAATTTTTTAAGCGTGGATAAATTATCGAGGTTGATGGAGAGTCCTAACTTGACGGCTTCTTCAATTTCACTGAAGTGGACGCCGCTTGGTGTAAATGTAATTTCTGCGGGCTCGTAGCCTGCGCGAAAGGCCAGTTGTACTTCGCCCAGCGAAACAGCTTCCATGCCTACGCCGTGTTTGCGCATCAATTTGAGAATGGAAACATTTGTCAACGCCTTGGCGGCATACTTGATCTTTACATCAGAAGCACGGTACGCCGTTTTCAGTGTTTCTATCTGCTGCGCGATTTTAGCGGCATCGTAGATGTAAAGCGGTGTGCCGAACTGGCCGGCAAGTGTTGCTACTTCCACACCCTGAATCGTGTACTTTCCGTTTATAAGCTCCATGGTAAAATTAAAGGGCTCAAATATATAGCAGGATTGTTGGATTGTTGGGACAACCGCAATTGATTTGCAGGGATTTTTATTCAGCCCGCTTGTGTTGAAAAGATCGTAACATCCTAATGTTCAGAAAATGAAATTGTTCTTCAGAGAATATCCCGCGGTCAATAATGCCGCTACAGCGCAGACAATCGTTATTCTGCATGGCCTCTTCGGGTCGTCTGACAACTGGCTTACGCAGGCACGTATCCTATCCAACAACGGCTATCGCGTGTTTACAGTAGATCAGGTAAACCATGGACAATCGTATCACAGTGATAACTTTGACTATCCGACCATGGTGAATGACCTTGCCGGTTTTCTGACAGAACAGAACATTCAGAATCCTGTTATCCTCGGCCACTCCATGGGAGGAAAGGCCGCCATGAATTTCGCCATAGCGCATCCCGACCTGTTGGCCAAACTGATTGTGGTAGATATCTCTCCGCGCTACTACGACCTGGAGCACTACACCATTGTAAAAGGATTGAATGCCCTGAACATTGAAACGATTACATCGCGAAACGAAGCCGATGAAAAACTGTCGCAGTTTGTGCCGGAACCGGATGTACGCCAGTTCCTTTTAAAGAACATGCAACGCAAAACCGAAGGTGGGTTCACCTGGAAAATAAACCTGCCTGTCATCACGGAAAAGCTGGCCAATGTAGGTGTAGACTTGCAATATACAGGCACGTTTAACGGGCCTGCATTATTTATCCGCGGCGCGCGATCCAAATATGTACCCGATGCCGATTGGGACAGAATTACAAGTGTGTTCCCCAAGGCACAACTGGAAACAATGGATACAGGCCACTGGGTGCAGGCCGAAAAACCGCAGGAGTTTGTGGAAATTGTTATGAAGTGGCTATCCTGAAAAAGGAATCAAATCAGGACAGAAGATGTAAATGGGACAGTGTGTACTACCGGGTCTTAAATATCCAGGTAGCGCAGCAGCATATCGATTCTGTCCTTTTCGCCTACGGCCGGCTTGGTTTCCTGGTAGCGGCCAATCACTTTGTAATTGAATCGCTCCAACGTAGCCACTACACGCGAAAGATCGAGCTGGTTGATTTTCAGCATCAGGCGAATTTTACCCGGATCGAGCGGATCTTCATTGAGAATGCTGCTTAATATTTTTGCGTGATTTTCTTCTACCAGGCGACTGATTTCCGCCAGCGAATAATCGATGTGATTCATGGATAGCACAAGCACGCCGCCCTGCATTTGCACGGCTGCCGTTTGTGCGAAGGTGGTGAGTGTATCCTGAACGGTAATCACGCCGAGGTAAGTCATGTCCTCACCCAACACGGCTACCATTTGCAGCTTGTGATCGGCGGCTACTTTCAGAATATCATAAAAATGCGTATCGAGATGCACATAGCATTGCTGCCCCACGAGGTTAAAATCGCGAGCATTTTTTTCGATGTCGTTGGTTTCGAGAATTATTTCTTCGGAAATGAAGCCCAGGAGTTTGTTGTCTTCTACTACGGGCATGTAATTGCATCGGAATTCCTCCATCCAGACGATCGCCTTGTGGGCATCGTCGGTTCCCTTGAGGGGCGGAATCATGTGGTTTATCAAATCTTCTGCAATCACGCGACAGGTATTTAGTTTACTGCTATATACGTTGGCGGACGGGCCGTCAGTTTTTTCTTCATACGTTAATGAGTCAAAAAGTCTTCGACCAGCTCATTAAATTTTTCAGGATGCTCCATCATGGGGGCGTGACAGCATTTATCAATAAACTTCAGCGTCGAATTTGGTATCAGTCTGTTGAACTCATGTGCCACCATGGGTGGTGTAATGGTGTCGTTCAAACCCCATACCAGTAATGTTGGCGTTTTAATATTGGGAATTTCGTCGGCCATGTTATGGCGCTGTGCCGATTTGGCAATGGCCACAATGCGCATACACTTGGGAATGCTCTTGGTCGTTTCAAAAACCTCATCCACCAGCTCCTTGGATGCCACCTGCGGATCGTAGAACGTATAAGCCACTCTTTCCCGTACGTACTCGTAATTTCCCCGTTTGGGATATGATCCGCCCATGGAATCTTCAAATAATCCGGAGCTGCCTGTGAGGATCAGTTTCTTTACATTGGCGCCGTTTCGCAGCGTGTAAATCAGCGCGACATGGCCACCCAGGCTGTTGCCCATAATAATCATGGGACTAAGTTTTTTGAACGCCACAAAATCCTCCACAAACTTGTTGAGACCTTCGAGGCCAGCCTCCTTGATGGGCATCTCATAAATAGGAAGCATAGGTATTACCACGCGAAATTGCCGCGAGAAGCGATTTACCACACCTTCCCAATTGCTCAGCGCACCAAATAACCCGTGCAGCAACAGCAACACTTCTCCTTGTCCTTCATCTACAAACCGGAATCCGTTTTCTTCTTTAACCTGAATGGGCATTTCGTATTATCTAATGGGCGATAAATAAGGAAAAAAACTCTCAGAATGAAAATTTTATTTTTTCGAAAATGTGATTAAAACACACCTTCAAAAAATGGAATGACCTTGGCTATGCCGTGAAAAATATCCGGGGCAAAGTTTGCCACCAGCGGCGTGAGCCACGATCCTTCTGTCCAGCCGTCGGGAAATTCAAATTCCATCGAATAAAAAATCCACAACAGTACACTTAACAGAAATGTGGAGCGAAAAAATCCCAGCACACTGCCGGCGGTCTGATCAACAATGCCTAAATAAAAATGATCAACCTTGCGGTTGAGGTATCGCATTAGCAAATTGACAAAGAAGATAATGATAAACAAGACCGCTGCGAAGGAGATGTAAGGAATGGCCTTGGCATCGATCGCGTATTTCTGTTCCAGGTTCACCATTGTCCAATTCATCAGCTTGAAGCCGCAGAGAATGCCCGCCAGGATGGCGAGAATTGAAAAGAACTCCACGAGGAAACCGTCCTTAAAACCATTATATGCTGCAACCAATATAATAATGGCTATCGTGGTGTCTACTTTGCTCATCATAGGCCGTGCAGGTTTGGTAAAAGTGCGCGCTTAGGAAGCAAGTATTTTTTTAACGAGTTCGGAAATGACTTTACCATCTGCCTGTCCGGCCAGCTTTTTTGTGGCGACGCCCATCACTTTCCCCATGTCCTGAGGACCTTTGGCGCCTGTTTCTGCAATAATTTTTTTCAATTCCACTTCCACATCTTCTGCTGAAAGTTGCTTGGGCAAATAGCGGTTTATAATTTCCAGTTGTGCCTGTTCCTTGTCCGCCAGGTCCTGTCTGCCCTGTTGTGAAAATATATCGGCCGATTCCTTGCGCTGCTTGGCAGCTTTCATCAGGAGTTTATTTTCGGTATCCGAAGACACGTCGCCGCTGCCACCTTTTTCAGTTTCTGCCAACAGGATAAGCGACTTGATGCTGCGCAGCGCTTCCAGCTCTTCCTTGTTTTTGGCAAGCATCGCTTTTTTTATGTCGCTATCAATTTGTGCACGAAGACTCATAATTTTGCAATAGATAAAGTTACTTTGCGAAAAAATCCAATCATTCAGTTTTCAGATCAGTTATTTCGACCATGACCAGATTGAGCGTCAATATTAATAAAATTGCTACACTCCGAAATGCACGGGGAGGAAATAATCCGGACGTCATAAAAGCCGCACGGGATTGTGAGCGTTTCGGTGCACAGGGAATTACCGTGCATCCGCGTCCCGATGAACGACATATCCGCTACAGCGATGCTTTGCAATTGAAGAATGTAGTAACGACCGAATTCAACATCGAAGGCTACCCTGACGAACGTTACCTGAAACTGATCGCCGAGACAAAACCTGCTCAGGCTACGCTCGTACCCGATGCTCCCGATGCGATCACATCCAACGCCGGATGGGACACGATCCGACACGCGGCACTGCTCAAGGACATTTGTGCGGAGATCAAATCCCATGGTGTTCGAGTTTCTGTTTTTGTCGATCCGTCACCCCGCATGGTGGAAGGTGCCATTGCTGTGGGAGCTGATCGCGTTGAGTTATATACAGAACCTTATGCGCAGGAATTTTTGGTGAACAAAGAAATCGCGATCAAACCTTATATTGAAAGCGCACGGGTGGCACAGCAAGGAGGACTCGGCATTAATGCCGGGCACGATCTGGATCTGCACAACCTTAAATTTCTGAAGCAGAACATCCCTTATCTCCACGAAGTATCCATTGGACACGCACTGATCTGTGATGCATTGTACTATGGCCTGGAGAACACCATTCAATTGTATTTGAAGCAACTTAAGTAGCACCCGATATCTAAAACCTGGCGGCAATGGCCACGCGCTTGCGAAATGTCTGCACGATACCATCGCTGCTGAAGACTTCGAGCCAAACCAGGTAATAACCGATGCGGGCTTTCGTGCCATCTTCCTGATCGCCGTCCCACCGGAATACGCCTTCCGTGCCCAGTAACTCGTTGTTGGTCAATTGCCGGATCAACCTGCCGCTGGCATCGAGGATTTTCGCATTGGCGATATAACCGCCTTTTTCAAATTTATAATGAATCTGTGTGAACGCAGGCTGACCTGTAACGGGAATAAAAATTTCAGGAATCACCTGGACAGCGTCATCGGAAAGGGACTGCTCGCGCGAAGCATTTGAATTTATGAAACCAGGCGTAGCAAATCCGCTCGCCGTGCTCGCCGATGTCCAATTGGCAGGGTCATTTGTAGGATGTGTGAACGAGATTCTTTCCAGCGAAACACCTTCGTCGTTCTTGAGAAAAACGGAGTGATGATTTTTTGAGTACTGTAAGCCATCAATTGTTGTGTGATTGGAATCCAAAAGGACAATCGTTCCTTCATCATCAGGCATCGTGGGCAGATTCATCAATTCCACAACATGATCGGCCACAGCCTGTGGATATTCTCCCAGCAAAACATTTTTACGTGATGTAAACACGCGATACTCATCCGGGGCGAGGATGAAGTCTGTGTTCAGGATCGTTCGTAATTGAACCGGCGTGTTTCCCGGCAAATTTGCGAGCGACCAGTTTTTAAGATTGATAAACTTTCGGGACACGTTTACAACTTCAACAAAGTCCACACCGGCAGCCTTGGGGTTGAACAGGATTTCGTTGATGAGTACATCGAGATGGTCGGCCGCTTGGGGCAACACAAACGTGGTGGACAAATTGTCGGCTTTATTTCCGGCACAATCATATATATTTTTGATTGTCAGTGAATATTTTGTGTTCGGTTGAAATGCATCGCGCGTGTGGATGTGTAAACTGCGTAACGTGGGGTCTAAAAAAAGTATTCGATCAATCGCGATAGATGGTGTTACGGTAATGTCCGACAGGTCAGGAATATCGCGGGACAACTTGTCGTCAAAGTGTAAGACAAGCTCGTAGGCTTGGGGTATAGCCGCAGTGATGCGAGGCGGAGCCTGGTCGGGCTTGTTGGCGAATACCGAGTTCCGTAGGCCGGGCGTACCGCCGTTGTCATTTTCCGATACTGTCCAATTCGTTTCTTCGGCACAGGTGTTTTGAGGATCGATCAACTCCAGCGACCAGCCACCTTCTTTTTTTAATTCGCCACCGTACCAGGCATCCGTATATCGCACAGAGTCGATCGGCGTCCCATCCGAAAATTTAAGCAAAACAAGATCGCCCGTATTGTTGAGCGATGGAAATCCCGTCACGCCCACAATATTTTTAATACCGGTAAATTCCGATATCGAGTTTGTCCCGGCAATCACAACATAGCTTTCGGGGGAAAGGACATACGCAGGGAGGACAGCCGAAGAGCTTCCGTCCGAAATACTCCAGCCGCCGAGATTGACAGCCTGTTGTCCCCGGTTAAATAACTCAATAAATTCTGTTTCAGGCAGCGACACGCGCGGAGCAGGATCGGCAAAAATTTCATTGATGATCACATCTTTCCAGGCTGGCGGCAGTGGCGGAATATAGGCTTCGCCGGTAACGTTTAGGTATTGAAAATAAAAACCGGTTGAGCGTGTGGAGGTATAGGTGCAGGCAAAACCGGTGAACAAAGATGATGGATGCGTATTGTCCAATGCGTTGCCCAGGAAAGTATAGATGCCTGTATTGTTGACATCGGCAAACAGTTCCCATTGTCCTTCTTTTCGGGTAAGCCTGATTTTTATCAATACCGTGGCGGAGTTCACCAGTCCATCCACGCCGTCTATAATTTTTGTGCGGCTTGTGCCGGTCTGGCGATACAGACTCACTTCATCATTGGCCTCGCCAATGGCAATAAAATATCCGTTTAGTGCAGCATGAAGATCGGCCTGGTCGGCTGTTACATAAGCACGAGCGTAGTTGGCAGTGGAGGGATTAAAATTCAGACGCACCAGAAATTCCCACGACGCATGCTCCATGGCTACACTTGATTTGGACAGGTAAACTTTCCCATCGACTGGCGGTGCATTTAATTGCAATTCATTACCTGTAATAGTGAATGCAGAAAGATCGCCTTGCCAGGCTGACGATTGAGCCCATAATTTTACGTGAAGAACCGTGAGAAACAGTACGCTGATTACAATTCCGATGGTGGCTTTTTTCAGAATAGAACAATGGTGCCCTGTTATTTTTTTCATAAGACAACTGGTGTTTTTTCGTGGCGCTTAAAAGTAGAAAAAAAAGTTAGCCGGGCCCGTAACATTTGTGTTATATCAACATCTTATCATGGCTATGGTGAACCACTTCAAAAAATATTTCAGAAGAAGACAATGCAAATTTTCGATTTGTGTCATATTCATCTCGGTACTGCAACCATTCGTCTTTCAGGGTGCAGCTCAGAATGCAGATACGTTACAGACAGCAATGAACCGTTTACTCATCGAACAACATATAACGGGTGCGATTTGGACACTCGTTACGGATGGTGGCACAATTCACGTGGACTGTGCCGGTCTTGCCAATAAGGATGTAAAACAACCGCTATCGACCAGCAGTAAAGTGCAGATAGGCTCTATCACCAAAACTATTCTCGCCATGGGAATTCTGCGACTGGCAACGGAGGGAAAAATCGATATCGATGACCCTGTAAAGAAATATTTGCCGGACGTACCTTTTATAAATGTGTGGGACAGTACAATGCCTGTGACCATCCGGCATTTACTGGATCACACTTCCGGACTGAGCGATTTAAGAATCTGGCATCTATTCAGCACATCGGCTACGCCGCAAAACGCACTGGCTGATTTTTATACAAAAGAACCGGATGTTCTGCGAGTACATACAAAGCCAGGCACCATGTTCTCTTACTCCAATATGGGATATACCTTGCTTGGAATGATTGTCGAATCGGCCACGGGACAGCGATATGAAACCTATCTGGACAAACACCTGTTGCAGCCACTCGGTATGCTGAACAGCACATTTGAGTTTGTTTCGCAAACCGGGCCCGCCGCCGACGCGAAACTGGCGATGGGACACCTGGACAATGGGGAGACGTTTCCTGCTGTTCCCATGTATCTTCGGCCGGCCGGGCAGTTCACCACTACGGCATACGACATGGGACTGTTTATGAAATTCCTGATGGGCTCTGGTGAGATACGAGGACAAAAATTTGTCGACCGGAAATACCTGCTGCAACTCGGCAAACCTCATCACACAATAGCTGCGCAGAGAGGATTAGAAAGCGGATACGCGTTGGGAGCGTCTATACGGGACAGGCACGGCGTAGCGGCAATTGCACATGGCGGAAATGTGGCAGGCTACAGGGCTATGCTTTATGTGTTCCCGAAAGAACAAAAGGCATTCTTTATTTCGCACAATATGGACAGTGAAACGGCAGACTATGAAGTATTTATCAAAACGCTGATTACGTCTTTGAAAATACCACCGGTACAGGCAGACAAGCATGTTGAAAGAACTGCAGGACTGGAGGAGTGGGACGGTTACTACATTCCGGTTATTACCAAGGTTGAGCCATTCGGCTTATTGGACAAGCTCGGATCGTTCACAAAAGTTACCTTACAGGACAGTGGCGCAACGTTCAGTCCATTTCAAAAAGAAGCTCAATACCTGCATTACCTGGGCGCGGGTGTATTCAGAGCCGGGAATAAGGTTAACGCATCGCATGCATTCTACAGGCAAGGAGACAAGCTCTGCATCACAACTGGATTGTCGACAATCAGGAAGACAAGTGGTATATTGATACTGGCCATCGCCCTGAGTTTTTGCACCGGGCTGATCGGAATTGTATATGTATTTTGTGCAGGTGTATTGGCTTGCATCCGCAAAGAAAGGGTTTGGCAGAGGCCGATCTTCTGGAGTTTCGGTGCTGTTGTTTTAGTACTTGCGGCGATTCCTTTTGTGGTAAATCAGTCCTTTCTGAACTTCGGCGACCGAACAATCGGAAATGTTTTATTAACCATCGGGACAGGCTTGCTTCCCCTGACCACGCTCATTTCATGGGTGTTACATATTCGCGCTACAGATTATGCTGTGAACAACATTCGGTTCTGGGCGTTTGCTTCGATTCTTCAATTTTGCGTTTTGCTGGCTTTGAACGGAATGCTGCCATTTATCTTGTGGCGGTAGACCGGCCTTTGTTTGGAGCAAAGCGCCGGTGGATGAAATTCATTCCGGCAGACGAAGGCTAAGCGAACATTTGTTGGCGGATAAAGCATCTGAAAATGTTACTAAAGTAATTTCCGTAAACGTTTTCAGGATAGAAAGAATGAATAATTCTGGAGTGTTTCTCCTGTGCGCAAGGGTAATACCTTACTTTTGCAAACCTTAAATTTAAAGTAAACAAAAAATGAAACTTGCAGTAGTCGGCGCCACCGGTTTAGTGGGCCAGGAAATCCTCAAAGTACTCGAGGAAAGAAGTTTTAAGTTTGACGAATTGTATCTGGTAGCCTCTCCCAAGTCGGTAGGCCAGGCCATTAAGTTTAAGGGTAAGGAATACATTGTGAAGAGCATGGAGGAGGCCGTTAAGCTTGCTCCGGATGTTGCTATATTTTCTGCCGGTGGAAACACATCACTGGAGTGGGCTCCCAAATTTGCCGAGGTTGGAACGATTGTGATCGACAACTCTTCTGCCTGGAGAATGGACCCGAACAAAAAACTGATCGTGCCCGAAATCAACGGACACGTTATCACCATCGACGACCGCATCATTGCCAACCCGAACTGCTCTACCATTCAGATGGTACTGGTGCTCGCGCCACTGCACGCCAAATACAGAATCAAGCGTATCGTGGTTTCTACATACCAGTCAGTTACCGGCACCGGTAAAGATGCCGTACAGCAAATGATGAACGAACGCAAAGGTGTAGACGGACCGAAAGTCTATCCGCACCCGATCGATATGAATGCGCTGCCGCACATCGATTCGTTCCTGGACAACGGCTATACCAAAGAGGAGATGAAGATGGTGAACGAAACCCGTAAAATTATGGGTGATCAAAAGATCGGCGTTACTTCTACAACGGTTCGTATACCGGCCATTGGTGGTCACTCGGAGGCAGTGAACGTGGAGTTCTACGACGACTTCAACCTGAGCGAAGTTCGTTCGATCCTGTCCACTACGCCGGGCGTGATTGTACAGGACGATCCGAAAAACAACATCTATCCGATGCCGATCAATTCGCACGGACGCGATGAAGTTTTCGTAGGCCGCATCCGCAGAGATGAGTCGAACGCAAACACATTAAACATGTGGATTGTAGCAGACAACCTGCGCAAAGGCGCCGCGACAAACGCTGTGCAGATTGCCGAGTTCATGACAGAGAACAGTCTGGTAACGGAATAAGAATAGCCATCTATAAAACGAAAGTCCCTGGTGTTTGCCAGGGACTTTTTTTATGTCCTATCCGGAGCCGTTAATCGTTGTCCGTTAGTAGTTAACCGTACATGCATTGACCCGATTAACGGATAACGATTAACCGATAACGGCCATCAACTAAAATTGCTCGAACTGAGAGAAGAAGAAGCTTCCTTCCAGGGCGGCGTTCTCATCGCTGTCCGAACCGTGAATGGCGTTCGCTTCGATTGATGTTGCAAATTGGGCACGGATGGTGCCGGGTGCGGCTTTCTTCGGATCGGTTGCACCGATAAGTTTTCTGAAATCTTCCACAGCATTTTCTTTTTCAAGAATCATGGGTACGATTGTGCCGGAAGACATGTATGCGCAAAGGTCGGCATAAAAAGGGCGTGCTGCGTGTACGGCATAAAACTGGCCGGCGCGCTCAGCGCTCAGCTTGGTCTTTTTCAAGGCCACAATTTTAAAACCTGCCTCCTCAATTTTCTGAATAATAGCTCCGGTGTTTCCTGCGCCAACGGCATCCGGCTTAATCATCGTAAATGTTCTGTTAGTAGCCATATTGATTGTTAAAGTTTAATCGATTCTATAAACGGCCGCAAAAATAGGAAAAACTCCCTGAAAGCGTAGCCAACCTGCCGAAAGCAGTAGACAAGTTTTAGTGTGCAAACTTTTTGGATGGCGTATCTTGCCAGACGTACCCTGACAGAAACAAATCCGGCATCGAAAGAAAGATAAAATAGGTTCGTCTTGGGTATCGGAATTTTTATTCATTTTTGCCCCTTGTTTTACCCGCCTATGCAGAACATTTCGGCTTTTAAGGAATACCTGAGCGTGCCTCGCAAGGTGGTGATCATAACCCACTTTAAACCCGATGCCGATGCGCTGGGCTCGTCGCTGGGTCTTTCCGGTTATCTGAAATTGAAAGGCCACACCGTAACAGTTATTACTCCGAGCGACTACCCGGATTTTATTGCATGGATGCCCGGAAACAAAGATGTGGTGATCTTCCAGAAAGACAAACCCCAGAAAGCTCATCAGTTGATCCAGGAAGCAGACACAATTTTCTGTCTTGATTTTTCAACCCTCAATCGCATAAATGAACTTGGCGAGGTGGTAAAAAATGCCGCCGCCACCAAAGTTCTGATCGATCACCACCTTGAGCCCGAAAGTTTTGCACACTTCGAGCAATGGGACGGCACGGCGGCATCCACAGCCGAGCTTGTCTTTCAGCTTATCGACGAGCTCAACGATAAAACATCCATTACCAAAGAGATTGCTACCTGCCTGTATGCCGGCATTATGACAGACACCGGCGGGTTCAGACACTCCAACACCACGCACAAGGTTTTTCAGATTGCCGGTGAACTGGTGGCATTGGGTGCTAACCCATCCAGAATCTCCAAACAGATTTACGACAACAACAGCCTGGAGCGACTGCGCCTGACAGGTTTTGTGCTCAGCGAAAAACTGAAAGTATTGCCGGAATTTAAAACAGCACTGATCGTATTGAATGCCGAAGAACTCAAAACCTTCAGTACGCAAACGGGCGACACGGAAGGCTTCGTGAATTACGGACTCTCTATTAAAGGTGTAAAGCTTTCAGTTATGATTGCCGATCGCCGGGAAAATATAAAACTCTCTTTTCGTTCGCTGGGGAATTTCTCCGTGAATGATCTGGCGCGAAAATATTTCAACGGTGGCGGCCACCGCAATGCTTCCGGTGGACAAACCAAACTTACCCTCGATGAGACAGTTCAAAAATTTCTGAGCGTGCTGCCGGAATATAAAGAACAACTGCTGGCCGACGACACTGAAAAAATCATTTAAAACAAATTCCAACTTTATAATCTAAATCATTGTCTAATCATGAACATGACTAAACTCGCGAACGTGCTGATCGGATTGCTGTTGCTATGTGTAGTAGCCTGCAAGAATTCAGAAGAGAAAGTAACACCCAACGGTTTTAAATTCCAGATAGTAAAAGCCGGCGACGGTATAAAACCAAAGACCGGTCAGTTATTGATATTCGAATACATCATGAAGGACTCGAAGGATTCTGTTTGGCAGGATACTTACGAGAACGGTTTCCCCGGTGTGTTCCCGATCCAGGATAGCAGCGCGATCCCCAACGAGATCGGTGCTATTCAGATGTTCCGCATGTTATCAAAAGCCGATAGCGTTACCGTTACGCAGTCTGCCAAAAATTTCTTTAAAGATGTATTGGGTGGCCCGATGCCTCCGCAGATCGACTCTACATTGAATGTTACCTGCAACATTAAAGTGGTGGACATTATCGATCAGCAGAAGTTCCAGGAGTTCCAGACAACCCACAACGCAAAAAGAAAAGGCTTCCAGAAAATAAAAGATGGCAAGGACATCGCAAAATACCTGGCCGATAAAAACATCAAAGCTCAACAGGACACCAGCGGTATCAACTTTGTGATTCACAAAACTGCCGGCGGTGCAAAGCCTACCGAAATAAGCTGTGTGGATGTAAGCTACGCAGGTAAATTTTTGAAAGACGAAAAGGTTTTTGACAAGAGCGATAAAATGACTTTCTCCCTGACACAGGTTATCCCCGGATGGCGCAAGAGCATTCCGATGCTGGGTGTTGGTGACTCTGCAACGTTCTATATTCCTTCACATCTGGCATACGGTCCGCAAGGATACCCGGGTGCTATACCGCCCAACGCAATTTTGATTTTTGATGTGAAGCTGTTGGGCACAGCAGCAAACTTCGACCCTGCAACAAGAACCTGTGTTGACCAGCTTCCGAGCGCGGCCGCACCAGGCGCTGCCGGTAAATAAATTGCTGAAGAAATAAGTCGCGAGCCCGGACAAAGATTTTTGTTGGACTCCTGTTAGTCTGAAAAAAGAAAGTCCCGCCGGAAACAGCGGGACTTTTTAAGAATAGTAAATCAATTCAATGACTATATGAAAGCAAATTGGAAAATCGTGTTAAGTCTGCTCGTCGTAGTGCTGGTAGCAGGCTCTTGTATTGACAATGATCTGGATGAGCAGACCAAACTTTTACAACAGGAAATTCAGGAGATCGACGCCTACCTGACCAGCATTGGACAGGGCGATAAAGTTCTGATCGATAACTCCACCGGTATTCGCATCCTGATCAGCAATTATGGTATCGGTGGTATTCAGCCGGCCAATACAACCAAAATAAAGGTTACACGCAATGGTCGTTTATTCAAAGACTCCAGTGTTACGTTCGATACCGGTACCATTACCGACGAACTACAGGACATTATCCCCGTAGGACTGCAGCGTTCCCTCGGTGCCATGCAGGAAGGTTTTTCGGCTACCGTATACCTGCCATCCAATCTGGGCTATGGTGCAAGCGGTAAAGGTAATGTCCCTGCCAACAGCATTCTGGTATATAGCTACACGTTCGATAAGGTAATTCGTACGGACGATGAGCTTGTACAGGCGAAAAAGGACTCTGCTGCGATCAAGAAATACCTGGACGACAACCAGATCAGCGCTACGTACCACCCCACCGGTTTGTATTATAAAATCGTGGAAGGCGGCAGCGGCACAACGCCAACAATCTATAACCCGGTTTCTTTTGATTACAAATTATGGAAACTGACAGATGGTGTTGGCGGTACTCCTGTCGATCAGGGATCACTGTCCAATCAGAACCTGTTGGGTAATCTCATTCAAGGTTTTAAAATTGGTATACCACGCATTCCTGAAGGAACAACCGTTATGTTCTACATCCCTTCCGGTTTGGCTTATGGACCAAACGCCCAGCGTGGCTTGCCCGCAAATGCGAATTTGATTTTTGAAGTAAAGCTTACGCAAGTAGTTAAATGATCAAACTCTGCTTCGCTTCCAATAATCAGCACAAGTTACAGGAGATCCGAAAGGCCGTTGGGACTATTCTTGATATTGTAAGCTTAGACGAGATACAATGCTTTGACGAGTTGCCCGAAACGCGCACGACGCTGGAGGGCAACTCGCTTCAAAAAGCAGAATATGTTTGGGACAATTTTAAAACACCCTGTTTTGCCGACGACACCGGCCTGGAAGTAGCCGCGCTCAACGGTGCCCCCGGTGTATACTCCGCCCGCTACGCGGGCGATCATCGCAGCAACGACGACAATATTAACCTGCTGCTGCAAAACCTGAAGAACGATACCAACCGAAAGGCAAGGTTCCGAACAGTCATTACACTGGTGGGACTTACCGAAGCCCCTGTCTACTTTGAAGGCATTATCGACGGCGCCATCATTGACGTACGACGCGGCAGCCAGGGCTTTGGATACGATTCTGTTTTTGTGCCCGAAGGCCACTCCAGGACATTTGCCGAGATGGACCTGGCGGAAAAGAACAAACTGAGTCACCGCGCATTGGCCGTAAAAAAACTGGTAGATTACCTCCGATCCATTAAACCGTAGCACAGCTGTGTAAAGGTATTTCGGGATTTGTACCTTTGTGACCGATTTATGAAACCCATTTACACCATCGGTATCACAGGCGGCAGCGGATCAGGAAAAACATACTTCCTGAAAAACCTGGCATCGCGTTTCAAGGCTGAAGATCTCTGCTTTATCTCGCAGGATCACTACTACAAAAAAATCGACCTGCAGGTTATCGATGAAAAAGGCGTGGAGAATTTCGATCTGCCCGGCGCCATCGACCGCGAAAAATTTCACGATGATATTCTGAAGCTTCAACAGGGAGAAACCTTGCTGAAAACAGAATACATGTTCAACAAGGCCAACACAACGCCCGGGGTACTGGAATTCAGGCCGGCACCGATCCTGATTGTGGAGGGACTTTTTGTACAGTTCTTTCCCGAGATTGCCGGGATGCTCGATCTGAAAGTTTTCATTGAAGCAAAAGATCACCTCAAGCTAACGCGCCGCATCCGCCGCGATAATGAAGAACGCGGCTACGATCTGGATGACGTTCTATACCGATATCAATATCACGTAATGCCCGTGTACGAGACATTAATAAAACCCCTGAAGCACCAGGCCGACATCGTTGTACCCAACAACCATCATTTCGAAAAAGCTTTGGACTTGCTTACCTGGGGCCTGAAGCACAAACTATCCATTGACCTGCCACAGGATTAAAATCCCGTGTTCTTCATAAAGAGACCTTCCGATGAAAAGATTAATGAATAGCCGACCGAAGTCGGCTATTTATTTTTACACAAAGTGGCGACGCGTTATGGGGAGAAAGGC
>JAESFU010000542.1_pt1 | contig 17487 bp, 14 predicted proteins | sample 9269461 | NCBI WGS metagenome assembly JAESFU01 (sample SAMN14502556, study PRJNA617107) | algae metagenome | isolation source: Stenomitos rutilans HA7619-LM2 and co-occurring heterotrophs from cave walls | place: USA: Waikapalae cave, Hawaii | collected 2009-07-28
CAAGAGCGTCCTGCGCTCGCCGACATTCCGCCACTCGAACGCGGCCGGACTGGTCGCCCCCGAAGTGATGCGGTCGGTCTCTCCGCTCGTGACGCTGGGTATCGCAACGACTGCCCGACCCCACCGCGAGCGCATGATCACCGAGGCGATCAACGCCTTCCGGGGCCAGATCGACAACGACTTCGAAGTGCTGGTCGTCGACAACGGCTCCTCGTGGGAGGAAACGGCGCGGCTGAAGCACACTTTGGCCCAGCTCGACTGGACCGACCAGATACGCGTCGAGGCCGAGGCCAAGGGCTCGATCCCCCGTTCGCGCAATGTCGTCACCCAGATGGCGCGCGGGCGCTATATCTGCGTGGTGGACGATGACGATATCGCGCTGCCCAACCGGCTCGCCGATCACCTGCGGTCGTTCTCAGTCGACGGCATGGTGCACGGCTCCCACGGCGGCTGGATCGATTTCGACGAGTCGACCGGGCTGATCGAACGCAATGCCGGCAAGGAGCGCACGATCGCGACCCTGCTCAAGGGCACGGGCAAGATCACCGCGCACCCAGCGAGCTTCTACCGCACCGACGTGCTGCGCGCCGTGCCCTATGACGAGAGCTTTGCGTTGGGGTCGGACTTCGACCTGGCGCTTCGCCTCGCCAACAATGGTTTCGAGATCGCGCATACCAACACCTACCTGACGTTGCGGCGCTATCACTCGACCAACGTGACCATCACCGGCCAGTCCAACCAGGTCTCGAACGGCGCAGCGGCGCGAAGCAGAACGCTCGCCAGCTTCGACTGGCAGCGCATCAGCGGCCTCGAGGAAGAGGCCAAGGGCAAGAACGGCGATGCCTATTGCCACAACCAGATGTCGCTCAACACCATTTCCGAGCTGATCCCAAGCTATGTCGGGAACTGGCAGGTCTTCGTGCCGATCGGAGCGCTGTCGCGCCCGGCCAACCCGAAGGCAGCACCAATGGCCCTGGCCCTCGACGCCGGCAACCAGGTTGGCGGGATGCAGCAGCTGATGAGTTTCGGTGGCGGCGACGCATCGTCGACCCTGCAGAGGCTGTTCGACATTGTCGAAGGCGATGTCTGCACTCGTGGCTCCGGCCTCAACCAGCCCATCTTCTTCCGCTCGGACGTACTGACCGGGATCGCGGAAGCGAGGCGGGTCAAGGATGCGATCGAAGATCTGCTCGGCCAGCCCGTCGTCCTGACGTCGCAGAAGCAGGCCGAGATCGACCGCGCCCCGCCGTTCGACTGGCGTGGGCTGAAGGTCGGCGCGGGTGAACGCATGCTGTTGTCGGAGCGGTTCGAAGACCTGACCGATGTGCTCGAGCGCATCGCGACCCTCGGTCGCGACTCCCTGCTGACCGCTGCCCTGTCGGTGATCGCGGACTACGACAGCGAGGGCGAGGGCTACTACCTCGTCTCGGCCGGCATAAAGGGCGTCGAGACGCTGCAGCAGCTGAACTTTGACCTGCAGCGCCGGCTGCAGATCCCGTTCCACCACATCGCCGCCGGCGGCGTTGCGAACGAACTCATTTCGCGGATGCACTGATGCAGTACAAGGCTTCCTACTTCGAGCTGCTCGGCGAGACGCGCATCGACCTCGTTTCGAATGCCTATTCCGATGCCTGGCCGATGTTGCGCCGACTGACCTTCCGCAAGATGCCGATCGATCTCGAGGCGCAGTGCCTGCCGCTCGCCACCGCGATCCTCACACGCAACTACTGCGGCGATGTGTTCGAGTTTGCCGGGGTCAAGATCGGCTCGGACTATGCAGATGCGATCCGGGCGCTGCTGTCGCCGCAGACCAACGTGGTCAATGTCGACGGCTTCAACCGCACGTTCTCGACCGCCGAGGTCGATATCGTCGTGAACCGCGCCGGCAAGGCGGCGACCCTGCCTCCGAATGGGGGGGCTGCGCCGCTCGCCCGGGTCGATTGGTCGGGCGACTTCGTCGACCAGCAGACACGTTCGTCTGCCAACTTCGCGTTTGGTGCGATGCAGACCAACGCACTCTATTTCGCCGACCCCTTTTCGGTGTCGGTGGCTGTAGGGCTGCTGTTCGGGCGCGATCGTTGCGGGACCCTCTTCGTCTCTCCGGCGGCCACCGATCGCAAGCAGTACGAGGCGGTACGCGAAGCGCTGCGGATCATCGGCATCACGCTGGAGGCGAAAGTCGAAGAGCCGGCGCAGGTCCTTGCCAAGGCCAGCTGACCGAGACGTGTCCTTGCGGGACTAGGCAATGATCGAGCCGAGCCCGTATAGACAGCCGCAAGCACAACACGGGCGATTCAACTCATGACGATTCTGGTGACCGGCGGCGCCGGCTATATCGGCAGCCACATGGTGCTTCGACTGGCCGATGCCGGCGAGAAGGTCGTGGTCCTCGACAATCTCTCCACCGGATACGACTGGTCGATCGACCATCGCGCCACGTTCGTGCAGGGCAATGCCGGCGACATGGAGCTGGTTCAGCGTATTGTCGGCGAGCATGGGATCGACGCGATCATCCACTTTGCCGGCTCGATCGTCGTACCGGAATCGGTGGCCGACCCGCTCAAGTACTATTCGAACAACACGGCGACCTCGCGCAATCTGATCGAGGCGGCAGTGAAGTCCGGGGTGAAGCACTTCATCTTCTCGTCGACGTCGGCGGTCTATGGCAGCGCTGGCCTCGAGCCGGTGGCCGAAACGACGACGCCGCGCCCGGAATCGCCCTATGGGCGGTCCAAGCTCATGACCGAGATGATGCTCGCTGACGTCGCGGCCGCACATCCGCTGACCTTCGGCGTGCTGCGCTATTTCAACGTCGCCGGCGCCGATCCTGCCCGACGCACCGGCCAGTCCTCGCCGTTCGCCAGCCACCTGATCAAGATGTCGGTGCTCGCAGCGCTTGGACAGCGCCCGCAGGTCGGCATCTTCGGCACGGACTTCCCCACGCCGGATGGAACGGGCGTGCGCGACTACATCCACGTCACCGACCTTGCCGAAGCCCATGCCCTGCTGCTCGACTACCTGCGCAAGGGCGGCGCGTCGACGACGATGAATTGCGGCTATGGCCGCGGCTTCTCGGTTCGGCAGGTCATCCAGACAGTCAAGGATGTATCGGGCGTCGACTTCAAGGTCGTCGAAGAGCCTCGTCGTGCCGGCGATGCCGCATCGGTGGTGGCGCAGGCCAAGCTAGTGCGCGAAGTGCTCGGCTGGAAGCCGGCGCATGACAGCCTCCCCGAGATCGTGGACGCCGCGCTCGAGTGGGAACGCTACCTGATGCGGCGCAACAGCTGAGGCACTCCGCCCCGGCTTGATTTCTGCGCCTGCCACGTCACTGTTGAGCGCGACAACGCGGAGCGCTCTCTTGGTCACTGCCTCCACCGCCAAACCCGCTCTCAGCCCCGATGACGTCGAGCGGCAGACCGTGGTCCACCGTCCGCTCAGGGCGCGCGGGATCAAGCGGGTGGAACTGCTGCTCGACGCGGCCGAGCGACTGCTGTCAACGGCCAGCGAGGAGGAGGTGAGCCTCGCCAGCATCGCGGCCGAGGCCAAGGTCCCGCTCCCCTCGGTCTATCACTTCTTTCCCAATCGCAACGCCATCCTTGTCGCGCTGGCCGGTCGCTACCACCGCGACCTCGCCGAGCTCTCGAGCCGTCCGCTCGATCCAACCCCCGAGGGCTGGCAGGACATGGTACGGATGCGCCAGAAGATTGGCGTCGCCTACCTCAACGAGCGCCCGGCTGCGCTGCGACTGTTCATGGGCGCCGGCGTCAGCGTCGAAGTGCGTACGCTCGACCTGCGCGGCAACGCGACCCTGGCCACGCGACGCGCCGCCGATATGCGCGAGCTGTTCGAATGCTCCGGGCTGGGCAATCTCGAATACTGGATTGCGATCTCCATTGGCCTGATGGATGGCATCTGGGCGGTGTCGTACGCAGAGCACGGACAGATCACGGACGACTATGTCGCCGAGAGCACCAGGGCGGCGATCGCCTACCTGCGCTGCTATCTGCCCGAGCACCTGCCGCGTCGCGCCGTCCCAAGATAATCGAATTTTCTATCATTATCTGCGGAAGTGCTGACCCTGTCCGCGGAGCTTTGGCTGCGCGGAATGCCTATGGCATGCCGCTCGCCTACCTCGATATTGCCCGCCTTTCTCGTGACTCCAACTTTGCAATTCCACCGTTTTGCATATCTGGTGTGCAATTTCGGAAGATGATCAATATCGCAGCAAAAGCGTCTTGAAGGCCGAATTTTCTCTCCTTAACGTTCCGGTAAACGGGGCCACTCACGGGAGACGGAAATGGCGTGGAGCAATGCGCGCAACAAGGAGTTGATGGAGCGGGCGCACGCGGTCATCCCCAACGGCATGTACGGGCACGAGTCCGTCGCAATGATGCCCGACGACTTCCCGCAGTTCTTCCAGAAGGCTTCCGGCACCCGGCTCTGGGATGTCGATGGCAATGAGTACATCGATTACATGTGCGCCTATGGCCCCAACCTGATGGGCTATGGCCGGCCTGAAGTGCAGTCGGCCATCGGCGCGCAGCTCGCCATGGGCGACACGATGACAGCACCGGGCCCCGGCATTGTCGAGCTCGCCGAGACCTTCGTTTCCATGGTGCGGCACGCCGACTGGGCGATGTTCTGCAAGAACGGCACCGACGCGACATCGATCGCGATGGTCACGGCCCGCGCCTACAAGGGACGGAAGAAGATCCTCGTCGCCCGCGGCGCCTATCACGGCTCGGCACCGTGGAACACGCCGGCGATGAGCGGTATCGTTCCGGACGATCGCGCCCACATCATCTATTTCGACTATAACGACCTCGACAGCGTCACCAAGGCGGCCAAGTTCGCCGGCGACGACGTGGCCGGCATCTTCGCCACCCCGTTCAAGCACGACACCTTCACCGACCAGGCCGACATCAATGCCGAGTACGCCAAGGGCGTGCGGGCGCTGTGCGACGAGATCGATGCGCTGCTGATCGTCGATGACGTGCGCGCCGGGTTCCGGCTGGCGCGCGGCTGCTCGTGGCAGAGCGTCGACGTCGACCCCGATATCGCCTGCTTCGGCAAGGTAATCGGCAACGGCCAGGCGATCTCGGCCGTGCTCGGCAACAACAAGTGCCGCAAGGCCGTCGAAGGCATCTTCGTCACCGGCTCGTTCTGGTTCTCGGCCGTACCGATGGCGGCGGCGCTCGCGACACTCAAGCTGGTGCGCGAGACCGACTATCTCGAACACATGGTCAAGATCGGGACGCTGTTCCGTCAGGGACTCGACGCCCAGGCCAAGGATTTCGGCTTCGCGCTGCGCCAGACCGGCCCCGTGCAGATGCCGCTCGTCATGTTCCACGACGATCCGGACTACCGCTTTGGCTACGAGTGGTGCCGGCAGGCGATGAAGCATGGCGTCTATCTCAGCCCCTACCACAACATGTTCATGAACGCGGCGATGACCGAGGCGGACGTCGCGCTCACTCTCGAGGCCACCGGCAAAGCCTTCGACTACCTGAAGGCAAACCGTTCGACGATCGAACCGCAGGCGAAACTGGGCGTGCTCAAGCGCCTGCTCGCCAGCTGACTTCCCTCCTCCCGGCACTTCGACCTCAAGGACCCGCGCCCATGCTCTTCGACCTGCCTCGCCGCAAATCCGCCCTCGCCGCAGTGGCGCTGGGCGCCCTGCTCTCCGCTACCGCCGGCACCTTGCCGGTGCTGGCCCAGGACAGCGATACGCTCGTCATCGCTCGCTCGATGGACGTCAACGCCCTCGATCCGGCACGCGCCTTCTGCGACACCTGCCAGATCTACCTGTCGGCCGTTTACGAGCCGCTGGTGACGCTGGGCACAGACAACCAGACGCTCGTTCCCAACATTGCGACCGAGTGGGAGATCAATGCCGACCTGACGGTCTTCACCTTCAAGCTGAATCCGGCCGCCGTGTTTTCGGACGGCACGCCGGTCGAGGCCAAGGACGTGAAGTGGACGCTCGAGCGCCTCGGCAACCTCAAGGGTTCGCCGTCCTTCCTGATGGATGGCCTGACCTCCATCGAAGAAGTCGATACGCACACGGTCAAGGTCACCGTCGCAGCGCCGAACTCGGAATTCGTCAACAAGCTCTCGGCGCCCTATGCCGGCATCATCAACTCCGACGTCGCCATCGCGGCCGGCGCCACGGCCGATGCCGAAGCGGCAACCTCGGATGCCTCGGAGACATGGTTCCTCGAGAACTCGGCTGGTTCCGGCCCGTTCACGCTGGCCAACTACGCGCCCGAGACCGAGCTGCGCTTTGCTCGCAACGACAACTACTACGGCACGGCATCGCCCTTCGCCTCGGTGGTGATCACCCAGGTGCAGGACTCGGTCAGCCAGGCGCAGGCGCTTGAATCGGGCGCAGCCGACATTGCCATGCAGGTCGATGCCGATACCGCCGCTTCGCTCGGCGATGGCGAGGTGACCACCGAGATCGTCCCATCCTTCAACTATGTCTACATCGCCCTCTCGCCTGGCGCCGAAGTGGGTGGCGAGTTCCTTACGCCGGCCGTACGCGAGGCGATCTCGCTCGCCATCGACTATGACGGGATGCTCGATTTCACCGTAGGCGGCAACGGCGCCAAGCAGTCCTCGCCGATCCCGAACGGCTTCCCCGGCACGGCCGGCTTGCCCGAACCCGCACGCGATCTCGACAAGGCCAAGGCGCTGCTCGCCGAAGCCGGTTTCCCGGATGGCTTCTCGCTCACCGCCGTCTATCCCAACGACAACGTCTACGGCGTCGACCTGAACCTCGCCATGCAGAAGGTGCAGCAGGACCTCAGCGAAGTCGGCATCACCATCGAGCTGCAACCCCAGACCTACCCGGTGTGGCGCGACCAGCTGACCACCACCGGCATTCCGCTGACGATGATCTACTACGCGCCCGACTATTACGGTTCGGGCCAGTACGTGGCCTACTTCGGCATGATGGAAGGGGCGCCGTTCGTTGCCCGCGCCGGCGGCAAGAAGCCGGAGCTGGTGATCAACCCGCTCGAGGCCGAGCTCTACGCCAAGGCCCTCGCGGCCAGCGGTGACGCCAGCGTCGAGGCCTATCACGAGATCGCGCTGGAGATGATGAAGGACAAGATCATCATCCCGCTGGTCAGCCCGAACCTGGTGCTCGCCTATCGCAACGACATCGCGGGGGTCCGCTACTCGGCCTGCTGCAACCTGCCGATCAAAGAACTCAGCCGGCAGTAACTCCAGATGCTGCGCTATCTCCTCCGCCGGATCGTGGCCATGCCGCTCCTGCTGCTGGGGATAGCCAGCGTCGTCTTCCTGTTGTCGCAGATCACCAAGGGTGACCCGCTCTCGGCGCTCATCCCGGAACGGATGATGGGCAACGAGGAAGTGGTGGCGGCAGCAAAGGCCCGCTGGGGCCTCGATAAGTCCCTGCCCGAGCGCTACCTGATCTACATGGGCCGGCTCGTGCAGGGCGACCTAGGCACCTCTTTCACCACCAGGCGTCCCGTGTCGCAGGACATTGCCGACCGCCTGCCGGCGACGCTGGAGCTGGTGATTGCCGCAATGATCTTCGGCTGCGGCTCGGGGATCGGGCTCGGGGTGCTGGCCGCGCGCTACAAGAACACGGTGATCGACTCCGCCTCGCGCCTGTTCGCACTCGTCGGTTCATCCGTGCCCGTATTCTGGTCCGGCCTCATCCTGCTCTTTGTGTTTTCGGTACAGCTCGGATGGGTCTCGGGCCCTGGCCGGCTCGATGCCCGCACGGAGCCACCGCCGCTCTTCACGGGGCTCTACACCATCGATGCGCTGGTTGCCGGCAACATACCGCTGTTCTTCGAGGCACTGACCCACCTGATCCTGCCGGCCTTTATCCTCGGCTGGTCGGTCACGGGCATCGTCACCCGCCTCATCCGCTCGAGCCTCCTCGAAGCGCTGAACATGGATTACATCCGCACGGCCCGAGCCAAGGGGGCGCCAGAGAGCGTGGTGCTGCTCCACCATGCACTGCGCAACGCTCTCATCCCAGCATTAACGATCCTTGGCTTCACTTTCGCCTACCTCATCACCGGCGCAGTACTCACCGAAGCGATCTTTTCGTGGCCGGGCATCGGCTCTTACGCCGTCTCAGGCGCCCGCTCGCTCGACTATCCGGCCATCGTCGGGGTGACGCTGGTCGGCGCGCTCGCCTTCCTTGCTGCCAACCTCTTCACCGACATCGCCTACGCCTTCGCCAATCCGCGCGTGAAACTGCAGGCCTGACGCGATGACCGATACCGCTCAGCTCGATCGTCCCAGCCTCCCCAAACCGGCCGCCGCGCCGGTTACTGCGAGACGGGCGTGGGGCTGGCCGGAATGGGCGGCGCCGCTGCGCAAGCTGCCGCTCTCGGCCTGGGTCGGCGTGGTGATCATCGCCTTCTGGCTCATTACGGCGCTGACGGTGCAGTGGTGGGGGCTCGACGATCCGCTCAAGATGGCTGGCAAACGCCTGCAGGCGCCAAGCGCCGACAACTGGCTCGGCACCGATGCCCTCGCGCGCGACGTGCTGTCGCGCACACTCTACGGCGCGACCTACTCGATCCCGATCGCCATCGCGGTCGTCGCCATCTCTGTCGCCATCGGTTCCATCCTAGGCGCCATAGCAGGTTATGTCGGTGGCTGGATCGACGGCCTCGTGATGCGGGCCGTTGACGTGACGGTGTCGTTCCCGCCGATCCTGCTCGCCATGACCGTATCGGCCGTGCTCGGACCGGGCCTCACCAATGCGGCGGTTGCCATGGTGATCGTCTGGTGGCCGATCTATGCGCGGCTGATGCGGGCGCAGGTGCTGGAAGTGCGCGAGCGCGAGCATGTCGAAGCCGCGATCGCCGGTGGCGCCGGGCCGGTGCGGGTACTGACCAAGCACATCATGCCGCTCTGCTGGACCCCGACCCTCGTCAACGCCACGATGGATTTCGGCCAGGTCGTGCTGCTCGCCGCATCGCTGAGCTTCATCGGCCTCGGAGCCACACCGCCGGCACCCGAATGGGGCAGCATGATCTCGGAGGGCGCGAGCAAGTTCTACAACTGGTGGATCGCGCTCGGGCCGGGGGTCGCCATCCTCACCGTTGTCCTCGCCTGCTCCTTTGTCGGCGACGGGCTGCGTGACGTGTTCGACACGCGGGAGCGCGGCCGGTGAAATACGAACCGATCCCGGCCGCCGCGCCGCTGCTCGAAATCACGGGCCTCCGCGCCAGCTTTCGCGGCAATGCCGGCTATGCCGAAGCGGTGCGCGGCGTCGACCTGACGCTGCAGCCGGGCAAGGTGCTGGGGATCGTCGGCGAAAGCGGCTCGGGCAAGTCGGTGACCATGATGGCGCTGCTCCAGCTGCTGCCGGCAGGCAGCCTCGTCAGCGGCAGCGCGCGGTTTCGTGGTCGCGAGCTGATCGGCATGGCGCCCGACGAGATCCGCAAGATCCGCGGCAAGCAGATCGGCGTGATCTTCCAGGACCCGCTGACCGCGTTCAACCCGGTGCTTACTATCGGCGAGCAGATCAGCGAGGCGATCCGGCTGCACGATCCATCGGTGAGCAAGAAGGTCGGGCTCGAGCGGGCCGAGCACTTGCTCGACATGGTCGCGATCCCACAGCCCAAGCGCCGCGTGTCTCAGTATCCGTACGAGTTCTCCGGCGGCATGCGACAGCGCGCCATGATCGCGATGGCGCTGGCCAACAATCCCGAGCTGCTGATCGCGGACGAGCCGACTACGGCGCTCGACGTCACCGTGCAGGCCCAGATCCTCGACCTGCTGCAGTCGTTGCGCGAAGAGCTGGGCATCGGGCTGGTGCTCATCACCCACGACCTCGGCGTCGTTGCCGGCTCGGCCGACGAGATCGCGGTGATGTATGGTGGTGCCATTGTCGAGCGCGGCAAGGTCGAGGACATCTTCTACCAGACGCGTCATCCCTATACGCGCGGCCTCCTCGCCGCGATGCCCAAGATTGACGGCGACGACGCGAGCCTGACGCCGATCGAAGGCACCCCGCCCTCGATCTGGCGACGACCATCCGGTTGCAGCTTCCATCCGCGCTGTCCTGAGGCGCAGGCGATCTGCGCGAGCAGCGACCCGGTGCTGAAGCCGGCCGGCGCGACGCTCAGCGCCTGCCATTTCGCCGAGCGCCTGCTGCCCATGCCGCCGCCGGCCGTCCATACCGAACCGGTGCCGGAGCTACCGCTATGACCGAGGCTTCGACGCCCATCCTCGAAGTCGATGGCGTGGTGAAGGATTTTCCGGTCCGCAACGGCGTCATCCTCAACGCCCCGACCGACTATGTGCGGGCAGTGGCCGGGGTCTCCTTCGCCATCAATCGCGGCGAGACCTTCGGGCTCGTGGGCGAATCCGGCTGCGGCAAGTCCACCCTCGGGCGCTGCATCATGCGGCTGGTCGAGCCGACCGACGGGCAGGTCAAGCTCGAGGGGCGCGATCTCGTCAGCGTCTCGAAGGCCGAGATGCGCGAGCTCCGCAAGGATATCCAGATCGTCTTCCAGGACCCGCTGGCCTCGCTGCACCCGCGCCTGCGTATCCGCGACATCCTCGCGGAATCGCTGCGACTGGCGAAACTCCCGCGCGCTCGGGTGAAGGAGCGCGTCGCCGAACTCATCGACATGGTGCAGCTGCCGCCCGATGTCGCCGACCGCTGGCCGCACGAACTCAGCGGCGGGCAGCGCCAGCGCATCGGCATCGCGCGCGCGATTGCGCTCGAGCCCAAGCTGATCGTCCTCGACGAGCCGGTTTCGGCGCTCGATGTGTCAATCCAGGCTGGTGTGCTGAACCTCCTCAAATCGCTGCAGCAGAAGCTTGGCATCGCCTACCTGTTCATCGCCCACGATATCGGCGTCGTCCGGCACATCTCGCATCTGATCGGCGTGATGTACCTGGGCAAGATCGTCGAGATCGCGCCGGCCAAGCAGCTCTTCGCCTCGCCTCAGCATCCCTACACGCTGGCCCTATTGTCAGCGGTGCCGCTGCCTGACCCGGTTGCGGAGCGGAAGCGCAGCCGGATCGTGTTGAAGGGCGACCTGCCCAGTCCGCTCAACCCGCCCTCCGGCTGCCGCTTCCGCACAAGATGCTGGAAGGCGCAGGACATCTGCGGCCAGCAGGAGCCGGCCTTGCGCGCAGTACTTGGCGGACAGCGCGTGGCCTGTCATTTTCCCTCCGCCGAATCCACGGCGACCGCCAACTAAGTTTCTCCTATGCGCCCCCTCGATCTGCTGACCTTCGCCGGCGTCTGCCTCGTGTGGGCGCTGAACCTGATCGTCAGCCGCGTGCTGTTCACCCAGTTCGCCATCTCGCCGATCTTCTACGCCGCCATCCGCTTCGCCCTTGTGGCACTGCTGCTGGCCCCGCTGCTGAGGCCGTTGCCCAGGCCGCTGCTGCCGCTTCTCGGCATCGGGCTATTGCTGGGCGCCTGCCATTTCGGGCTGATGTTCATTGCCCTCAGCACGGCGTCGGCGGCGGGCGTTTCGATCGTGCTGCAGCTCTCGATCCCGATCACGGCCGTCCTCTCGATGGTGATCCTCTCCGAAAAGATCGGCCGGATGCGCGGCATCGGCATCGTCCTCGCCTTCATCGGAGTGATCATCGTGATGTGGCAGCCCGATGCGGGGACGCTGAGTATCGGGCTCGTCTTCGCCTTCCTCTCGGCCGCAGCGATCGCGCTCGGCTCGGTGCTGGTGAAGCGCTATGGCCCGATCCATCCGCTGCGGCTGCAAGGCTGGGTGGGTGTCGCCTCGTTCCTGCCGCTGACGGCCTACTCGGTGGTGGCCGAGCACAACCAGTGGGATACCGCCATCGCGGCGGGCTGGCCGTTCTGGGCCGGGCTCGCCTTCTCGGTGGCAGTGGTCACCATCTTCGCCCACACGCTCTATTTCGGGCTGCTGCAGAAATACCCGGCGAGCCTCATCGCGCCGCTCGGGCTGATGACGCCGCTGATGACCATCGCCATGGGCGTGCTGCTGCTGGGCGAGCATTTCGACCTGCGCATGGCAATCGGTGGCGTACTCGCGCTGGGCGGATTGCTGCTGATCCTCATGCGGCCCACTCCGCAGATCGCGGCGGCTCAGGAGACGGGCTAAGCCACCGTCCGCTGCGGCACAAAGGTGAGCGCGACGATAATCGCCACCATGGCGGCGGCGGCAACGAACGGCGCTTCTGGCGAGAAACCGTAGAGCCAGGTGCCCGTGATGGGACCGGCAGCGATCCCGAGGCTGCGCGCCGCCATGTTGATGCCGCCGACCTTGCCCTGCGCGCCGCTGCCGGCCGAAAGGCTGATCACCGCAAGATTTGCCGGGAACATGAAACCGAGCGCGAAGCCGACGACGGCCATGGCGAGGGCGAGGCCGATCACGTCGTGCAGCAACACCATGGCGATGGAGCCGAGCAGCGCCACTGCTCCACCCAGGCGAAGCATCGGGGTGGCATTCCAGTTCTGCCGGGTCGCTACAATGGCCTGGGCAATCGTCAGTGCGACCGCCGAGGATGTAAGGAGGAGGCCGGCCTGGGCGGCGGCACTGGTGGCATCGAGGTCGAGCCGGTCCATAAGCCTGTAGCCGAGAATGGGGTGCACCAGCGTGTAGGCCAGGAAGCCGAAGAAGGTGAGGACGAAGTTCGGCCAGATGTCGCGTAGCGGCACCGATGTCTCTTTCACCGGCAGCGCCGTGTCACGGGCGCGACCTTCCGGTAGGAACAGGAGCGTCGCAACGAAACCCAGCGCGATGACGATGGCGACGACGACAAAGCCGACGACGATGCCGAAACCGGCAGTGGCCCAGAGCAGCAACGATCCAAGAAGCGCACCGACGCTGACAGCGATGCTGAGCAGCCCCATGCCGCTCACACGGCGATCCGGCGAGGTGTACTCGGCGACGTAGCTCTGCGCGACCGGTACCAGGGCGGCGCCGAATGTTGCCTGCACCAGGCGGGCCGCTGCCAGCCAACTGACGAGCGCCAGCACGGACAAAACCGGCGCGTAGACGAACGCCAACGCCATGGCCAACGGCCCAAGCGCTATTACCGGCATGGCAATCAAGGTCAGTTGGCGACGGCTCCAGATGTCGGAGGCGTAGCCCCAGGCCGGCGCGGCGAGCACCGCGACCAGCGCACCGAGGCTGAGGATGAATCCGACCTCTATCTCGGTAACGCCGAACTGGCGTCCTGCCACCCCGAGGCCACCAGCCATGAAAGCGTTGCCGGCCCCGTAGACAACGACGCCAACAATTGCGGCGAGTTGAGCGGCCAGTCCTCCGGTGGTCTGGTGTGCGTCTGCGACGGTGCCCGACACTGGCGGTGTCCTCATGCGTGCGTGCGGCGTGACCACAACGTGATGCGGCCGACCGCTTCATCTACACCCGTAACGTAAGCATAGCGTAACCGAACCGCAGATGCAGCAAGGGCGGCCCCAGAGAGCCGCCCTCGTCCGCCCGACGTCGCAGTTTCGGGCGGAAAATCTTGCAGGTCGGGCGAGATCGCGCGGCCTGCGTGATGTTAGAGCCCGGTGTTCTTCATGTTGCGGACCTTTTCAGCCGCGTCCTTGGCTGCCTGCTCGACTGTCATCGCGCCAGTGAGGGCGTTCTGGATCATGTCCGGGACGATGATGTTCATGATCTCCGGCGCTTCAGGCAGGGCCGGGAACGGAATGCCGTTGGCAAGCATCGAGGTCGTCACATCGAGAAACTTGATGGTGTCGAGGCGCTGCTTCATCCATTCGGTCTTGAAGCCACCGAGATTGCCCGGGTTGGAGCCGGCCCAGGCGAGCTTCAGCGACCATTCGGGGCTGGTCCACATGCAGATCAGGGCCTTGGCTGCTGGCTCATCCACCGCACCGCCATCCACGTATTGCGACTTCACGATGTGGATGTTCGAGCCGCCGAACACCACGGCGCGCTTGCCGTCGGGGCCGGTCGGGATCAGGCCGTAGCGCATGCTGTCCAGCACCTTCTGGGCCGTCGCAACGTCGGCACCAGTCGCCTGCCCGGCGAGCTCGACCATGCGGGCGTACTCGGAGGGGTGCGAGATCATCATGCCGAGCTGGCCGGAAATGAACGGCGCCTGGTTCTCGGCCTGGGTGTTGGTCAGCGCCGACGTCGGCACGGACTTGTCGCGGACATACATGTCGTAGGAGGCCTGCAGCGACTGGATCGACTGCGGGCTGTCGAGGCGGACCTCGCCATAGGTCGGCGACGCGTCGGCTTCGTCGAACACGCCGCCACCATAGCCCCAGAGCTGCGGCATGTAGCGGTACGGGGTATTGCCGGCATTCTGCTTGGCGACGAGGCCGTAGCCGGCAATGCCGAGCTTGTCGTGGATTTGCTTGGAATAGGCGACCACATCGTCCCAGGTGGCGGGCGGGCTGTTCGGATCGAGCCCGGCGCGCTCGAAGATGTCGGCGTTCCAGATGAACGCCATCGTCTCGTTATTGGTCGGGATGCCGTAGGTCACGCCATCCCAGGTCACGGCCTTCATGGCACCCGGCCAGAAGTCGCTGGTGGCGTAGCCCACATCCTCGGGCTTCAGCTCTTCGAGGTAACCCTTGGCGGCGAACTCGGTACCGCCCAGGATCTGGAGGCGAATGGCCATGGGCGCCGCATTGCCGAGCAACGCGGTCCGGAACTTGTCGAGCAGTTCGTTGTAGGTGATGCCCTGCTCGGTGAGCTCGATGCCCGGATAGGTAGCGCGGAAGGCCGCGAAGAAATCGCGGTAATTGTCGCGCATGATCTGCGGGTCGGCTTCGAAGATGCCCTGGTACCAGAAGGTCAGCTTGCCCTTGTAGTCGGTCGGCGTGATCGAGTTGCAGTGGCCGACCGTGTCGAACGTTTCGGTGCCAGCGATGGATCGCACGTATTCGGGCGACCATTTGCTGACGTCGACACTCTGCGCGAGCGCGGTCGAGGTCAGCAGCGACGCGGCCATGCTGGCCGCCGTTATGCCGAGCACAAGCGCACGGCCAAGTCCGTGTTTTGACATCAGATCCCTCCTCCATCCCGACCTCGCGCCCCTCGCGCCGATCGGGAATTCCTGCCGGCTCCCCGCCGGTTGCGCGATTATCACCCCGATTTTCGCACAGGCAATCGAAATTTTGCAAAATTTGGATCGATCATCTGGAAATCAGGTACAGAAACCTGCAAAAGCTGAGTACGACATTACGATCCGAGGTTCTGCATCGATGAGCGACTTCAAGGCCCGACCGCCGGTAGGCATCGATCCGACAGGCGTGTCGGAGGAAGGCTCGGTCGCCTATGAACTCATCCGTGACGACATCATCTCGGGCCGGCTCGAAGCCAACGCGCGACTGGTCGTCGCCGAACTCTCCGAGCGACACGGCGCACCGGCCAATGCAGTGCGCGAGGCCCTGCAGCTGCTGCGCTCACAGGGGTTCGTGCTGATTGTCCACAACAAGAGCGCACGGGTGCGGCCGATCGACCGCGACTTCGTGCGTGACGTCTACGAGATCGGCGTCCTGATCGAGCCGTCCATGGTGCGCTGGTTCGTCGATATGGCGACGCCGGGCGATATCGCCGAGCTCGAAGAAATCCAGCGGCAGATCGAAGAGAACAATTTCGACGACCCGATCCTTCACAGCGAGCTCGACACGCAATTCCACACGCTGATGTACGACCGGCACTACAACCACCTCGCCGCCGAGCTCTGGTGGAAGCACCGCGAGCTGCTGCGGGCGCTGGCACGACGCTACAGCTACACGCTCTCGCGCCGTGCGCAGGTCATCCGTGACCACCGCGAGTTGCTGCGCATGGTGAAGGCGGGCGACGCCGAGAACGCCGCGCTGCTGATCGCCGCCCATGTCGATGGCGCTGGCCGGCACGTGCTCGAGCAGATGCGCGCGGCGACCTCTGCACGCGCCGGCTGAGCAATTTCATGAGCGTGCGACAGCGCACGACGAACTGGTTCTTGAGGGAGGACTGACGTGAAGATTACTGGCGTGCGCCCATGGCTGGTGAAGGCCAGCACCTCGTACTGGGGCGAGTATCTGTTTGTCGAAGTAACCACCGACGAGGGCGTGTCCGGCTGGGGCGAGATCACTTCGACGACCAGGATCGCCAACCGCGCGCTGGCCTCGATCCTCAAGCAGATCAGCGGCCAGATCACCGGCGAGGACCCGAGCAAGATCGAGCGGCTGTGGCACAAGCTGTTCCGCAGCTTCACCTATATGGGCAGCCGCGGCGCGGCGTCCGAATGCGTCTCCGCCATCGACATCGCGCTCTGGGACATTCGCGGCAAGGTTCTGGGCCTGCCGGTCTACGAGCTGCTCGGCGGACCGGTGCGCGACGAGATCGCGCTCTACACCCATCCCGACCAGGGCAAGTTCACCTCGAAGCAGGGCGTGATCGACGAGATCACCGATATCGTCAAGTCCGGCCATACGGCGCTGAAGTTCGATCCGTTCCCCTATCAGGGCGATCGCGAACGGCGCGACGGCTATCTCGACGGCATGCTGAACCGCAAGGACGAGCGCGAGGCGTTCGAGCTCACCGAGCTGATCCGCCAGACCGCAGGCCCCGAGGTCGAAATCCTGATCGACGCGCATGGCCGCTTCGATGTGCCGACCGCCATCCGGCTCTGCCGTTCGCTCGAAGAGGCCGGCCAGATCGACTGGTTCGAGGAGCCGGTGCCGCCCGAGAGCTATCCGGCACTGGCGCAGGTCCGCGAGAAGGTGAACGCGGCGATCTCGGTGGGCGAACGGGCCCACACCAAGTGGGACTTCGTGCCGATCCTCGAAAACAAGCTCGCCGACTACATCATGCCGGACGTCACCTGGACGGGCGGCATTTCCGAGATGAAGAAGATCGCCATCCTCGCCGAGGCGCACTACGTGCCGATCTCGCCACATGATGCGGGCGGGCCAATCAATGTGCTGGCCGGCGCGCATGTGATGATGACGGTACCGAACTTCTACAAGCTCGAGACGTCGCGCTGGAACCTCAGTGGTTACAACGAACTGATGCACACCCCGCTCGACAACTCGAACGGCAGCCTGAAGCTGCCACGGGTGCCGGGGCTCGGCATCGAGATGAACCGCGAGTACCTCGCGGCCAACGAGATCCAGCTCGCGTAACAGCAGCTGTGGCGCCGGCGGTTGGGAGGCCGCCGGCGCCTGCAATTTTCATGCATCGGGAGGGGAAACGTGAAGATCACCGGGATCGAGACCGTCGTCGTCAACGCGGTCCATCGCAACTGGATATTCGTCAAGGTATTGACCGACCAACCTGGCCTGTGGGGCTGGGGCGAAGCGACGCTCGAATGGAAAACGCGCGCCGTCAAAGGCACGATCGAGGACCTAGCGCCCTTCGTCGTCGGCGAGGATCCGCGTAACATCGAGCACATCGTCAACAAGATGACGCGGTTCAGCTTCTGGCCGCTGGGCTCGATCGGGTTGACCGCCGTCTCGGGCATCGAACATGCGCTGTGGGACATCAAGGGCAAGGCGCTGGGCGTGCCGGTGTGGCA
>JAESFU010000543.1_pt1 | contig 17426 bp, 17 predicted proteins | sample 9269461 | NCBI WGS metagenome assembly JAESFU01 (sample SAMN14502556, study PRJNA617107) | algae metagenome | isolation source: Stenomitos rutilans HA7619-LM2 and co-occurring heterotrophs from cave walls | place: USA: Waikapalae cave, Hawaii | collected 2009-07-28
CTCAAACGAGCCTTACATGAGTTGATGGATTGGATGGATACCTGCCAGATTCTTCCAATCCCAGACCTGAAAGCAGCTTGATGGGACTTGAATTTCTTCTCCTCCACCGTAGTAACAAAAGAGGGGTAATACCATTTCCCTTTAGTTGAGCTACAGATGATGCGCTCCAATCAGCGACGCTATGCAGGTTCTGCAACTCAAAACTCAAAACTTAAAACTGAGAACTGGTATAAGCATCGATCGCCCGTCCGCAGAAGCCGTGCCTTACCCCAACGCCGTGACAGCGATGCGTAAAATCATCTTTTCTAGCGCACTGCTTGGCACGATCACACCAACACGCTGTACAAAGTTCTAAGCTGAGTTAGCGCCCTTGGCGCGGCGGCGATGCAAGCAAGACTATATCCGTGTGTTTGCGGCGTTCGCTGCTGTCCTTCTCGGCGTATACTAACATTCGGTCTTCAGGTAGATTTCGGGCAAAGTACGGGCGATCGTGCCTGCCAGTCACCTAGATTAGAGAGTGTTGGTAGGCTCGATAGATTGAGTCTGCCACTGTAGCCAGTGACCCTTTTCGTGATTGACCCGTGCCAAATTCATCCGTCCCCAAGCGTAGCCACCCATCCACGCAGCGTTCAACCCAGATGCCTTCTTTGCCACCGCCGCAAGGCTTTGAGTACCAGGCGTTTGGCTTTTTAGCTGGCACGTTGACCACAGCGCAGGAGCCATACTCCTTGTTAGTGAATGACCAACCGCTCACCATTACTGGTTGCAGCGATCGGTTACAACGTTGGCTGTACACGCAGGAGCTACCGTTAACAGGCTATTGGGGTTTGTATCCCAAATCCACCCGGAGCGGCACGACGTTCTGGTTAAAGTCTTTTGAGCCAGCGACCCCGTCAACCGAACTGGGCGTGTTTAGTATTGATGGGCAATTAGTCGCAACGAAAGGCTCAACGCAGTTAATACGGCTTCACCGCAATCAAGCGAATTCGACTGAAAAGCCATTTTCAGTTAAGGTATCAGGCTTTTTGCCAGAACCAAAGCCTGGTCAGTTTTGGCAACTGGAATGCCTGTGGGAAGACGATAAATTCACCTTGTTGGATGGCTACCGCTATCGATCGATGATCTGATTAGCTTTCAGCAGTCAGCAGTCAGCGGTCAGTTTTTTTCTAACCACCACCAACTTCTTCCGCCTTCTGCTAGGCTTGCCTGACTAGCACGCCTGGTTCGCGCTGGATAGGGAGAACATCTAACGTATCAAGCTGTGAGCAATACGTCAGGTCTTCGGTGATGCCGAGACGCAGTAACCGCTTGCCGTGGCTGGCGTGATGAAACAGTCCCAGCAAATCGTCTTGCCAATGACAGTAAAGGCTGACGGCGGCGATCGCTTCATCGTTGCCCGCCAGATCATCCAGCGAACAGCCGAGTTCCTGTTGTAGTCCGTGGGCGATCGCGCCTGCACAAACGGTATCTTCGAGCGAAAAGCTGCCTTCCCATCCAGACCCAACAATCCAGATGGTTTCAGGTTTGTGCTGGAGAAGATGCTGAACGACGGCACCACGGTTAATGAGGGCGGCAGCCAGAACGGTGGGAGCTGCCTCGATGCATTGAAGTGCTCGCGTACCATTGGTCGTGCTGATAAACAAACGACGACCACCCACGCGCTCTGGCGTACAGTCGAGGGGCGAGTTACCAAAATCAAAGCCTTCAACCTGCGATCCGCCTCGTTCCCCCGCCCGAATCCGCTTGTTAGGTGCCCAGGTTTCGCTCACGGCTATCAGCTTGTCTAAATCGCTAAAGGCTTGTACTGCTTCTGCTCCAGACCCTAGAGCGGTGGCGATCGTGCTCGTGGCGCGCAGCACATCGACGGCGATCGCGCAGTCAGCAACCATTGTCGCTGGCGTTAATTCAGGGGTATGGAAAACAGAAAGTTTCATAGGGATTCCGTAAGTGCGATGGGATGTTGAGTGCAGCGTGCATCTCTAGCCCTTGCTAGAGGCTAACCATGACTTAAAAAGGCTGTCTAAGCTGCTGCGTCTAACGTAAACGTACAGCAGTACAGAACAATTCTTAATAAAGATTCTAGAGGCGCAGCATTACTGATAATAGAGGAAAGCTTGAGCAGTTAAATTTTTAGCTCTCGTTTAAACGCAACTGATTACAGTTGTTGGACGGTTGTACTTGGGTTAAGCCTGGGGATTATTGTACTGAAAGGAGCGGCTATCTCTACGAATTTGATTGCGTCTCCGTTGCTACTTCCTTAAAATAAGCCAAATTCGTAAAATCCGTATTAGGCGGCTCGCCCTGGAGGAATCATGTCCGATCGCCCCATCATTCTTGGCATCGTTGGTGACAGTGCCGCTGGTAAAACCACCCTCACAAAGGGCATCGCGCAATTTCTAGGTCCTGAAAATGTGACTGTGATTTGTACCGATGACTATCATCGCTACGATCGCACACAGCGTGCTGAGCTTGGCATTACGGCGCTACATCCAGACTGCAACTATCTGGATATCATGCAGCAGCACCTCTCCCAACTCCGTACCGGGCAACCGATTCTTAAACCCATCTACAACCACACAACGGGAAATTTTGACCCGCCAGAGTATATTAAGCCTAGTAAGTTTGTGATCGTTGAAGGGTTACTCGGCTACTCTACGCGCGGTGCCCGCAATGCATACGATGTCAAGGTTTACCTTGCTCCACCGGAAGAATTGAGGACGCAGTGGAAGATCAAGCGAGACACCCAAAAGCGCGGCTACACAGAAGAGCAAGTGCGTGCAGAAATGGTGAAACGCGAACCCGATTCTGACGCTTACATTCGTCCTCAGCGGCAGTGGGCAGATCTGGTCGTCAGTTTCTATCCTGAGCCTGATAATGGTGGCTCAAACGGTGGGCACCTTAACGTCCGTCTTGTCTTGAGACCAAATATTCCCCACCCCGATTTAACTCAGGTTGTCACCACGAATGCTTCTAACCCAGACTCTGCGATTCGTCTGGGCCTCGATCGCGATATGGGAAAACCCGTTGATGTGCTGGAAGTTGACGGCCATGCTACCAGCGGTCAGGTCACGCGACTGGAACAGTTTATTTGTAATGACATTCCCAACTTGCTTGAGGCGTGCAATCACATCAGCAATCTAGAATTAGGCTCTGTGATTGGTACAACGGGCGAAACACTCAAGAGCTACCCCCTGGCGATCACCCAACTGTTGATCGCCTATCACATGCTCAAAGCCACTCAAGTTCATTAGTCGTAACAACTTGGAACCAGGAATAGCGATTCAACTCTAGAAGCCTAAAAACGGAGAGGGGGGGATTCGAACCCCCGATCGCTTTCGCGATGCTCGATTTCAAGTCGAGTGCATTCGACCACTCTGCCACCTCTCCAGGCGGTACATCGTTAATCTTAACCTGTCTGTTGTTCAGTAACTAGGGCGTTGGATGAAGGAGCAGAGGGGCAGGGAGGCAGAGGGGGTAGGGGAGAGTTTTGAGTTCTAAGGTGATTCTAGCTCCTGACTCCTAACTCCCCTTACGACTTTTCTTCTCGCCAAAGGGCAATGCCGCCTAGTAGCCCTGTAACGTTAGGCACAATCTTGGCGTTTTGAGGCAGATCGAGGGTGACGCATTTAGCGTTGCCGCCGCCAATGTAAAGAGTGTCGTAGTTGAACAGATGCTCTAAAGAGGCGATCGCTTTGCTCAGGCGATCGTTCCACTTCCTTTTGCCAATGTCTTCCAGGGCCGCGTTACCCAACTGTTGTTCATAGGTATCGCCTTTCCGAAATTCGTGGTGCCCTGGCTCCAAATTTGGCACTAATTTGCCATCGAGAAAAAGTGCACCCCCTACGCCCGTGCCTAAGGTGATGACCAATTCAACGCCTTGACCCTCAATGGCTCCTAACCCTTGCATATCCGCATCATTAATCACCCGGACAGGCGTGCCTAACTGCTGAGAGAGAACGTCTGCCAGGTCAACATTGAGCCAATCGGGGTCAAGGTTCACAGCGGTTTTGGTGACACCCGCTTTGACAACGCCTGGAAACCCAACAGAGACACGATCGAATGCTTTTCCCTTTGCTAACCCAACAACGGCAGCAATGACGGGTTCTGGTTTAGCGGGGTGAGGGGTTTCTACGCGATCGCGTTCTGTCAGAGGCTTACCGTTCTCATCCAGCACCATCACCTTGATGCCACTGCCGCCAATATCTACTGCCAGCGTTTGAAGTCGTTTTTCGTCTGTCATACCGATGACCATCCATGTAAATCAAGCGAGTCTTTGGCAGAAAGGGTTTCTGTCAAAGAACTGAAGATTAGCGGTTGCGATCGCGATCGTTCAAGGCTTAATCAAACCAGCCAACATCCCGGTTAAAGGCCTTAAGGGGGTCTTCGGGTGCAGCGGAGGGCGGAGGGGGCGCTAGCTTCAACTCTTTGGGTGAGCTCGCCTTCGTAGTTGCAAGCGCGCTTGTTTCTGTGCTTTTGGGTTGTGCCGCTTTCAGTTCTTTGGTGAGTTTCGCATTGGCTTCTGTAAGCTCATGCATTTCTTTACGAACTTGCTCTAGCTCAGTCTTCAGTCCGTGCATTTGATCCAGTTCGGTCTGCAATTGTTTAGCGGTTGCTGTTTGAGCATCCAACGCGGCCGTTAAGTCAGCAATTTGCTGTTGCAAGCTGTCGTCCTGTGGTGTTGTAGTCATTGTTTTAGTGTCTGCTGGAGCCGCAGTTTGCTTGGTCGATCGACTCTTGGCAGCGGTCGTTGCTTTTGCTGGAGCTGCTTTTGGTGCGATCGGCTCTTTCGCTGCCTCATCTGAGGGTTTAGCTTCTTTCGCTGCCTCATCTGAGGGTTTGTTTGCTTCCTCACGCAATAAATCTGACAATCGTCTCCTAGCCATGCGTTCTCCGCTCCCAATGCATCGTACTAATACTCTAATCGATACCTGTTCAGGTAACGCTATGTGTGGATTCCTGTTTAAGTATCTCTACAAACCATACTGCCATTTAGGAACAAACCAGCACGGCAAAATTTAGGCAGGTGGCAGAAGAAGTTGTTGGTTGTATAGCCCGTTGGGCATTCAAGAAAAGTTGTTGGTTGTTAGAGGCTGGCAGACGGCAGAAGGTTACTGTTGAACTCAAACTCGAAATTCAAAACTCTAGGACTTACGCATTTGCCCCCAAACCCCCAATCTTGGGGGCTTTGATTGAGACGGTTCCCCCAAAGTTGGGGGCTAGGGGGCGAAAGATGACCGCTTTTGCGTAAGTCCTAAACTCAAAACTCCCTACCCCTCCCAATCGCGCCGAATTTCCTCAACCACCGATCGGTAATCAGCTTCTGCTTCGCGTGCGTTGTTGCCGTACATTTGCATGATAGGCAATCCCTCTAGTGCTGCTCGTTCGTGGGCTTTGTAGGCGCGAATGAAGGCACTACAAGCGGGAATGCCTAATTCCCTTAACGTGTTTTGTGCTTCTACGGCCTCATTCAGGCTGCGAGGATCGACGCGCGTGAGCAACACTCGATGGGCGATGCCTTTGGAGGTGACGGTGGATCGAACGGTTTCAATGAGAGCCATTAAATCCATCGGGGCCGGCGGCGTTGGCAAGATGATGTAATCGGCGATCGGAATGATGGCTGTCAGCACCTCTGAAGCCAGGGCAGGTGGCGTATCAACGACGACGATCGCATAGTCTTCTCCAGGATGGTTTTCGCCATGTCGCAGGGCTGCAAGTTGCTCTGGATTAGTTTCTTGCTTGAGATCAAAGTGCATGGGTCGATCGCCTCGTCCCGCCCACCAGGTTGCAGACCCTTGCGGATCGGCATCCACTAGAAGGACGCGATCGGTTTCGGCAAACGCAGCAGCCAGGTTGATTGCGGTTGTCGTCTTACCAACGCCTCCTTTGCCATTGAGGACAACGAGGATTTTTCTTGGTGATGACGGCATGGGCTAATGGCTCGCTGAGAGGATGGTGAGATGAGGTTAAAGCAGAATGCAACCGCTACGGGGTGGTAACTCCAGGAGTAACCCTTTTGATTCTTCACTCGTGTTGGGGGTTAATTGCCCCGATCCAAAGATGATTGTCTCAGGTAATCGCTCCAGTGCAGCGGTTTCTTGCACAATGCTGGCTTTACCTGTGGCGTTGCCAATATTAACGGCAATGACGATCGTCTCTGCCTCCAAAGTCCGTGCAAAAACATAAACTGTGCCTTCTGCATACAGCACGCGATAATCGCCTGTTCGTAAAGCGGGATGGGCATGGCGCAGCGCAATGAGCTGACGGTGGTATTCCCAGATTTCGGTGTCCCAATCGGTCTCCAGGGGAAAGCCACGACGCGAATCAGGGTCGATCGCGCCTGGTAGCCCCACTTCGTCGCCATAGTAAATGCTAGGGGCACCAGGGAAGGTGAGCAGGAGCAGGGTTGCCAGTTCAACGCTGGCGCGATCGCTCCCAGCAATGGTGATCAATCGAGCGGTGTCGTGGCTGGCGAGCAGGTTCAGTTGGGTTAATTGAATCTCCCAGGGATAAAGTTCTAGAAGCGCCTGCATTTTTTCGCCATACTCTCTCGCGAAGAGTGGCGGAAAGGGTTGGTAGTCACGCCCCTGTACCTGCTCCATGTCAACACGATCGCCTGCGGCAAACGCGATCGTGGGGCCTGCAAACAGGTAATTCATCACGCCATCAAATTGGTTGCCGTCAAGCCATTCGCGCGAATCGCCCCACACTTCACCCACAATGTAGGCTTCAGGATTAGCCGCTTTGACGCGATCGCGAAACTCTTGCCAGAAGCCAGGCGTTCTAATCTCAAACGGTACGTCTAACCGCCAACCGTCGATGCCGAACTTAATCCAATACTCGGCTATTTCCATCAAATACTCGCGCACTTCGGGGTTGTCGTGGTTAAACTCCGGTAGTGCCCGGTTGTTAGCCCAGCCTTCGTAGTTTGCGGGAAAGTCGCCTGTGTAAGGTGCGAGAGGCCAGCCGTGAATCTTAAACCAGTTAACCCAGGGCGAATGAGGCCCGTTTTCTAAAATGTCATGAAAGAAAAACAATCCCCGACTGGCATGGTTAAAGACCCCATCCAGAACTACTTTCATTCCACGTCGATGCGCCTCATCCAGTAGATCTTTGAAGGCTGGATTCCCCCCCAGCATAGGATCAACCTGGTAGTAGTCGTGCGTGTGGTAGCGATGGTTGCTGGCAGACTGAAAGATTGGCGTGAAATAGATGGCAGTGATGCCTAAATCTTGCAAATAATCCAACTTTTCCATCACGCCCCACAGGTCGCCGCCTTTGTAGCCTTGAAGGGTGGGCATGGCATTCCAGTCTTCCCAACGAGCATTTTTCAACAGTCGCTTGCGAGGTTGCTGGCTACGGGCGAAGCGATCAGGAAAAATTTGGTAGAAAACGGCGTGCTTGACCCAATCTGGTGTCTGAATGTCCATGCAAATGTTTTAGCGCTTCATTTGCTACGGTAATCGCACTTGCAAGTTCAGAAGTCTGCCTTTGGTAGAAAATTGGTGTAGAAGCTGGTTAGCGTTTGGATTCGCAACCAATGCCATCTTTGTCGCCATCGAAGCGATGCGGATCAGGAGACAGGACGCGAAAATTTTTGAAGGTGATGTCTTTGCAGTCGAGGTCTGGTGGTAGAGACGGAATGCAAACACCGGGATAGGCGGCATCACAGCCAGATGGCGCTGAGTGTAGCGGGGGGGATAGTACCAATTGAAGGCATACGATCGCCAAACTAAGCCCAAACGCAAGCAGCCATTTCATAGGAGGTTCCTAATAAAAACACTCTCTATTTTTCTCACCGCGATCGAGTCGCTCAGCAAGACGATCGCACTGTCTGCCCACTCTTCATAAATTGATGAAACGTTAGCAAAGCTATGGCCGCGTTGCCGACAGCAAGCCAAACCGGACTAGCCCACTCTGGTAGCCTCGCTGCATAAGACCGAGAGAAAGCGCAGCTTGAATCGTTGTCCAACCGGAGGTGATGAGACCGACGATTGCCTCAACGTTGAATGCCGAGTCAATCACCACATTCCAGAAGGGGGCTACAGCCGCAGACCAGTCAGCCGTGCGAATTTGCTGGAAGTGGAGCGAGTGGGCGATCGACTCATACTCTGGCAGCGACAGGACGTAGGGCAGGCAGTACACGCGGTAGATATCGGCGAGATGCTTTTGCTCATTGGCTGTTAACGGCTCGCGATCGATGGGGCGATGGCACCACGTCACCATCAAAAACGTGCCGCCCGGCTTTAGCACTCGGTAGCACTCCTGCATGAACTTCGCTTTATCGGGCATATGTTCGCCGCTTTCGAGCGACCAGATGAAGTCAAAGGACTGATCAGCAAAGGGCATGTTCAGCGCATCGGCAACCTGGAACTGCGCGATCGCGCCTGTCCCTCCTGCCATGCCTGCGTTTCTGGCGCGATCGGTTGCCCGTCCTACCTGTACGGGACTCAGCGTAATGCCTGTCACGTTGGCGTTAAACTTCTCTGCAAGATAGAGCGAACTACCACCAACGCCACAACCCACATCCAAGATACTTTTTGCCTGCTCAACCTGTGCCCATTGCAGCAGTTCTTCAATCAAGTCAATTTGCGCCTGCCGCCGCTCTTTTTGCTGACGACCATCCGCACCGTAGTAGCCATGATGCATGTGTTCGCCCCAAATCTGCTCCCACAGACCAGAGGAGGCATCGTAAAACTGCTGGATTTGTTGGTTGAGGGTAGAAGTCATGATGGAGCGTGTAGAGGGCAACGAGAACGTGTAGTCAAGGGATTAGTAAAGCATGAATAGGAGAGAAAGGGAGCAGAAGGGGCAGAGGGAGCAGGGGGAGCGTTAGGGGCAAAGAGGTAAAGGGCGGAAGGATGGAGAAGTCGGAAGCAAGAAGCCAGGAGTCATACCAATTTGAATTGAAAATGCGACACATCCTGTAGGGGCAAGGCATTGCCTTGCCCCTACCCACCGATTGATCTGTAGCCGTCATTCTTTAAATCGGTATCAGAAGCCAGGAGTCAGAAAGCTAAAGGCTAAACTCAAAACTTCTGCTTTCTCCGCTTCCCCCTCTCCCCTAGCTTCCTCCGCTGCCCTCGCTCTCTGCTCAAGTTCTAATTGCAACGTATTGCCCGATGTGGGTTGCAACAAGGATTTCTGCACAGTGGGTTTCAACGTTGAGTGTGATTCTGGCTTTACCGTGTCGTTTCAGGGTGGTGTAGAAGGTGTGCCATCGATCGCGATCGCACTGACAGCAGGCTACGATCGCGTCTGTTGCGGGTTTAATAAAGTCGGTACTGCTAGATTGAATCACCAAACGATTTGGTATTTCTGCTGCCTGAAGCTTTGCCCACAACAACGCCCAACCCGTCAAAATGCCCAGGCTCGAAATACTGCCGCCAAAGATCGTTTCCCGGTGATTAATATTAGGTGCATAGGGCGCAAGGAGAGAAATTTGCACCTCATCTACTGACAAAGCCCTTATGCCCATGTGCTTGGTAATAGGAATATGCTCATGAGCATATTGCGTGATGACATCTGGTTCCACAAAGTTTACCTAACACAGCCTTTTTTGCCCCGACTCCTGACTTCTGACTCCTGACTCCTGACTCCCGCCCTCTACCTTCTGCCTTCTACCCGCATCCCCCTAATAGTCATAAGGATTTTTCGGCTCTGAAATGGGTCTCAGCGTTTTGGCGACGATCGTCAACTGGCGCTTACCAGTCAGGGTTGCTGTCATCATCTGGCCCTCAATTTCAAACCAGGTATCTGGCTTGTATGCATCGCGGCTTTGAGTCAGCTTGACGGGCAGACTGATGGGATAAGCATCGGCGGCACAGCAGGTAATCACAAACCGCGAGAGCAACAGGTAATCCTGAGGCAAATCTTTGGGATACACCACGAAGCCCTGCACTTTTGCTTTCTGTCCGGCATAGGCATCGGGTTCAGGGTAAACCGCCAGCGTTCGTACCCAATCTACTAGAGTCTTATCTTCGCTGTTTGTGGTGGCTCGAAATGCTTGGGGTTTAATGCGCGTGAGGGTGACGGTATCATTCACGCCACGATCGATCGCCGTTTGACTGGCAAAAGCACGCGGCGAAATTAGCAGTCCCAAAATCGCAGTCCCCAGCAGCAGTGCAGTACTCCAACCGGGCGGAAAGAGGGTCAGATGGCGTTCCGTTGCTCCTCCCCGCACCGATCGTCGCATCTGCTTGACCAACAGAATTGCTTTGATGCCACTCACCAGCAGCAAAATCACGCCTGAAACAACGGTCAGCCCTGTATAGTTAGGATGAATCAGCAGATTCAGCTTGCCAGTCAACCAGTATTTGATGAATAAAACACCCCAGGCGGCGATCGCCAGTACATCCAGCCAAGGGGAAAGGGTGCGAAGGAGACGAGGCATGGGTAGGAAAAGGATGAAGGATAAAGTAATGAGGGCTAAGGGATGAGGATTGAAAATTTAGGTTTATCTCAAACGCCAGAATTTCCAAACTCGACTGAGAGATGAAGCAATTAGCCAGTAGAAGATACTCCAAAAAATGACGGTCAAAGCCAAACCAAGAGGAGTAGAAACAGGAATTCTAGAGCCAGTAAGAGGGTCCAAGGTCGGTAATTCAAGCCGATAAAGGATAGATGGAACCACTTGCAGAGTCAGGTAAATGATCATCATTCTATTGAAAGAGAAAGGCGAGAGCATAAACCAGGCAATCCCAAATAAACTGAGGTGAATTGCACTGAATAACGTCCAGATGAGTATAGTTCGACGGTAAAGGAAAGCCATGATTTCTAGGCTGTGTTGTAAAACTCCTAATCGCTTCGTTGCTGAAGCTTCTACCCCCTAAATCCCCCAATCTTGGGGGACTTTGAAGCCTGTTTGGAAGCCCCAGAATTGGGGGTGGGGGGCTTTCGAGGGTTTTAAAACACGCCCTAGCTAGCCTTGCTTCAACTAAGATATAAATTCACAAACAAGGTGAACAGAAACGTAAGCAATGCTGCCAATGCGAACAGGTAGAAAACAGCTCTTGCTTTGAAGATCGACAGCATCAAGCCGATGCCTTTAAGGTCGATCATGGGACCAAAGACGAGGAATGACAGCAGCGAACCTGTGGTGAAGGTAGAAGCGAAGGACAGGGCGAAGAACGAATCAACGGTGGAGCAAATCGAGACGATCGCAGCCAGCAGCATCATGGCAAGAATCGATGTCACTGGACTTTGACCCAAATTGAGAATAATATCGCGGGGCACAAAGACCTGGACGATCGCCGCGATCGCGCTGCCCAATATTAGTACGCCGCCCAATTCTCGTAGCTCCTGTACCGTATTCTCCAACAGCAGCAACAGTTTAGAAGAGGTTGGCTTGTCGGCTGTATTGGCTCCCAGCATTCTCGCTTGTAGCTCTGCCGCATCAATCTGCAACGGCTTCGACGACTGCCCCAAAAAATACGTTCCCGACTGCAATAGGGGTGATCTTGAGATTTTAGCCTTACCTCTCTCCCCTCTCCCCTCTCCCCTCAACGCATTTACAGGAATTGCCCGTGCCACCGCAGGCTGCAACAGTGGACGTAGATCTGCCTGTGCGCTGAAGACCCAGCCAATAATTGTGGCGATCGCCAGCGAAAAGCCCACTCGCATGAAAACAATCTCTGGTTGGTCACGAAAGGCTGTCCACGTTGCCCAGAAGACGATCGGGTTAATGGTGGGTGCGGCTAAGAGGAAGCCGATCGCGACGGGAGAAGGGGCACCCTGCATCAGCAACCGTCGTGCGACAGGTACGTTGCCACATTCGCACACTGGAAACAGAAACCCGACGCAACTGCCTGTCAACGCTCCCAGAAACGGATTTTTGGGCAACCAGCGGACGAGTTTGCGCTCATCCACAAAGAACAGAAGCAAGCCCGAAAATAGCACTCCCAACAACAAAAAAGGCACTGCTTCTACCAGCAGACTGAGAAAGAGCGTAAAGGCACTGTTAAGTTGGGTGCTGTTGAGTTGGGTTAAGTTCATTCGTTTCGCGTTTGCGATTTTGCGATTGCAGTTTTATGCTTGCAGGACGATCGCAGCCATCAGGTCATTCTACAGGAATGACCATCCTACAGGAACGGTCAAAAATCTTAACGCGGTTCACTTACGGCGCTGAACGGTGAGAAGTCTCTACTTTGAACTACTCCAGAGGGACTTTCAACTCTTCAGGCTGCTTAAGCGCTATTTGTAGATCGAGCCGATTGACGGTGCGATCAAGGACGGTTCCAATCAAGCAAGCACCTGCTAGGTTCACGCCATCCAGGTTGGCATTCTCTAACTCAGCACACAGCAGGTTTGCGCCAGACAAATTCGCCCCAGCCAGATTCGCGCCCTGAAGATCTGCTTCTTCAAGGTTCGCTTCATTCAGTAGAGCGCCCTGAAGATCGGCCTGATGCAGGTTCGCACCGTGTAGATTCGCACCACTCAGGTTGGCACCACGCAAATCAGCACCGCGCAAATCGACCCCCTGTAAGTTAACGCCCATCAAATTCGCACCGCTGAGAAAAGCTCCAGAGAACGTTGCCTTATTGAGGCTTGCCCGCATCAGGTTTGCCCCGCGCAGATTACTGCCACGTAGATCCGCTTCGGTTAAATCTGCCTGCATCAGGTTTGCGCCGACTAAACTGGCTCGTACATCGGCTGCAATGAGCTTGCAGCCCACCATATTGGCACCATCCAACGCGGCCCCTGACAGCTTGGCTCGACTGAGATCCGCACCAACCAGGCGTGCCCCTGCTAGATTCGCGCCCTGGAGATTCTGACCGGACAGATCCTCGTCTTCCAAGTCAGCGCCCATCAATTTTTTAAGATTGCCAGACTGAATTGCGTTAGTGCTCATTGCAAAGGAGTTAGTTAGAGTTAGTTAAAAAGTGGAGAATAAAGAATATGCTTTGAGTCTCAAGTTGGCTCTATCTCTTTATCTGAATATAGGACTTACGCAAATTCTCGTAAAACTAGCCCCCCAGCCCCCAATTTATAGCCCTAGCGGACATACAAGAAAGGGAGAGCAAGCACTCAAAGTCTCCCAGAATTGGGGGATTCAGGGGGCGACTGCGTAAGTCCTATGATATTGATATCGGCTGCTTTCGCCTCACTAGCCGCTCCAAAGACATTATCAGCATAGTGAGAATCGATGAGCCAAAGCCCAGCCGAGATTTTTGGGACGCTGACAGATAGATTTAAGCCCTGCTGAAAGCCGCTGACTAATAGTGCCAGGGCATCGACTAATTTGGGATCCCAACGATCGCCCTGTTGCTGTTGGCATTCCGCCAGGGCTTTCGCCATACATTCCTCTTGGCTCAAAGGTTCGTGGGTATCCGTGATAGCGGTACGACGTTCAACCAGACGTTGTTGAAACTCTGCTGCTAGCGCCAAAATTCTCGACTCCAGCGGAATTTCGTCTCCCGCCAGCCCCGCGGGTTGTCCAGCGCCATTCCAGTACTCTGTCAGGTGAGTGATGATGGTGGCAATCGCCCTCAAACGAGGCATCGTTCGCAAGACCTGCGCTCCGGGTACGAGAGGACAACTCGGTGCAACAGTCGCGGCATCGGCATCGGCATAGCGTCCAAAATTGCCAGGACTCAGCGCCGTTTCTGCCGCCTGTAATGGTGCAAGGCGATGGAGCAACCCTGCCAGTTTCAAGCGATGCAGTTGCCACACAGGTAAATCAAGCAGTTGCCCGATCGCTTCTGCCAGCGCTGCCACCTCAGCCGCTGCCGTTGGATTAATCGCATCCGCTTGGTCAGTCAACTGTGCCATGCGAAGAAATGCCTGCACCTCATTAGAAACCAGGTTGTTGTCTAAAGGGGCATGATGAAGCGCTTTGTCATCGTAAGACTGGCTGTATTCGCTCAGGGTCGCTTGACCCTCTTGCAAATAGTCCACCACCCGCGACACGATCAGCCCCAATTCGTCTCGTTTTTCTGGCTGTGTAGCTGCAATTGCTTCGATTTGCGCAGTGAGTTTGGCAGCAAGCGCGGGATTATAGCGCTGGATATGGGCGATCGACAGCTCGATTGTTTCCTGAACAAGGTTGGCCTCAAACGTCCAGAACCCGTAAAACTTACGCTCCAAATCCTGGGTTGGTCGCCCCTGTGCCCCGTAATCTGCGTCAGATAGCTCCTGACACAGCACCATTGCGGCGTAGGTGGGAGCCAGAATCATCAAATGCCATTCCTGTGCCACAGGATCAGACAGATCGAGGCTAACGATTTCAACATTCTCTCTCTGGCTGGTGGGGTGCTCGGTAAACCCAGCATCGGGTGCCGCCATAATCACAATCTGCTGTGATCGATCTGCCAAATCTGCGTAGCGATCGGCTTCTTGCAGATACCATTTTCCTCGCTGAAAGGCTGTGACGACCAACGGTTCGCTACTGCTGGTGAGAATGCAATCCTCCAGTGCATGACACAGGGCCACCAACGTATTTTTGTAGTAAACGCCGAAATTCAGCGGTCGCTTACCGGAATGATTGCGTTGGTGACTAGCGCCTAGCTCTTGGAGAATGGAACCTTCTAGCATTGCAAATGAGACGGTTGATGAATGAGAACAAAAAGACCGTAAGCGGTGGTTAACAGGAGATGTTGGCAGGAAACTGTACTGGATACTGCCAGACGTGATCGCACACCCTCAATTCCTTAAGAAGCAGAGAGTGCGAGTGGTGTAGTCGGTGGGGCGATCGGAGCCGTCAGCGCTGATTCGAGATCGGCCCGTCCCAACCGTTGCTCCAGGATTGCCATCACCTCACGACCAAAATCGTTGGGATTCTGTCGCCATGCCTGAAGGCACACTTCACCAAACAGGGAGCCGAGGGGTTCAGGGTTCCAGAGCAGCTTGCGAACTGTCCAGGGCGTGATATTCATGGGGTCATACCCTGGCTTGAGGACGTTCTGGTCAAACGCATAGGTTTCCAGATGTGTATGCGGCTGCAACCCAATGAAGAAGATGGCGGGTTCCACTTTATCGGCACCAAAAATGCGCTCTAACTCACGATGGTACGCGATCGTCTGACGGATTGTCTCTGGTCGCTCGTCAATGACATTAAAGGAGTAGTTAACAGAGACGACATCGTTGAATCCAGCCGCTTTAAGATCGCGGCAGTTTTCCAGTACGGTGCGCAGGTTGTAACCCATCCGCATTTTGCGAACGAGTTCCTGAGAACCGCTGGTAATCCCGATTTCAAAGTAATTCATGCCCGTCTTCACCATCAGGTTACACAGCGCAGGCGTGAGGTTGTCTGCTCGAATATACGCGGCCCAATGAATATCCTGCATGCCAGTCTCCAGCACCTTTTGCAGAAGCTCTGCCACGTCATCCATATACTTACGCGCGGGTATGAGCTGAGCGTCAGTGAACCAGAAGTTTCGCATGCCCCGATCGTACAGTTGGCGCATCTCTGCAACCACTTCATCGGCGGGATTAATCCGTACTTGCTTACCTTCGATCACGGTGTAGATGCAGTAACAGCAGTTGTGCGGACAACCGCGTTTGGTTTGCACCCCGACGTAAAAATCCTGGGCCTGCAGGTAATAGTCAAACTCTGACCAGATGGTTTCAATGTAGTCATAGTTGCAGGCGGTTTTTTCAATGGGCGTGGGCACTTCGTGAATCATGCGATCGCGCGCTTTTGTCTCACCCACAATAAAACAGCGCTCATCTAAAAAGTTCTTGCCGTGGAGCAACTTCTCCAGCAGTGCCTCCCCTTCACCCACTGAGACAATCGTGCCTTTGGGTAAGCTGCGTCCAAGCTGCTCGTAAAACACGCTGACGGCTCCGCCACCGACTACCGATCGCACAGCGGGGTTGTACCGTTTGGCACGCTTCATACCGCGCTTGATTAAGCCCAGATTTCGCCACAGTTCGCCGTAATATCCTTGTGCTACCCGTAGAAGACCGATCGCGCCCCGAAGCTTTACCAACGGGTTGCGTGCATAGTAAAACTCGAACGTATGCTGCAAGGGGTTGCCGCCTCGTCCACCTACAGGCGCATAGATCTGAATGTCTCTCCAGGAAAAGACTAGCAAGCTTGGCTTGAACTCATCAATACAAGTATCGAGTGCCGACGCATAGTCTAATGGTGGCACTGTTCCCAGGTCAAAAATGCGCTGCTCCACTTTGGGAAACTGCTTGTGGACGTGATCGGCAAGATAGACCACTCCAATCGGAAAAATCGGGTTGCAGGGAAGGCGAACGTAGAGAATCCGGTTATCCATCACAAGGTAATTTTTGAACCATCAACCGTAACGCACATGTTGCTTCAGCTTTTGCCGTCTTCTCAGAAGCACTGACGCATCCAGCAACTCAAAGGCGCGTCTAGGACGGTAGCAGCACAAAGCGCCAGGGCAAAATTCTGAAAACATTTTCATATAACTTTACGATACCACTGACTTTCTTTTACTGCATTGAGTTTTTTTCAGTAAAGTATCTAAAGATGAGAAAACCGCCACAGGATGAGCTTCGTTATACGGTGTTGCATATTGACGGATAACCGCCGTGCGCTTACCGCCGCTGTTTTTGCAGAAGGGCGCGATCGTCGTGCGCTGCTATACAACTTGAAAATGTATCCTTAGATAGAAAATCCGGTCAAAAAGCTGGTTGGTAATCGGGTTTACAACCAGTGGGATCGCAGAATGTTACGTTCAACGTACACCTTATAGTTTCAATGTGGTCTTCTCATGGCTCAAATCTTTGATCCGCTGCCATCGAATAGCACCAATCCCATTCTTTGCTGCTATGTCAACGCTACGAGCCACATTCAAATTGCTCGCATTACCAATATTTCTAACTGGTATTTTGAGCGTGTTGTGTTTCCAGGGCAGCGATTGGTCTTTGAGGCATTGCCAGAAGGACAGCTAGAAATCCATAGCGGTAAGATAGCAAGCGCGATTATGTCGGACACCATTCCATGCGATCGCCTTTGTATCCAGGAAGAAATTAATGCGCTACCAGACCCACAGCATCTCGAACGCTTGAACGAGGGCGTAGATGTCGATAGCGGTAAGGCGACAGCGCCTGCAACGGCTGCACCATGAGGCCCCAGTGACGGCTGCTTAGAAACAAGCATTTAATTAGGACTTACGCAGTCGCCGCCTTTTCTTGTATGCCCGAAGGGCTTTAAGCCCCCAATTCTGAGGAACTTTAAGTTCTTGCTCCCCCAGAATTGGGGTTGGGGCGCTAGCTTCGCGAGAATTTGCGTAAGTCCTATTAATAACTCCGGCATTTCTCGTAGGGGCGCACAGCCGTGCGCCCCTGCCTGCAAAAGAATGTCAGTTTTACCTAATCCGCGATCCTTAGAGGCTGTTTGAAAAGCCGACTAGACCGTAAAGAAGCTCACACGGTTAGGCTGTCAGTAGTGAACTCCAGCCCCGTGAGAGCCATGGTTAAATTCTACTCAAGCAACCTGACCCGCGCCCAATTTG
>JAESFU010000544.1_pt1 | contig 17413 bp, 16 predicted proteins | sample 9269461 | NCBI WGS metagenome assembly JAESFU01 (sample SAMN14502556, study PRJNA617107) | algae metagenome | isolation source: Stenomitos rutilans HA7619-LM2 and co-occurring heterotrophs from cave walls | place: USA: Waikapalae cave, Hawaii | collected 2009-07-28
GATCACTATTGCTGAACGAAGCGACGCGATCTGATCCGGTTTACAAATGAAAAAGTGATTGCTTACTTTGCAACTCTGGGGTGGGCAATGTAATCGTCATTCGGTCTAAATAATTGTCGCGCCATACTGCCAAACTGCGATCGCGGTATAGCCTGGTGGGATTGCAAGAGGCGATTGCCCACATTCACTTTCCTCCCAATCAACCCAGTCTTGAGGTTGCTCGTCACCGACTGGTTTTTGATGAATGCTTCTACCTACAACTGAGGTTACTGCAACGTCGGCACGCCTTGCGCCAAATACAACGAGATGCTCTGTCCACTCAGGGTGCTTTGTTGGAGCAATTTTATCAAATCCTGCCCTTTCCACTGACCAACGCACAGCAGCGAGTCATCGCTGAGATTTTGCATGACCTCGCTCAGCCCACCCCGATGAATCGTCTAGTACAGGGTGACGTGGGTTCGGGTAAAACCGTTGTAGCGGTGGCGGCAATCCTGGCAGCGATTCAGTCTGGGTGCCAAGCTGCCTTCATGTCACCCACAGAAGTTCTGGCAGAGCAGCATTATTGCAACATTGCTGAATGGTTCAAACCCTTGCATCTCCCGGTAGCATTGTTGACAGGTTCCACATCCCCAGCGCAACGACAGGAGCTTCATGGGAAACTGCGATCGGGTCAATTGCCGCTACTGATTGGCACCCATGCTCTGATTCAGGCTTCAGTTACATTCCATCAATTGGGTCTGGTGGTCATTGATGAGCAACATCGATTCGGTGTACAGCAACGGTTGAAGCTGCAACAGAAGGGCAAGCATCCCCACATGCTCAACATGACTGCCACGCCCATCCCTCGCACTCTGGCACTGACCTTACACGGTGATTTAGATGTCAGCCAGATTGATGAGCTACCCCCTGGTAGACAAGCGATTCAAACGCAGGTGTTTGCAGAGGATCAACGAACGAAAGCACATGATGTGATTTGGGAACAAGTGATGCAGGGACATCAGGCTTACATCATCCTGCCGCTGGTGGAGGATTCTGAAACGATGGATTTGAAGTCAGCCGTGAGTGAATTTCAACACTTGCAGGCAACCATCTTTCCTGAATTTCGGCTTGGCTTGTTGCATGGACGGATGAGCAGCGCCGAAAAAGATGCAGCCCTGAAGCAGTTTCGCCATTGCCAAACTCAAATCCTGGTATCGACCACGGTGGTGGAAGTTGGTGTGGATGTCCCCAACGCCACTGTCATGCTGATCGAACATGCCGATCGCTTTGGGTTATCCCAACTGCATCAGCTTCGCGGACGGGTTGGACGAGGCGTTGCCCAAGCCTACTGCCTGCTGATTAACACCTCCAGTGCTGAAGCAACCCAGCAACGTCTTCAGGTGCTGGAACAGTCACAAGATGGCTTCTTCATTGCCGAAAGGGATTTGCAGCTACGCGGATCGGGTGCAATCTTGGGCACCGCTCAAGCGGGGATGCCCAAGATTGCGCTGGCAGATCTGGTCAACGATGCTGGGATTCTGGAGCAGGCACGAGAAGCGGCTGAATTGGTGATGCGGAAGGGGCATGCCCTGCGGTGCTGGGAGAGTTTGATGACAGAAATGGAACGACGCGATCGCCATTTTCTGGATGCTGGCTCAGCGCTCAATTGATGGTTGGAATGTGGTGGACGATCGCCTTCTTCCCAGTATCACTCTAACTCAACTGCCCCTAAGGCAATCAGTGATGCCTTCTGAGCTTCTGTTAAGCCAGTAACACCTGCGATCTTCATACCTTCGTAGGGTTGAGGAACTTTCAATATTTTCAACCATTTACCCGTCCTAACATTCCACAGCTTAATCGTTTCATCTTGGCTACTAGTTGCAAGAGACTGACCGTCAAAACTGAAAGCAACGGAAAGGACTCCGTCACTGTGTCCTTCTAAGCTTTGTAAGAGTTGACCTGTATGTATATCCCATAGCCTGACAACACTATCAGAATGATCGTTACTACTACTGGCTAAAGTTTGACTATTGGGGCTAAGAGAGATAGTCCACACCTCTTTTGTATGTCCACTTAGAGTTCTCAAGCAACGGCTATTGTAAATATCCCATACCTTTATGGTGCAATCTCCACTACCGCTAATGATGATGCGCCCATCGGTACAGAAGGCAATTGATCTAACTCGATTGGTATGACCTTGTAAGGTGCTGAGGCATTCACCCGTATAAAAATTCCACAACTTCACGGTTTGATCTTCACTAGCACTAGCAAGGGTTTGACCATCAGGGCTGAATGCAACAGACCACACCCATCCTGTATGACCTTGTAAGGTGCTGAGGCATTCACCTGTACTAACATTCCATAACTTCACAGTTTGATCTTCACTAGCACTAGCAAGGGTTTGACCATCAGGACTGAATGCAACAGACCATACCCATCCTGTATGACCCTGTAAGGTGTTGAGGCATTCACCTGTACTAACATTCCACAGTTTTACAGTCCGATCTTTACTTCCACTAGCAAGGGTTTGACCATCAGGGCTGAATGCAACAGACCATACCCATCCTGTATGACCTTCTAATATCTTTACGCACTGACTTGTACTAAGGTTCCACAACCTTAAAGTTTGATCTTCAGCGCCACTAGCAAGGGTCTTGCTATCAGGACTGAATGCGACTGAGCAAACTTTATTCGTATAGCCTTGCAAAATCTTTAGACATTTTTCAGTGCTAGTATCCCACAACCTTACCGTTTGATCATCACTACTACTAGCAATAGTATGATTATCAGGACTAAAGGCTACTGAATAAACTTGATTTGTATGCCCCACTAAAGTGCCAAGGCACTGATCACTGTGAGTATCCCACAATTTTATAGTTTGATCCTCGCTACCACTGGCAAGCATATAACCATCCGAACTGAAACCAACCGATCTTACCCGACCAGTATGCCCTTCAAAACTTTTAAGATATTGACCAGTAAGAGCGTTCCAGATCATGATGTTACTTCCACTGCTACTAGCAAGTGTATAGCCATCAGAACTGAAAGCTATTGAATGGATCTGATCATTATGCTCGTCCAGAGATTTGAGGCACTTACCTGTGTCAATACTCCACAGCTTTATACTGCGGTCTTCACTGCTGCTGGCTAGCATCTCTCCATTAAGGCTAAAGCTAACTGAACGTACTTGATCAGTATGATGTGTCAAATTCTTCAAACATTGTCCCGTGTTGACATCCCACAGTTTTACTGTATTATCTCCGCTACCACTTGCAATTTTGCTACTATCGGGGCTAAAGTCAAGCGCCCAGATCCGACCTTCATGTCCTTGTAAAGTCTTCAGGCGTTGCCCGGTTTGAGTATCCCATAGCGTTATTGTATGGTCACTGCTACCACTACCTAGAGTTTTACCATCAGGGCTGAAAGTAACGGCCCAAACCCAACTAGAGTGTGCTTTAAAGGTGAAAAGTAGTTTGCCATCTGAAACTTGCCATATCCGAACTTCACCGTTGGAACTACCAGCAGCTACATACCTTCCATCTGCACTGAATGCCACCGTCAGGCTTACACCAACTAATTCAGTAAAAACAGATTTAGTTAAGTCTGAGTGAGCAAAATTGACACCGTGCAAATTTATCCCTTGCAAGTATGCTTGCCAAATTGTCAGATGCGAAAAATTATAACCAGCCAAATCAATTTTCAACCTGGTCAATAAATTAACTATATTGCCTCCCACATAGCCAGGTCCAATTTGGAATTCATTTTCACGAAGGTCAGATAGAATTTGATCTAGTTTTTCCTTTAATTTTTTTGTGCTGCCAAAAGCAACACTCAACCTATCTATTATTGGCTTAATTATGAGACGAAATTGGATCTCTCTAACGTACTCTTTTGACTGAGCTTTGACAAGAGAATACCTATTAAAGAGAATGATATTACTTCTTTCGATTTCCCCGCAGATCTCTGGAATTATTACATCTTCAACAAGGTATTCCATGATCATAGGTTGCAATGTAAAAAGCGGGAAATGCTTGTTATATATCGTAATTCGCTCAACTAACGAACGTTCTATTAGAGATTCTAAAGCAGCCAGCAGATTTCGTTGAGACACCGGCGGCATAATATCATTCTGTAGTTCTTCTATGGAATTGGGTTCGCGATTGATTGCCAGCCAAGCAACGATCTTTCTCTCTAAAATTGAGCAGCGTTTACGTTGCTGATCTAAAAGGTTACGAACACCGTCGACGACGGTTATGTTTTGTTCTATAAAGTTTGATATATTGCCTTCAAAGAAACCTGTAATAGTCGTAGCAACTAATTTCAAAGCCAAAGGATTACCTTTATATAAACTAATCAGAGCTTCTTGTTCCTTATCTGAGCCTAAAACTCCCTTTATTTTGAGAATTTTTTGTGCTTCCTCCTTTAACCCGCTCAACTGTAGTGACCTGCCTGGCAGCATCTCTCCTTCTAGTGGTGTCACTTCTCTAGGCTTTTCTCTGCTAGTTAATACTAAGCAACTTTTATGCACTGTTTCACCAACTCGTCTCAATAAGTCACCGTAATTTTCATATCCTTCACGATAGACTCCAACGTAGGTATCTTCCTGAAAAACTGATTCCATGTTGTCGAGTATGACTAGACAACGATGTTCCTGTAAGCAGGTGATGAGTAGCGAAATTTTCTGGTTTAGATTTTCCGGTAAGTCTGTCTGCTGCCGATTCGACAAGAATTTGGTTAGATTTACTAAGATTTCTTCGAGGGGTGGGGCATTGCGAAGACTTCGCCATACTATATACTCGAAGTCAGTTTGAATCTCTTCTGCAAGCTTTGCTGCTAAAGAGGTTTTACCAATTCCGCCTGTCCCTAAAAGGATGAGTAGACGGCAGCGCTCTTTTTTAATCCAATTTTTCAAAGTTTTAAGTTCTTCAGTACGCCCAAAAAACACAGAAACGTCAGGCACCTCTACCCAATCGATATTTCGTGTAGAGTCTGAAATGTGAAGGTTAGGGGGCGAGTCTTCTATCCTATTTGGAGATAAGTTAGGGTTGTAGTAGTCATTTTCTGTCAGTTCCAGGTTAAAGGCTTGGAAGAACCGCTCTAGCGTGCGACGGTCAACCCCTTCTTCACCGTCCAGAACTTTAGCAACCGTGCCTGCATCCAGCTTAGTGCGATCGCCCAGCGCCTCGATCGTCAGCTTATCGCCGCAGCTGTCCTCTTCCTCCCAGGCTCTGATTGCGTCCTGGAGCTTCTGCCGTCCCGTGGCAGTGAGTACAACACCTCGTTTGCGTCTGGGCTGTTCTACAGTCATAGCGATTTTCAGTAAGAGATTCGGGTTGCCGAAGTTAAAACCCGACCTTCGGGAAGATAAGCGGGTTTTTCCGATTTTAAGCGGATTCAACTAAGGGTGGGGCTAAATTCTCCGATCATTGAAAAGCGGACGCGTAGCGTGGTGGGGTTGTTTGCCAGGAGAAAGGCTTAATTTCGACGCTAACGACTGGTTTTTCCCTGGTTGAGAACGGTTTGGCATCGCACACTGAGTGCATCAAACCGAAACAAGAAGAGAGTTCCAGCGATGAGCCTTACAGTTGCACCAGAGACTATTGAGTTTTTCGCTCAAGCCGCGATCGGTGAAGTCGAGCAACCGATTACACTGCACCAACGGGGACGAGTCAAGTTTATGGCAACTACCTGGTTTGCCCGGTTTTACCAACCCCATGCTCAAACGCAGGCGTTGCCAGGTATGCGTGTGAAGGTGATTGGTAGAGAAGGGTTGACGCTGCTTGTGGTAGCTGTTAGTGATGGCACTTATCAACGACAGATGCCTACTGAATATCCTGAAAGCTCTCCGTTGGGCTTGTTGGGCTTGCTTCAGCAGATGGGTGCCTGGTTTGCTGCTTGACCAAGTTCGTGGAGGAAAAAGCATAATGCACAGACCAAAGCAGCATAGCTGGTTACTGAGAGTTGCCAGCAAAGTGCTCAAATCCTTTCTGCTCAGCCTTTTTGGGTTGCTTGTTGCGCTCCTGCTTGCAGGTATCGTGGAAAGCTTGCCACTCATCAATCTGTTGCTGAATCTACTGGAACTATGTTTGCCAAAAGCCATCGCCCTTGTGCTCTGCATTGTCGGTGTGGCTGTGGTGATGGAATCCCTTCGGTAGCCGTTTCTCAGTCGTTCACGAAGTTTCCTGGAACGAGAATCGCTCCCAGTCCCGCACCTCTTGCAAGAGAGCATTCATTTAATTGGTAGTGATTGTGTTTTCGGTACACATCCAGCCTCCGTGTTCGGTTTTACATTGATTACTTCAATCTCGCCGTCAGCTTCAGCCTTTCAATTTCAACTCACCAGGTGAACCCAGGGTAGGCGCGATCGCACGGTATTGAACAGTCGGCGATCGCCTGTCCAAAACTCAGTCTCTAACCGCTCAGCCAGAGCAAGATAGTGAGCATCATACGCCGCAGGTAAATTCTCGCGCTGGGCAATCTTAAGGGCTTGCCGATGCAGTTCAGAATCACCATAGCTTCTCAGATCAAACCCTAAAACCCGATCCAACAATGCTTGTACTTCTTGCTGAGTAAGCTGTCCTGAAACGGCATACCGATGTAGAGCATTACTAACCTCATAGAAAAAGAGTGTAGGAACTACAATAGTAGTCTGGGACTGTTGCTACTGTTTCCATAGCTGATCAGCAGAGGAATCTGGATTCTTGCCAGTGATAAAACGAACAACAAAACTAGCATCAATACAAATCATTTGAGGCACCGTAGAGCTAGATTGAGCCATTGAATCAAGAATCTTGTAAAGATTGCATTATTTCTGCTGTTCGTTCCTCACGCATTTGCCAGATTATTTCATCCGGCTCTGGCGAAAGCGGTTGACCATCCCGACGAGCAAAGATTCTTTCCCTCAGTTCATTGAGTTCCTGATATGACTGTCTCCAATCCTTCTTTGGTGTCGCCTTTAATCTCTCTTCCAGAAGTGTTTGCTCTTCTGGAGCCAGGGACTGAATAATTTGAGCCAAAGATTCGACCAGTTTAGTATTCATTGCTTGCCTCCATTTGACTTTTATTTTGTAGACACCTTAGAGTTTCCCTAAAGGGAATTTTGCATTGACCGCCGCACTTTCTCCACCTGCTTCGGAGCTTCCATCTCACCAAACAGTCGAATTGCTTTTTGAAAGTTTTCATAGCTCTTCTCAGCATCACTCATAGCTTGATAAGTTAAGCCAATTTGATAGTAAGCTTCTGCCAAATCGCATTTAGCTCCCATAGCCTCTAAGATTTGTATTGATTCAAAATGATATGGAAATGATTCCTCAAAACTTCTGTGTTCCCTATGGAAAAATGCTATACCGTTTAGAGCTTTAGCTCTGATATGCGGAAAATCTGTTGCACTTAAATTAGATAAGGTTTTAACATGAAGATCAAGTGATGCTTCGAACATCCCTAACTTTTGATACATACAGCCTAAAGACACAAAACTGAATGGTTTAGCCCATAAGTTTAAGCCGTTTTGATGATAAATTGAGGCAAAAGCCTGTTCAGCATAAAATAATGCCTGTTCAGCATCATGAATTTCTGAATATAGAAATCCCAAATGAGACCAACTACAAGACTGAACTATCTGGCAGAAGTCTTTCTGAAACGGTTTACATTCTATGTTTATCTCCAAATCAGAACTACTGAGTAATTTTTCCAGGCTAGCTAATGCTTCTTTAGTGAAAAAGATGGCTTCTTGCAATTGCCAAAAATTAGCTTTACACAATCCTATATTAAATAAGGATTCAATTTTCATTGCTTTAGTCTTAAAAAGACTACAAGAATCATCAGTTTCTTGCCTCTTTAGTATTTCATCTGCTATTTCGCCTGATTTTTTGTAGCATTTTTCGGCGTAAACTATAGAGCTTAATGAAGACAAGTCTCCTAGAAAATGATACATCTTACTCGAAGAAAAATTATTTGGAATTTTGTTAATTATTCCGGTTATTGCAAATATCATTTGTTGTGTTAAACCTAATCTATAGAATGTACCTCCGAGAGCTTCGCCCTCTCCAAAAGATATATGCTTTTGATTAGGTCTTGGACTTGTAACTATATAAGAAGCTGAAGAGAAATCGTCGATTTCTACATAATGGTAGTAAGCTTCTAAAGCAGTAAGAGCATCGTCTATATTTTCTATATCCTTTGTGGTCTCTGTCCAAAATTCTGCCGCTTTGCGATTAGTTAGCTCACTATTATCACTCATCCTTAATTGTGAAACCGCCTCTGCCCTAATAACTGGATGCAACCAAAACTCGCCATCTTCGAAATCAACGAGCGATCGATCCTGCAACGATCTAATCACCCGTCGATGGCGATTCTCCGGTACATCCCATAGCAGACAAAATAGTCCTTCAATTGGTACGGTTGGCACATCTTGATAGCGGTAGCATCCCATTCGGCAGAGCAGTTTGTACGCATCTGGATCAAGCTCTTGCAAACGATTAAACTGTTTTATGACTAAATCTTCCAGATCTCGCTCGATAAATAAATCGCTTTGATTCACCTGCCAGTAAGCTTCAACATCACCAGAAAAATCCTCCAAAACAGTACCGCTGATGATATCCATTGCTTTGGCGTTTCCACCATATGCATCATGCAAAGTAGCCAAAGCAGGTGTATCCGTATTGATGCTGCGACTCTGGAAAAACTGTTCCCACGCTTGCACATCCAAACTTCTGAGCGAATAATGCTGTACGGTGACATCGGCTTCTCGCAGGCGTTCGCGACTGGTAATCAACGTAAGCGACTGCACCGTTGGATCACTCAGCACTCGCAGCAGTTCCACATAACGACGGTGCGCTTCAATAAATTTGCCTGCCGAGTCCAACGCAGGTTCCAGGTTGTCAATCAAAATCCCAAGGCGTTCCGCTTGCAGTTTGCGCTTGAGCCGATCGAGTGACACTAAAAATTCTCGTCCGGGTTCTTCACCCAGTTGACGCAGCTTTTCTTCCAGCAGTCCCTCGATCGACGCAATATCCTTCGTCTCCTTCGCAATCGGAAACTCCAGGAAGGAGCCAAATGCCTGCTGAAGATACTTTCGTGCCAGTGTGGTTTTGCCAACGCCACCCCTTGCCTGAATCACAATCACTTTGGCATTGCGGCTGACCAGCGTGCTCAAGTCTGCGATCGCCTCATCGCGTCCGACAAAATTCGGGTCGGCGATTGCGGTTGTCTGAGTGGCTGGAATGTGGTCGCTATCGTTCAACGTCAACCCAAAGTTTTCAAAGCAACGGGCGATCGTCCGTTTGTCGGAGCCTTTGCAATCCAGGACATTCTTCACCGTCTCTGGGTCGAGTCCAGTCAACTCACCCAGGCGCTCCAGCGTGTACTTGAAGCCTGCATTCTCCCTTACTTCATGCGATCGCACCCGTTCTCGGAGCTTTTGCAGACCTTCCGGTGTGAGTACACGAGCGCGGCTACGTTTGGGAGCGTTCATACGTCTCGGCTGAATTGACTCTGGCGTTATTGCTATTTTGGCGGACTTTACGGCAGATAAGCATCCGCAAGGCGTTCACTTCGATCAAGAGCACCCAGTTATACGCCCTCAAACCATGACGGGCAAAGGGATTGAAGCTTTTAGCCTGCCTCCACTAAATTCGGGGTTAACCGCTGGATTTTCCCTGGTCGAGAGCCAGCCGAACCAGGAGACTATAAGTACAAACGTTCAATCGGAGGTTGGCTATGGTTCACGCTTGCCAGTTCGTTCTAGCACCGCCCCCATCATCCTCAACCACCAGTCAAACCATGAGCCAGATGAATCCGGGTGCTGCCATTCCACCACCGACACCGCCAACGGTTGCTGGCACCGATGTGTTCTACATCATCATTGCCCTCTCCGTTCTGGTGCGGGTCATTGTCAGCCCGCCCGACCAGCGCCAGAAGTAGCATCTACCAGTAGCGTAGCCTCCTGAAAGACCCATCAGGAGGCTTTTCTTTGCTTGCCGTGAAAGAGCAATAGTGTCTGCACACCATTCCTCACCAGCCCAATCTTATAAGCCAAAAACCGGGACAAAGAGGCTACCGCTCTGTTGCAGTGACAAGCGCTCCAAGGCTAACTCCATGAACCAATACCTCAATTTCACCGTAATCGGCGAGGACGGTCGCTTTCATGTCCTCTTGCCCTGGCAAAACGTTCATACCGTTGGGTTTAATGCGATCGACACTCACCTGCAAACCATCGTGCCCGAAGCAGTGTTCGATCGCACCCGACAACTGAAAGTCTCAGAGCATCAACCCGAAGCCGACAGCAGAGATTTTCATGTATGGCAACGACAGCAGAAATTACAGAGTTTGGGTGAGTCTGAACAACAATTCCACAAACTAATCGGCGGCGTGGTGCAAAGAACCGGGATCAATCAGGACGGGCAACCCTATCTCATCATTACCAAACTCGACACGCAGCAAGTGTTCTACGTCCTGGCAAACGCAAAACTGGCACCTAACCCGATCGGTGCTTTAAGCATCACTGAACAGCAGGCGACTCCAACGGATGAGCAACCACCCGACGCCTCTAGTGCTGCGTAAGGCGATGCCTCCAGCTTCCGCTCTGTGAGCCGTTGGTGGGTGAGCAATGCCGCCAGGTAAGAGCACCTTAAAGCTTGCTGCCCGCAATTCCTTAGAGCGGAGAGCCTTATGCCTGAATCGATACAGCCAGACCAACCGAACTTTGCCGTCGTCCAGGTGGATGAACCCTTGCCCTGGTCGGAGCCAGAAATGTTCTACGCCATGCTGCCCAGAGAGGAACCTCACACCTATGCCACGCTCCAAAGTGCTGCGGCACTGGTCGCTTCTCTGATGGAAGACTTTGGTCATACCCCTGAATCCACCCGCATCTATCGCCTGGTTCCTCTTGCAGATCAAGACGCACTGCCCTTGATTCAGCAAGCTTTGAGCACTCTGAGACAAGAAGAGGAGCAGTGATGGTTAGAGGCGCTGCTGCGCCCCGACCGTGCAGTGATGCAAGGAGAGCACTATGCCAACACCCATAGAAGCAAGCCAACCCAGCAGTCGCACTGAGGCTGTTGCTGATTTTGATGAAGCGATCGACTCAACTATTGAAACAACCGAGACGACACAGGATGCTTTGCCAGCAGAGGCGCGATCGCTCCTCAATCTAGCCTGTGACCATCAAACAAGGCAGGACTATTACCAAAACTGTGGGAGGTGGTAAGCATGAAGCCTAAATTGTCTACCACACAACCCAAACGGCAAGCAGCGCCTCCATCTGTGATGCTGCAATCGCTCAAAGGAGTCAGTATCCTGGCAGCCCAAATCTGGCGACGACTTCAGGGAGCCGAAACCCCAGAGCAAGAAGACGACATTTTGGTGCAACTTTGGGAATTACAGGCTAACCAGGAAGCCTTGATTGATGCCCATGCTGAACTGGCAGACCAGATTGATGCCGAGCTTGCAGCCGTCAGAGCAAGGATGGAACTGCTGGTGAAAATCCACGTTGCCGAACTGGAGCGACTAACGCGCTGGCGCAATGGACTCGACCGCACCGTTTTGCAACTTAACGATGCTGGACTCATCAGCACCGAAGCCGCCGGACAGACTCGCCGGATTCGGATTAAGCTCAATCCGCCTTCCTGTGAAGTGTTGGACTTGAGCCAGGTGCCAGAGGACTACATCACAGTGAAGGAAATTATTGAGCGGAAGCCGGATAAACAAGCGATCAAAGCTGCCTGGAGCCAGGGTCTTCCAGTGCCGGGTACGCACGTTGATCGCAAGCGCAAGGTGGTGTATGAGCTTGCTCCTACTAGCCTGGAACGCATGAAAGCCACTGCTTGAAGCGTCGCCATAGTCTGTTGTTGAAGGGGTATTGGACGCTATCTGAGACCTCTTTTGGTACTGTTCTAGATCTGTGGCTTTGAGGGTGCAAATTTCCACAACTTTGGGTTCATGAACCCGAAGTTGTGGAAATACAGCAGCGCATGAGGCACAGCAGTCCGAATGGGCGCTGTTGAGCGAAGCCGATCGCGCCGCGTGTGATGCGTAGCGAAGTGATACTCCGTTCGCTTGCGGCGGAGACGTTCATTGAGGGAGCCAATTTGATGGGCGGACTACAAGACTGGAGTAAGTAAGTAGTCAGACAAAATTAATGACGTATTTCTCGCCAAAGCCGCTGAGTATTGACTCGACCTGCTCCACTAAACTGAGCCAGCACTTGTAGGCACTGGCATCGAGCCATGTGTACTTGATAAAACGCCAGAGAATCTCAATGAGATTAAGTTCTGGCGAATAGCTGGGTAACTCGAAAAGCTCAAGATTGCGCTCGGCCCACTCCTCACGCTTATCTTGCATAGCGTAGCTCGTATGAATCGGCGCTTGGTCCATCACGATGATGGTTCGTTTATCAACTTTGGGAAAGAAGGTCTCGATACAAAGAATCACCACATCGCTGTTGATGCTCTGTTCTGAGGTGTAGGCTTTGAGATCATGATGACGATTCATAATCCCAAGCACATTCAATGACTGACTGCGACTTGAGGGGATGGTCAAGGTTTCACCCACTGGTTGCCAACCGTAAGGAACACAGGGGATGAGGCAAAAGCCGGCTTGATCAAGGTAATACAGGTCGATCACTCCCGCCGCATCCAAACCTTGCAGTTCCCGCAGCTGTTCTTGCTTAGCGGCGTATTCTTGCGGATCTGGCTGTCCCTTGGGAACGCGGCGAAAGCGATGCCAACTTAGACGTAGCGCTTTGAGCACGCGTTTGATGGTTTTGATACTGACAGTCACCCCCCACTGTTCGCGAATTTTGTTCAACACCTGTTTCAGTTGTTTGGGGTGCTCTTGAGTCCACCGCCGAATTTGGGCTTGTTGTTCAGCCGTAAAGGTTGCCTTACGCCCTTGTCCTGGGCGTCGATACAAGCCTGGAAAACCTCTCACATCCCATGCCTCTAACCATTTATAAAGGGTCTTACGACTGACCTGAAACACTTTTATCAATTCCGTGATGCTGAGTCCCTGATGTTTCAGAATGAGGCACTGCGCTCGCTGGCGTACTTCGTGATGACGGCTATGCCGATAAATACGGTGCAGCAGACACAAGGTTTCGGGATAAATGTTACGGATTAGGGGGCGGGTGGCGAGACGCACTGAACGGCTATCCTTGAGAGCTACATTGATACGATTAACCTTGGCACTTAATTTTGTTCACCTACTTATTACCCGAGACACAGCTCGGAATGAGTATAAGCGACTGCTTCATTCGTACGGACTACCACAACATTTTGGGGCGATCGCTCTAAAAGTCTATAAGTCGGATGACTTATAGCTGTAACTTACCCGTCATGATCATTGTCACGTGATACTCTCTTTGATGACAGGATCCAGCAATACTGGCACTTCGCCCAGGTCTGGGCAACATGAGATCTGCATATGGAAGAGAAACTTGAACTGACACAACGCTTGGTGCAGGAATATCGCACGTTCTATAGAGTCCATGTAGCGAAGTCAACCCACGCTAATCCGTGTTGAACGGCTTGCGCGCTGTTTTACCTTCGGTGTTGATGACTAACTGCTCAAGAAATGCGTCAGTGTGTTTGCCCACGCGGGAAGTCAGAATTAACCCACTCGAGCAGGCAAGGCTGAGACCGATCCAACAGTCTCCCCCCTCTAGTTCTTGGGCACAACATTGCTTTTGTTTTTTGAGACGAATGACTATATCTCATCGGTACTCACTTCCTCTGGTTGCACCGCTTGGACTACCCCGTTGTATGACAGTTGTGTTTTTTTGACTAGCAGCGCGAACAACGCTCACAACGGATATGATAAGCAAGCCCAACGGTACGAATGATGCCGGGCATTCCATCGTATGGCTTCCAGTGGAAGATCACTTCTACTCTGTCAATTCCACGCTGAACTGACGCACTACCGACTAGACGATCGCCTGCTCCATACTTACTCAGTTTTACACAAACTATTGATCAAAATCCCTCTTTTTAGTTTTTAGGAGTGTGAACGGCTAAGCCAATTGGGCATAGATAGCTTCTGCAACTCAACCAACAAATTATGTCGTTCGATGCAGCACAATACTATGCCACTGTGCTTTTCCTCCTTACTTTGGGATATATTTTGTAGTAATTAATCATGCTTTCCCTTCACCCACCCACCATCATGAAACCGCAAGACGTAAGACCAAATTGTAGAAGGTAGTTTAGAATGAGTTACCCAGATAACTGAGGTGCCTGATTCAATAATTTTCTCGACAATCTTAACGACGGTATAAGCTGTCTCAGGGTCTAAGTTGGCTGTGATTTCATCCAGCAGCAGCAGTTGAGGGGAATGGACAAGAGCGCGGGCAAATGCCGCTCGCTGCCTTTGTCCTCCTGAAAGTTGAGTAGGATAATCGTACGCTTTTTCCTCAATTCCTAGCCGAGCTAACTGTTGCTTTGCAATCTCATCTACTTGTTTTTTGCTCTTACCACTCCGCAAACGCAAGGGCAATGCAACATTTTCCAGTATGCTCATGTGAGACCAAAGATACAGTTGTTGGAAAACCATGCCAATTTCTAGCCGACTGTCTGCGCGATCGCGCTTAAGCTAAATTGCTCCAACCCAAAGGCATCCTGCACATCGCCTAATTTCAGCACATCACCCAGGGCTGAGCCTGGTTGCCAGCTTCGCGAGGAATTGTAGCCTAGCTGATTCGCCACGGCTTGAGGAACTTGAAGCTGTCCGCCTTCGTTAATGGCTGGCAGTGAGGCGAAGGAGATTTTGTCCCAGGCAGGAACCGGGACGCCGTTGTAGGTGTTGAGGGAAATGGGGGAGGGGAGTCCCTGAGCGAATCTAGGTGGAACGATGTCAAAGACGGTCGCGATCGCCCACAGAATTGCAATGAGAAAACGAATCCAGAGTGCCAACATGACCACTGACCAGGAATGGATCGAATGGTTGGCACTGTAAAAGGTGGATCAGCAATCCATCAGACATTCAGCGGCAATCGATGTGACAATCAGATATTCGCTGGGTATGTAACCTGCCTAAATGTAAAGAACTTTGTTTTCGATTGCATTGGCTGAGGAAGAACGATTGAAATGGTCAGCAGCAGTGCCCACCCAATAGTTGCAAGAAAGTACCACACATGAGCCAGTTTATTATGTAGGATTTATATGCTGAGTCGTTAGTTGAGATATGGGTAGGGTTGCTTGTAGAAAAGTCAGTGCTGAAGCAGACAAATAATTTTTGCAGCCTAAATATTTTGAGGGCTTGAAGCTCACTTTAATGACTTTGACTGCTTAACGTGTGTTACCTAAGAACTTTGGATGTATTTCTTACTACTTCCTTACTACACTCCTAAATGCTGAATTTGACAAGCTCGTTGCTAATCGCATGTAAGGAATCAAGTTTATAAATGATACGAAAACCACACTTAGATTGTTCTACTTGGATGGGAATCTCCTTAGCGTTTTACTCATTCATCGTACTTGGTGTCCTTGAGAGTAGCTATGGAGTGCTCTTACCTTCCATAATAGCGACCTTTAATTTAAACTCTGCAACTATTACTTCTCTGTTTCTGAGCCAGTTCATTGGTTACATTGGAGCAGCCCTTGTAAGTAGTTCACAGAGTAATCATGTTGGTTATATTAGAATGTTGTTACTAGCTTCAATAGTATTGATTTTTGCATTAGCGATATACATAACCACTCCCATTTGGCCTCTAATGATTGCTGGAGGGGTGCTATTGGGTTCAGGGATGGGGCTAATTGATGTTAGTAGTAACACTTACATTGCTAATGATGTAGACAATGCCGACACGATTGGCTACTTACATGGCTTCTATGGAATAGGTGCTTTACTCGGACCTGCTATAGCCACTTCACTACTGAATACAGCTTTGAATTGGAGGCTTGCTTATCTAATTTTCATATGGATGGTAGTTCTATTAGCTCTTGGAACGCTTTTTTCGGAAAAACGTAATTATGTTCCGTTAGTTAAACAGAAAGTAGAGCCTAATACAAACACATGGCAACATTTACGTGAAGTGTTATGTAAACCTGTCGTTTTTATCTCAGCATTTTTTCTATTAGTTTATGTTGGCACTGAGGCTTCTATTGGATATTGGGCATATAGTTTTCAAACATTAATTCATGATATACCAAAAATACAGGCGGGCTATAGTGTTAGTGCTTACTGGATGGGGCTAACTCTTGGACGTATGGGAATGAGGCGCATGGTAAGAACAGTTGGTGCAATCCGCACGACTGAATTCTCGTTAATAATACTCATTATTGGACTCCTATTTTGGTGGTTTGTACCTAGCCAATTAATAAGTCTACCAATCATGGGTTTAGCACTTGCTGCTATTTATCCAACAATAATTCTGCTAGCTTCTCAAAGCGTACCTACCAGATCAGTATCAAGTACAGTTGGTTTTTTAAGTAGTGTTGGAAACTTAGGCTCTGCAATATTTCCAACATCTGTGGGAATATTTTCAACTTGGATAGGCTTAAAAAACCTTCCCATTATGATGTTATCTCTTTCAATTCTCATGATACTACTTAACAGGTGGTTAATTAGGGAAAGAATTGTTTGCGACTAGGAAAATATAAACTTAAAAGTTTTAATTGTAATAAATAAGGTTTGAAATGATCTACTTTAATTTAATCTTCATCTTCTTCAAAGATTATCCTGCCTGGAGAATTTTCAAATATTCCTCTGCGAATTTGCGTACTAAGTATGTCTTCAATTTCAGCCCAATGTTTTGTACGGGGACGAGGAAGCGAGAAAGTAAGAGCATCTCGAATTATTGAATAATTCTTTTCCCAAAAGGGACTTTCTTTTAATTCTTCTGTTTTAGTGAAGTTTTTAAGTACAGGGATATTACCTCTTTTGGCTAGAAGAAGTTGAAAGAATGAATTAGTAGCTTAGTACAAGCAATACTTGAATTGAATATTTTCTACACTTAGATCTTGGCTCTTTTGGTAAGAAGAGCGACCATACACCCATAAGAGGATGTTTCGTAAATTGTTTTAATTCAATCTTATTAAGAATAGATAAATTTTCATTGAGAGCAACACTAAGCCATCCAGGCCAAGCCAGAGCAGCAACAATATCCGTTTTTTCTACAAGCAAAGACGATATTAACGGGTCAAAGCTCTTTTTATCAGTAAACTTATTCATCCAAAAACGTGCTTCTCTAGCCTTTTTCAAGTCAATAACGACGGCATCACCTTCCATTTTATCTTTATAATCTAGTGCGCGTAGAACTGCCCAAAACACATCAATTCCATTATTGTCAATATCATTACAAATTCGCAGAGGGATAAGTTTTGGGTAGTGCGTCAAAGAATGGTGGGTCGAGTAAAGTAGGGAGACCGCTACTTTTACGTACAAATTATGGAATGTCTGCTCTGCGGTCATCCTAGCACCCACAAGCATGGAAAAGCTCCGA
>JAESFU010000545.1_pt1 | contig 17361 bp, 22 predicted proteins | sample 9269461 | NCBI WGS metagenome assembly JAESFU01 (sample SAMN14502556, study PRJNA617107) | algae metagenome | isolation source: Stenomitos rutilans HA7619-LM2 and co-occurring heterotrophs from cave walls | place: USA: Waikapalae cave, Hawaii | collected 2009-07-28
TCCCATTCGGAGCTTTTCCATGCTTGTGGGTGCTAGGATGACCGCAGAGCAGACATTCCATAATTTGTACGTAAAAGTAGCGGTCTCCCTACTTTACTCGACCCACCATTCTTTGACGCACTACCCACAATAGCTAATAACTTCGCCGGGGGAGCGATGACGCGAGTACGTAGGTCAGGAATCGTGAACAGAGTGGAATCAGTACGGTTATTCTACCTTTGGGTTAAGTTGTCAATGCCACTAAAGGAGTCAACCGAGCAGCCAATATCATCGAACAAATCGTCTCTACAAGAAGTCCAGTGATCTGTTGAAGCAAAGGCAGTCATCTTGCTGATTCAAATCTCTCGCTGTCAGCTTTGTAGGTAGCGTGAACTGACAGAGTATGAAATTCATGCATTCTTCACGGTTCTGGCTATGCAGCAATTTCTCTAACTACGCTTAAGAAAGCTTGCAATACCGACGATTGGTTATTCCTTTGCCACATGATCGCCAGCGCAACTTCGGGTGAAGCAGGTTGTAACTCACGATAGACTATGCCCGATCGCTGAAACTGTTTGGCAGAAGCCGATAGAATGGCTACCCCCAATCCTGCTGCGACTAACCCCAACAGTACCTGCATCTCATTTACTTCTTGCACAACACGAGGGCTAAATCCGGCTCGACGGCAGAGGGCAATTACCTGGTCGTACCAACCACAGCCGCTACTACGCTGTCCTAAAATGAAGGCTTCGTTCACCAGCGATCGCACCTTCACTTTCGACTGAGCTTGCAAGGGAGGCACGACAAACCCTACTTGAATCTGGTTTTGGCGAAGTGCTTCTATTTGCTGTTCGGTTGTCATGCCTAGCACCACTAATTCGACATCCGGAAAGCGTTCTCGATATATTTTTAGCGACGCAGGAATGATGTCATACGCCGACGAGCCTTCAAAGGCGATCGCCAGCCGACCGACTTCCCCGCGACTGGCGCGTTGGGTAATCTCAATACTTTGCTCAACTTGCTCTAAGATACGGCGAGCTTCTTCAACAAACACGTTGCCGACTTCGGTCAGTTCGACTCGACGACTATTGCGATTAAACAGTTGTATGCCTAATTCCTGCTCAAGCTGTCGAATTTGGCGAGTGAGCGGAGGTTGAGCCATGTTGAGCCGCCGTGCTGCTTGGCTAAAGTTCAGTTCTTCTGCAACGGCAAGAAAATAGTGTAGCTGTCGAAGCTCCATGATTAAGTCTAGATTATCAATACCTTAAACGTATTGCTATCCCTTGATATTGGTATGAAACGTTGACGGATCTATACCTTTAGAGTAGTGCCGCAATTAAGTAGAATTCATAAAAATGATCATGAAGCATAAACACAGATGCTTCTCGCTAAAGACAGATTGCTGCTTCAACTTTCGATGGAAGTTGAGAGTCAATTACGTTTTGGTTAACTATTCTGAAAGGAGTGTCTCATGGCTGTTGTAAATAGCTCACCTGCGTTTTATGAAGAGTTGACTCCTGAGAATGCTGCCATGCTGTTGATTGATCACCAGGCTGGGCTTTTTCTGGGTGTGCAAAGTATGAATCAGCAGATCTTAAAGAACAACGCGATCGCCCTGGCAAAAACTGCAAAAGTATTCAATCTCCCTACTGTATTGTTCACTAGTTCGGCGAAAGGTCCCAACGGTCCAACCATCCCGGAAATTGTTGAGCTTTTTCCCGATCATGAGATTCACGATCGTTCTCCCATCAATCTCTGGAATGACCCCAAGTGTCGTGCTGCCGTTGAGCGAACGGAACGTAAGAAGCTAATTATGGCAGCCATCACTACCGATGTCTGTTTGGTTTTTCCTGCACTTTCAGCCCTGAAAGCCGGATATGACGTATATGCCGTCATTGATGCTTCGGGAACCTGGAGTTCGGCAGCAGATTTTGCTGCAATGTTGCGGCTGACTCAAGCTGGAGCCATTGTCACCAACTGGATTGCGATCGCGGCTGAGCTGAAGCATGACGAAGACCGGGAATCAACGCCAGCCATGAACCAAACGTTTGGAGAACATATGAATCTCTACAGCTTTTTGGGCGACATTGCGGCTGCCAAAGCTTAAATTGGGCTGTTGCGCTGAACGTGATTCTTAACAGGAAACTGCATGGCTATTGTGCTAATTGTATATACGACTTCGCTCGGTAATACTCAACAGATGGCGGAAGCGATCGCCAGTGGCGCTCAGTCCGTTGATGGAACTCATGTTGAGCTTAAAGAGGCGCAGGATGCCACAAAAGATGATGTGCGATCGTGCGACGGGTTAATCATCGGTTCACCCATGCGTCACCGTACCGCCGATTCTCGCATTAAAAAGTTTATTGAAGATGTTTGTGAGCAGCTTTGGCTAACTGATGAAATGGTCGGCAAAGTTGGAGGCGTATTTACAGTAGGCGGTGGTTATGGGGACTGCGGGGCGGGCTGCGAACTGGCGCAACTGGGGCTACTGGGGGCAATGGCAGCCGGTGGCATGATTCTGGTGACTCTGCCAAAAACCACGCCAGGGTTTCAGGTGGCAGGAATGCATTGGGGCGTACATGGACGCTCAGGTGGAGCGGCTATGGAGCCAATCGGCATCACCGACGAGATGAAGTTAGCCGGATACCATCACGGGGCAAACATTGCCAGGGTGACGGCAGAATTTCGGGGTAAAGATTTACTGGCTCGCGGTAACGTTGCGCCTTCTGAAGCACTCTTACAGCAGTTTACTCAAGCATCCAGTTGATCAACTCGCTTTAGGGTCAGTTGACGGAGTAAGTCTTGGCAAGGATGTCGAATGTAACCGATTAGTTTGAGTCACTAGCAGCAAAAGGAGTTGACTATGGAGATTAAAGGGTCTGTTGCGTTAGTTTCAGGAGCGAACAAGGGGATTGGCAAGGAGTTCGTCAAAGCATTGCATGACATGGAAGCCGATCGCATCTATGCCTGTGCGCGTGACGAAAGTAAACTGTCTGAGGTGGTTGCCCTCGATCCCCAGCGAATCATTCCACTTGCGTTAGATATCACCTCTGAACCATCGATTCAGGCGGCGGTAGAGCGATGTCAAGATGTGACTTTGCTGATTAACAATGCTGGAGTTGGCTATGATGCTGGACTGATTGCGGCTCCCGATCTTTCCCATGCTCGTAAAGAAATGGAAACAAACTACTTTGGCACTTTGATCATGTGCCGTGCGATTGCGCCTCTGCTGAAGCAGAACGGGGGTGGCGCAATTGTTAATACATTATCCTCCTTAGCCTTGAGCAATCTTCCCTTTCGAGGCAGCTACAGTGCATCGAAAGCCGCAGCTTTATCAATGACTCAGGGCATTCGAGCCGAGCTTGCGGCTCAAGGCACGCTGGTAGTTGCTATGTTACCCGGAACCGTGGATACCGACTTTAGCAAGAATTCTGACAATCCGAAGACGGCTCCTGACACGGTGGCAAATGCGGCTCTACAAGCGGTGATTGATGGTGTTGAGGAGGTGTATCCAGGGGATGAAGCTCAGTGGGCGATCGATCTGTTGAACCGCGATCGCAAAGCTTTGGAAAAACAAATGGCTCAGCAGTTACCGAGGTCGTAAGGAATTCATCATGATCAAACTGTTTTATGCTCCCGGCACTTGCGCGATCGCGCCTCACATTGTTTTGGAGTGGGTTGGTGAACCCTATGAGTTGCAGAAGGTGAAGCCAAGCGACCCAGAGTATCTCCAAATGAATCCGTTGGGACAAGTTCCTGCCATGATTGATGGCGACAGCGGTGTGATGAATCAGGCAGATGCGCTGCTGAAATACCTGGCTCACAAATATTCAGACGCTAAACTCGGCGATAACGGGACGTTACAAGATGCTTACGAACTCGATCGCTGGTTAGCTTTTCTCACGGGCGATGTGCATCCCGCTTTTTTTCCATTCTTTGTGCCGCAGCGTTACACAACCGATGACAGCGAAACCAGTCGCCAATCCGTTAAAGAAACATCTTATCGGCTGATTGATCGCGTGTATCAGCATTTAGACAAACACCTGGAGGGCAAAACGCATCTAGTCGGTAATCGCCGCACGATCGCTGATCCCTATGCGTTCGCCATGACGCGCTGGGGTAACAACCTACCGAAACCGCTGTCCGCTTATCCCAACCTGTATCGCTTCTACCAGCAGCTACGCGAAGATGCAGGGGTACAGCGGGCAATGGAACAGCAGGGCATCCACTAGCAATTAATATGAGGTAAACCAATGAATGCTGAATGGGTACGCAATTACTTCAAAACGGTGGATACGCTGGATGCCGATGCGATCGCCGCTCACTTTACCGACGATGGTAAGTTCCGGTTTAGCAATCAACCTCCGGCGGAAGGTAAGCAAGCGGTTCGAGATGCCCTGGCTCAATTCTTTGAAACCATTCAAGCCATGCATCACGAAGGTGCGGGACTATGGCTGGGTGACGATGGTAACTCTGCTGTATGGGAAGCCGATGTCACCTACACTCGCAAAGATGGAACTCAGGTGACATTGCCCTGCGCCAGTATTTTGCGTTCACACAACGATCAAATTTACGACTTTCGCATGAACATGGACATTTCGCCTGTTTATGAAAGTTGATGTGATTACCGCATTATCTAAGATTTCGATTTGAATTTGTTAGCAACTAGTGATCGCAGTGAGAGGAGTAGCAAAACGATGAAAACAGAAAATTTGAAGATCAATCAACTTTCTCCTCAAGCTTACGAGTGGTACCTTGGTTATCTAGAGGCGATCGACAACAAAAATATTCAACAATATGGAGCTTACTTAGCTGATGACTGTGTGATGTATCAGAACAATAATGAGCCGATTGCAGGCAAAGCGATTATCCTTGAGGGCTTATTTCACTATTGGCAAACCTTTAAAGGTCTGACACACGATTTGTTAAATCTCTATGGAACGGATTCATCTTTTGTGTTGGAAGCTCTAAACCATTACCAGCGTCATGATGGTGAAGCCGTGACCGTTCGCGCTGTCGCGATTACTGAACGCGACGAATCAGGGCTAGTTATTTCGTTTAGATTCTATACCGATACCACTCCTGTCTTTGCGTAATCAATCGTGAATCCTCATGAGTCAAATCTAACTGAGCGATCGCTTCTCTCACCACACTGCCGAAGTCAATTGAAATTCCATCATTAACATTGAGGAGAACTAACCATGTTATTGGGAACTAAAATCTACAAAGATAGCGATCGCCTCACAGTTGATAATGCTGTGCTGGTGATGATTGATCATCAGACTGGACTTTTGTCTGCCTGCACAATCATCCCCTGGATCAAGAATTAATGCAGACCGTCGGTGAGCATATTCCGGCGCTTGGCATGGTGACGAACAATTGGATGTATGGAAAGGGACTTTATCCACAAGTCCAATACAGATAACCCAATTCATCTCCGATTCAGGAGCAAAAGATTATGGCAGACCAGCATCGCCTATCCATCGATTCGACGGCTGAAAATGCGCTTTCGCAGATTCTGCCCCACCAACCACTCCACTCTAGCCATGAGCAAGGATGGCAGGGTGTCAAAGTTGAACATCACTATCAGCCCGCTCATGAAACTCCTGAACACACTCATGAACAACACGTTCTCGTTGTAGTGACGCGGTGTAATCCACTGAAAGTAGAGCGCAGGTTAAACGGCAATTTTTATAGCTCCTCTCTAATGAGTGGTGAGGCATTTCTGCTTCCGGCGCAAGCTCACCATCAGGTTTGGATACATGGAGAGGCTGACTATGCGTTTCTGGCTGTGGAACCGGAACTGATCAACCGTACCGCTGACGCGATGGAGGTCGATCGAGTTGAACTTGTCCCGCAACATCAAATTCATGATCCCTTAATTCACGGAATTGGGTTGGCACTGCTATCGGAGCTTACGTCAGATCAAGTGGGCGATCGCCTCTATGTTGAGGCAGCCATCAATTTGTTGACCATGCACCTGCTGCAACGGTATTCAACTCGAAAACCAACCATTCAGAAGAAGCAGGAAGGACTTGCCACCACAAAATTGCAGCAAGTAGTTGAGTACATCAATACCCATTTAACAGAAAGTTTGTCGCTGCCAGAGATGGCGCAGGCGATTGGACTGAGCCAGTATCACTTTTTGCGGCAGTTTAAGCAATCGACTGGATTGACACCCTGGCAGTTTGTGGCTCAATGCCGCCTCAAACTGGCAAAACAATTGCTGACAGAGCGAAAACTATCAATTGGAGAGATTAGCGATCGCCTCGGTTTTGCCAATCAGCAACAATTGACCAAATTTTTTCGTAAATACACAGGGATAACGCCTAGAGATTACCAAAAATTGCTTTGAACTTGGCGAGTGGATAGATAATCTCCAAACCTCCACAATTCTGTCTTTAGGTAGTTTTTTCCTTCTTATTCTAAAACTAGCAAGATTAGTGAAATTTTCAGCAATTTTTGATAAGCGGTACATCGGTAATCTCTGTTAAGTTTCCGTATGTGTAGGTTTCCTTTATGCTATCTGTCCGCATTCACTCACTAAAATAACAACACTCAGGAGAATTAGTATGACTTACGAAATGTTAGATGGTAGTAATGCCTGCGCCTTACTGGTTGATCATCAAGCAGGTTTGATGTTGTTTACGGGTGATATTGATCCGGTTCATCTCCGCAACAACTCGATCGCGCTGGCTAAAGTCCTGAAGCTGCACAACATTCCAGTGGTGCTAACAGCGGCCGCAATGGGGCCAACCGGTCCACTGGGACCGATCATTCCTGAGATTCTGGAACTCTTTCCTGACGTACAGCCCATCTATCGTACCAAAATTAACTCCTGGCATGATGAGCGCATTCGCAGTGCGATCGAAGCCACAGGTCGCAAGAAAGTGATTGCGGCTGGCATTACAGCAGACTTTTGTATTGGGATTCCTGCCAAAACGATGGCAGATGCGGGCTATGACGTTCGTCTGGTGATGGATGCATCAGGCAACTATTCAGACATGGTGTTGCACGCTTCAATTGCTAACTTAACGCAAGCTGGAGTCAAGGTTTCAAACTGGCTCAGCGTTGCCTGTGAACTGCAACAGGATTGGGCGATCGAACAGACCGCAAAAGGCTTGCTCGAAATCTACCAGCAGCACCTACCGCAGTGGGGCATGTTGGAAACGACCCAAAACACTTGGCAATCAATGCAAAATCAGCCCGTTGGCACAACTAAATAATTTGATCCCATCAACGCTAAACGTAGCGCTGGTGACTTGTCTGCTAATCGGATGCCAGCGCTACGGTTTGGCTAGAGCGCGTGTGAGTAGCATTGTTAGGAATCGATTGCAGTGAGGAAGCTCATCATGTCCAGGGAACGACTTGCTAAAGGGTTGCTAGTTGTAGCGGCTCTTTCAACCCTAATTATTCCGATCGTCACGGATGCCGTTTTTCTAGCAAATGCCCATATGAACAATCCTGCATGGTTGCCTCACGCCAAACTTCATTGCGCGATGTCTTTCTTTGCAGCGGCTTCTCTGGGGCTTGCTGCCTTAGCCATTTTGAAAGTTCGTCCCACGAGCGATCGCTTCTCGATGGGGCTTGCTGCCTTTCTCGGCTCCGCATTCTGGATTGGTTTGATCGCTTCTGGACTGCTGCCCGGAACCTCCTATGGCTTTCTCAATGATCCTGTTCTCGGCAATGTTTCTCCATCTCAGTTTGGCGGCATTCCGCTTTATCCAAATGTGATTTCAGGTTTGATTACGATTGCGAGCGCGTCAGCGGGTTACTGACTTACGATTCAAACAGAGTCAGGTAGCAAACAGCTTTAACAGCCTTAAAACATTACTTCTGCAATTAATATTTCAAGGTAAAGCCATACTAGAAGTGATTGAATGTTTCGTGAAATACATCCTAACAGACGCAGTGAATTGAAAGACATGAATACGCAACAAACAATTTCAACCAATATTGAGCCAGTCTCAGAGATGGCAATGCAAACCGCAATCAAAGGTATTAAGCTCATTCAGCAGGGTGCCCACACAGGAGATTGGCAACCATTTCTTGATTTACTGAAAGACGATCTAACATTTTATGCTCCCGTTCCTGGCTTTGCTGAGCGAGGGTTACTTCGGGGTAAAGATGAAGCAGTAAAGCTATTCACCCATCATACAGAAGTGACTCGAACTGACTGGTTTATTCAACAAGTGTACGCGAACGGGAATGAAATTTGTTTTGAAGCGCGAATTGAAGGTGAGATTGCAGATTACGAATACTCTAATCAGGTTGTCATGGTGTTTGTGATCGAAGACGAAAAAATCGCTCACTTCCGAGAATATGCGGCTTACATGAGTCCAGAAGGCAGAGGTTGGACGAAAAGAGATACTGCAAGAAATGCGTTTGGCTATCGGATCTGACGTTCAGGTAATGCTCGTAAGTTAAATCACACAATGGAGGCAAACCCATGACTTTAGTTAACAAAGTGGCGATCGTCACAGGTTCATCGCGTGGGATTGGGCGAGCGATCGCCGAACGCTTAGGACGTGATGGAGCCTCTGTTGTCGTCAACTATGCAGGTAATGCCGATAAAGCACAAGAAGTAGTGCAAGCAATTGAGTCCAGCGGTGGCAAGGCGATCGCGGTACAGGCTGATATCAGCGATCTTGGTCAAGTGCGACAACTGTTTGATGCGGCTGAAGCTCACTTTGGCAACTTGCATATTCTAATTAACAATGCTGGTACGTTCTTGATGAAACCTGTGATCGATACCACTTTAGCGGAACTCGATAAAGTAATAACACTCAATGTGCGGGGTGTCTTTTTAGCATTACAAGAGGCAGCACGGCGAATTGGAGATGGCGGACGTATCGTCAATCTATCTAGTAATACCACGATACGAAGTGATCCAAACACATCTATCTATGCCGCCAGTAAAGCCGCAGTAGAGCAGTTGACACGGGTGTTGGCAAAAGAGCTAGGAGCGAGAAAATCACTGTTAATGCGGTTGCTCCAGGTGCAACAGAAACCGATATGGTTCCAGACATGGCAAGAGAGATGGCACCCCAAATAACCCCGCTCGGACGGTTGGGACAGCCGACAGACATTGCAGATGTTGTTGCCTTTGTGGTTAGCGAAGAAGCACGTTGGATTACAGGTCAAATCATTGGTGTCAATGGTGGAATGAGTTGAAGCAATCCCAATACATTCACTTTGTAGAATTGAACGTGCGTATGCCTACAAAGATCATTAGAAATTGACGCAGTTTTGCAAACTCACTCAAGTTTGAAGTAGATAAGGAATCTGTAATGCCCCTGGAACAACCCACGACCGACCCGACCGATCTTTATTATCGCGATCGCATTCTCGCAATAGCTCCCTTTGATCGAGTTGAATTCGCTAAAACTTTTGAACACCGACGTGTACATGTTCAAGGAGTCAACTTACACTATGTGATTGGGGGGCAAGGACCAGTGATTGTTTTCGGTCATGGTTGGCCCGCTTCATGGTATGAATGGCGAAAAGTGATGCCGCAGCTTGCTGATCGCTTTACCTGCGTTGCCTTCGACATGCCAGGACTTGGAGATAGCTCACCACCCTCTGCGTTTGACACTGGAACGATTTCGACCATCATCAAAACATTCATTACTGAGCATTTAGAACAAGATCAAGTCCTTGTTGTGGGACACGATGTCAGCGGCCCGCCACTGGCTCACATGGCAGCCTACAACCCTGAGTTGGTTGAAAAACTGTTCTTTACGGAAACTTCAATCGATGGGCCAGAAATGGGTGAGATTCTTTTGCAGCATATCAACGAGATCTGGCACTTCCCGATGAATGCTGCACGGTTATCTCCTTCGTTCGCGTCGGGACGTGAGGAGCAGTTCATTCCTCAATTCTTTACACAGTGGGTCTATAACGTTGGTGCGATACAGCCTGAAGATATTGCTGAGTACGTCCGCACTGCCAAGATACCAGGAGTGATTGAGTGTGGAGCATCCTATTACAATAGGCCTCCGGCTTACACACCTGATGGCAACGTTTTGCCAGAAAAGTCTCTCACGATGCCGCTCAAATATATTGGCGCAGATCTGGGCTTTGGCGGGTATCTAGGTGGTGATGCCAAACGAGCCTTCAAAACGCTTGAACGGTATGCTATTGATGCCAGTTACGAAGTCGTCAATAAGTGTAGTCATTGGGTGTCAGAGGATCGTCCTGTATATATTGCCGAAAAGATTGCTAATTTCTTTAGTGCGATCGCTCGCCCGTAGGTTGGGTTGACGAAGGAAACCCAATGTAATCTACCGCCGGTGACACGGTAAGTTTGTTTTGCAGGTGGTGTAGCCTGTGTCCCTCTGCTTCGGTTAAACGTGCATTCTTCAATGAGCAGTTCTACTACTGAACCACAAGGTCTATGCAAACGACCAATCGATCAAGCAAAGCGCTTAAAGTTCTTGTTCTGGGAGCAACGGGTAATCAAGGAGGAGCAGTCGCTCACTGCTTACTCAAAAATGGATTTGGTGTTCGAGCAGTCGCGCGTGATCCAGCAAAGGAAGCAGCCCGATCGCTAGCGGATGAGGGAGCTGAGATCATTCAAGCCGATCTGAACGATCGCAGTTCGTTGGAAGCGGCAATGCGTGAGGTTTATGGTGTCTACGTTGTTTTACCCTTCTTTCAAGAACATCAGGAGCGGGAAGTTAAGATGGGGCAAACGGTCATTGATGCCGCACGAGCAATGGATGTCCAGCATCTGATCTACAGCGCTGGGTCTCGCTCCAATGAACGCACAGGCGTTCCTCATTTAGACTCGAAAGGAGAAATTGAGCGATATTTACGCTCCTCTAACGTTCCCTATACCATCTTGCGTCCAGTTGCTTTTAACTATAGCCTGGCAGCTTACCGCGAAAGTATCTTGCAAGGACAACTGATAGATCCTCGTGATGGCAATAGTGTGGTTTACCAATTGGCTGAGGATGACCACGCCAGCTTTGCAACAATGGCGTTGCTTGATCCGCAGAATTGGCTTTGGCAAGGGTTCAATACGGCAAGCGATGCGTTGACTATTCGTGAAATGGCGACAGTATTTGGACGTGTCGTTGGGCGAACCGTTGAGCATGTGCAAATTAGTTGGGAAGAAGAACGTCAGGTTGCGGGTGATGAAGTAGTGCGTCTAACGCAATGGGTTGATCAGGACGGCCCTCGAATTAATATGCAAGCACGCCATCAAAAATATCCGTGGTTAACTTCGCTGGAGCATTACCTGCGAACACATGGTTGGAAAAATCTTGCTGTTAAAAGCTGAAGCATCAGAATAATTGCATCAAGGTTTTCTCTAGCCTCTCCCACGCACTCCCCTACGTGCATATCCGTATCGCTGCTTAACTTTGATCAAACTTGCATTCCTGAGTATTTAGTTCATAGTTAAGGCTAAATTATTAATACCTTAAAGGTATTGGCAAACTTCAATATTGGTATACACATGATGGACTATCTATACTTTTAAGGTAGTACTTTATGGAGTAAATCACTAAAAATGTTTTGAAGTAACGCCAAAAATGCTTTTAGCAAAAGGCATGAGTAAAAGATGGTAAAACTCTGGATTCTACTGGGTGCACTCACCTACTTCAGCACAGATGTAATTTCACTGACAAAGTCAGCGATCGCTCAGACTGCTCCCGTGAGCGAAGCAGACGTTCCGTCTGCAATGGATCAAGTCACATCGGTCTCCCAGCTTACCGATGTGCAACCGAGCGACTGGGCATTTCAGGCGTTGCGATCGCTAGTGGAGCGGTATGGTTGTGTTGTAGGGTACGCCAATCAACAATTTCAAGGCGATCGATCGCTGTCTCGCTACGAGTTTGCGGCAGGCGTAACTGCTTGCTTGAATAGAGTGACTGAGCTAGTTACCTCTGGTGTAACCAACTCAGTGCCAAAAGAAGATTTGCTGACCCTACAACGATTGCAAGAAGAGTTTGCCACCGAATTAGCAACGACACGGGGACGGGTTGATACGTTAGAAATTCGGACAACCACTCTAGAAGCAAATCAGTTTTCGACAACAACAAAGCTTACCGGACAAGTAATCGTTGCCGTGAATGCAGGTGGCTTTGAAGGCGACCCTTGCGGTACCTGCGGAGCAGCGCGTATTCTCTCCCCTACAGGGGCAGTCGTTGCTGAGGAAGACCCAAATCCCACTTCTCTCTACCGCGTTTCCTTGTTCTTCAACACCAGCTTTACAGGCACTGATCAACTACAAGTCCGACTAACCGCTGGAAGCGAAGGTTCTAATGATAACGCGGCTGGTTTTTTAGAACCAAACTTTGGCAGTGTGTTAGATTTTGCGGTTCCTGGTAGACCTCAGTTTAGTTTGGGGCGCTTGTTCTACACGTTTATTCCGATTAAAGATGTCAGCGTCACGATCGGTCCTCAAATTGTTGCTACAGATTACGTTGATAAAAATAGTTATGCCAACGTTAGCTTCCTTGACTTTTCAACTCAAGCGTTAATTAATAACTTTCCTCTATTTCCTCGTTCAGTGGGAGCGGGTGCTGTTGTTCAGTGGCAGCCAGAACAAAGTCCGTTCAAACTTCGAGCAGTGTATGTTGCCGGAAATGCTGCCAGTTTTAATGACAACGATCAGCGATATGTGGAAGGTCCACAAGCTCCTGCCATCTTGTTTCCAAATCGAGGGGGCAGTGGTGGTTTGTTCGGCGATCCTTACCAGGGTACCGTTGAAATAGAATACTCACCTTCTAGAACTTTTGCCTTACGACTCCAGTACTCTGGTGGTGTATTTCTCAATACTCCTTTCGATGTGTTTGGTGCCAATTTTGAGCTAGCGCTATCACCACAAATCGGCATCTTTGGCCGTTACGGTCACGGCACCTATTTAAATAGCACCGCTGGCGATTTGAATCCGAGCTACTGGATGGCAGGCATTGCCTTCAGGGATCTGTTCAAACGAGGTGCTTTAGCAGGAATTGCGATCGGGCAACCTCTGATTGAGAGCAATGTTGGCAATGCAACACAAGCAAATCTTGAAGCATTCTATAACTTTCCCATTAGTAACAACATTCAAGTTACACCCCTGATCCAGGTGATTACAAAAGCGGGTAATCAAAGCAGTAACGGCACGATCGTGACGGGCACTGTCAGAACCGTTTTTTCCTTCTAGTTGCAGAACATGGAATGGTTTTCGCTCATATAAGCCCTAGATGAAACTGTGGAGATGACACAATGAATTCCGTTAATACCCAAATTGAACAGCACACGGTAAAAGTAGGAGCGTTAACCTTCGCCTATTTACAGGCAGGAGCAGGCGATCCCCTCGTATTGCTGCACGGCTTTCCCCAACACTCGCACATGTGGCGCAGCATCATGCCAACGCTGGCGGAACGATTTACTATCATTGCTCCAGATCAGCGCGGCATGGGCGGTTCCTCCATTCCTGCAGGTGGCTACGACAAACGCACGATGGCAACCGACATGTATCAACTGGTGCATGAGGTGTTGGGCTACGATCGCATCCACCTGGTTGGCTATGACCAGGGCGCCGGCACTGCCTATGCCTACGCTGCGGCCTATCCTGAAGCGGTGCAACGTCTGGTGCTGGCTGAGTTTGTCTTTCCCGGTTTTGGCTATGAGGAATACATTGCACCGAAGCGCGGTTGGGATGAGGGCTGGCAACTAGTTGCCTTCACGGTGCCTGACCTTTGTGAACGGTTCATGGCGGGACGAGAACGAGATTTGCTGTCGTGGTATTTCCAGATTCACTGTGACAAGCCCAATGCAGTTAGCACAGACGATTTTGAGATTTATGTGCGGGCACTACAACGTCCTGGTGTCCTCCGGGCTGGCTTCAACTATTTTGCTGCCGTGTGGGACGACTCAGACCACAATCGAGAACTGGCATCGAAGGGAAAATTGACTTTGCCAGTTCTGCAAATCGGCGGTGAGAAAGCAGTGGGAGCGTTTGGCTTACCGTCGGTACAGCAGCTCGCCAGCAATGTGCGGGGACAGGTGATTGAAAAGGCGGGGCACTGGCTAACAGATGAACAACCGGCTGCCTTTGCCACTGCCTTGCTTGACTTTTTGACTGAAGAGTAGGAATGGCACGATGACCACATATTGTTCATTTACACTTCATCAAAGAGGAATACAAAAAGAATAGCTGAGGTGATGGTTTTACAAAGAGATTGAAACTTCTAAAGGAGAGCATCTTTGTATGGCAGTAGACAATGCGTTACTGTTTGAGCGACTCAATCCAAAGAATGCGGCGATGCTCCTGATTGACCATCAGGTTGGCACAATGAACTTTGGTATCTCTGACTTAGATGCGCTTCACCTGAAAAACAGAACCCTCTGGTTAGCAAAAGCGGCTAAAGTATTTGAACTTCCGGTCATCTTAACGACCAGCAATCCAAACGGTGCAAATGGTCCACTATTTCCTGAACTGATTGAGACATTACCCGGGATTCCCGTGATCGATCGTGTCATTATTAACGCTTGGAATGATTCAAAATTTGTCAATGCGGTCAAAGAAACCGGACGTAAAAAGCTAATCATGGCAGGTGTCACTGCCGATGTCTGTCTCACGTTTCCAGCGATCGATGCCGTCAGGGATGGTTACGACGTGTATGCCGTGATGGATGCTTCTGGAACGGTGAATCAATATGCGCTCTACGCCTCCATGTTTCGCATGAGCCAGGTAGGTGTGAAGATTGCCAATACCAACATGGTGATTGCAGAGACGCTGGCAGATTGGTCAAGTCAATACGGTACTGCACTTGCCGGACTGTATGCAAATCGCTTGCCTAACTTTGGCTTTATCGCCGCCCAGTTGGAACATCAGGCTGCGCTGCCTTAGAGAACGATCAAATCAAAATAATTCACTCAACAACAGAATTCTTATGACGACAACCTCTTTGCCTGCTGACCTCGCTGCTTTCCAGCATAGCTATGAAGAGCTATTCGGTGAAATGCCACCCTTGCCAGGCGCGAAATTTGACTTCATTGCTGACATTGATCCGGAGGCATTACGGCTGGCTGAACAGCAACGTGCTCATGCCTTTTACTCGGATGTGTTTGACACTAAAACCACTCAACTCATTCTTTATGGGATGTTGCTTCATGCGGGTGTGCCTGCCGCTAAATTTCACGCACTGGCAGCTCGACGGGCAGGAGCAACGTGAGAAGAATTGCAGAAAGTTGGAGAACTAGCAGCGGCAGCGGCAGCATCAGGTCCAATAAACAACAGCGGCTCTATTCTCAAAGAACTACGGGCGAATGAAGCAAAGTAGAGTGAAATACTCCATCAATGAACAGCGCGAGGAAGCCTGAACAGTACAAAACAGGACAACAGTATGGAACATTTAAGTCCACCGTCAGTTGAACCGCCGTTGCCGTTTACAGACGCAGCAGCCCAGGGAAACGTTGTGAACATCACGCTAACCGTAAACCAACAGTCTTACGCGATCGCGATTGAACCCCGCGTTACGTTGCTCAATGCGCTACGGGAAGTGATCGGGTTAACGGGAACAAAAAAAGGGTGTGCCCATGCCCAGTGTGGTGCTTACACAGTGCTGGTTAACAATCGCCGCATCTTTTCTTGTATGACACTGGCAATTATGCATCGAGAAGATACTATCACCACGATCGAAGGCATCGCTCAGGGGGAGGAACTGCACCCCATTCAGGCAGCATTTATTGCTCATGATGCGTTTCAGTGTGGCTACTGTACACCCGGTCAAATTGTCTCAGCCGTTGGTTTACTGGCAGAAGGGCACGTTGATTCTGATGAAGAAATTCGAGAATTCATGAGCGGCAATGTGTGTCGATGTGGGGCATATCCCAACATCGTTGCAGCCATTCGTACCGTTGCGGAGATGTAATCTATGCACCCACTAGGATACGTTCAAGCCAGGGAAATAGATACTGCAATTCATGCCGCTATACAAGAGGCAACGTCGGCTTTTATTGCAGGCGGAACGGGCATTGTTGACTTGATGCAGGATAGCGCTCAGTTGCCGCGGCGGCTGGTAGACATTAATCCCTTACCGATCAATACCATTACCGTGAAGACGGATAGTGTGCGAATTGGGGCAATGGTGCGGAACAGTGAGGTGATTGCCAATGCGATGATTCGCGATCGCTATCCTGCCCTGTTTGATGCTCTGTCCTACAGCGCCACGCCGCAGATTCGCAATATGGCAACGGTGGGCGGAAATTTGCTGCAACGCACCCGCTGCTCCTATTTCCGTGATGTCACCTTTTCTTGTAATGAGCGCAATCCTGGTTCTGGATGTCCTGCGCTGGAGGGATACAACCGCTCCCATGCGATTTTGGGCACCAGTGAATCTTGCATTGCCGCCCATGCATCGGATATGGCGGTAGCGTTAACTGCGCTAGATGCAGTCATTCACACACGAGGATTGCATGGAGAACGGCAGATCCCCATCACCGAGTTTTACCTGGAACCGGGAGAGACTCCAGAACGGGAAACTGTTTTAGAACATGGAGAAATCATTGTTGCCGTAGAGTTGCCCAACTCCCCGTTAGCAGCACAATCCCACTATTTCAAGTCACCGACAGATAACTTCTCTCTCGCTGCGGTGGCGGCTGCGCTAGCTGTTCACGATGGCGTGATCCAGGCAGCACGAATTGCCTTTGGCGGGGTGGCAACTAAGCCCTGGCGATCGATCTCAGCAGAAACGGTTTTGATCAATGCGCCGCTCAACGAAGCCACCTTCAACAACGCTGCTATCGCCGCCCTAGAAACTGCCGTACCGCGAACCTTCAATGGGTTCAAGGTGGAATTGCTCAAACGGATGCTGATTTATGCCTTATTAACAGTAGGAGGAATAGCGTGAGTGCTGCGACGAACCCTTTGCTTACACCAGCCGATGTTAACGCTAAAAGTGCAAGCATCGTCGGTAAACCGCTAGACCGAGTCGATGGACGCTTAAAAGTCACCGGAGCCGCCCACTATTCTGCGGATATTCCTGTGTCCGATTTAGCCTATGGTGTGATTTTTGATAGCGCGATCGCCAAAGGGCGCATCCTCACCATTGATACCTCATTGGCAGAAGCCTCTCCCGGTGTGCTGGGCGTGATCACACACCTGAATGCGCCCAAACTGAATCCAGTCAATATGTTTCCCCGTGGTCCGTTTGGCGAATCTTTGGTGCCCTTACAGCAAGATACCATTTACTACGCTGGTCAGCATTTGGGAATTGTCATTGCCGAAACCTTTGAGCAGGCAACTTATGCGGCTTCCTTAGGATCGTGAACTTAATAAGACCGGAGAAAGGAGGGAAAGAAGTTAGACTGAGAAGCATCGCTCTTTTTGCCGTGATGCAATGCAACCGTACCCGCCTGAAGTCGAGCAACAGATGCAACGGT
>JAESFU010000546.1_pt1 | contig 17321 bp, 15 predicted proteins | sample 9269461 | NCBI WGS metagenome assembly JAESFU01 (sample SAMN14502556, study PRJNA617107) | algae metagenome | isolation source: Stenomitos rutilans HA7619-LM2 and co-occurring heterotrophs from cave walls | place: USA: Waikapalae cave, Hawaii | collected 2009-07-28
CGTTTGGCCTGCATCTCGCTCTTGAGTTCGGGGATCGAGATCGTCTTTTCCGAAAGAATCGAGATCATCGCATCCTGCACTTCGGATGCGCATCGAGTGATCTCTTCAAACCTCGCGATCGAGCCTGATTCCATCGCACGGAGGATCGGGCTTGGGATGAGCGCCTCGGGGCTCGGCCCGCGCGCGATGAGCATCGCGTAGTTCCAGGAGTAACGTACGTGCTCTTCGGTCGTGCCTGCAGTGCCCTGCACGACCTTGCTCGAGTCGCCGTTGATGGCTGCGACGAGATGTTCGCTGAGCCAGCTCTTGGCGGTGCCGGGCTCGCCGATGAGCAGGAGCGCCCGATCGGTCACGAGCGTTGAGATCGCGATCTCGACAAGCCGCTGGTGCCCGATGTACTTGGGCGTGATCCTGGTATCACCCACGCTGCCGCCGGTGATGTACGTCAGCACCGCGCGAGGCGACATCCGCCAGCCCGGCGGCTTCTCGTGCTTATCGAAAGCAATGATTGCGTCGATTTCGCGTGCAAAGAGAACTTCCGCGGGCTCGCGGAGTACGCCGCTCGGAGCTGCAGAAGCCTTGACACCGTTCGCGCTTGCCGGCTCTTCCGTGGTTGACCGCTTGGCCATCGCTCACTCCTGCTTGTTCTTGAGTTCCATCACCGATTCCATCAGCTGGTCGACCATCTTTTCAGGAAGCGTGGGTAGTAATGCATCAATCTTTGCAAACGAGCTCCTGGGGAGCGATGCGATCAGCGAACCATACCAGTATCCAACGTAGTAGTGCGTGCTCTTGGCCTGCTTCTTGAGTGACTCGATGATCACGTCGGTCGCTTCAGGATGATTGATGCGCACCATTGTCTTGAGAATCCCGTGCTCATCCGTCGACTTGGTGTCATCGAGCTTCTTGAGGAGAAAATTCTCCGTCTTGGCGTGGCCAGGCCGTGCAAGATGGCACACAAGGTCCAGCGCACCGACTTCAACCGCTGCATCAAGCCAGCGAGGATCGAGCTCACGAGGCGCCTGCTTCTGGTCGGACGCATCGGGGAGATCCAGCTCATCCTCGTGGTACGTAAGCCAGTATCCACCCATGAACCGGTTCATGAGCGCGGCCTGAAGCGCCTCCGCACGCTCATATTCCGCGCCCTTCTTGCCGCGCTTGGCGAGGCCCGCGAGCGAAGGACTGAATTCTTTGTAGAACGCTGCAGGGGTCATCGTCTCGCGTGCAGCCTCAAAGGCAGGGTGGAGCATGTCGCTCGACAGTGTTTTGTGCGCGGCTGCAAGCAGCTCGCGAGTCTTCTGCGTGCTTCGTGCAAGCACGCGTGCAAGAAGCTCATTGAAGTCCTGGCCTGAGGGTTCGGATTTGATCTTGGCAAACAGAGGGACTGCATCAAAGCACCTGAGAAGGAATGCTTCGGTCTTCGCTTCGGTTCTCCCTTCGAGGCTCTGAAGAAGGTGCCGCATCCGCTCGATTGCAGCTCCCTGCTGCTTTGCTTCCTTGATCGTGAGCGTGCTTGCGAGTTGTTCTTCCGCCTTGGCAAGAACGTACTCGCGGATCTCCTCCACCTGGCTCTTTCGCAGCTGCTCGATGCACAGCTCGATGTCCGCTCCATCGATCGCCCTCTTGATCGCCGCGATCGTCTCTGGTGCAGCAGTTGGCGGATTGCCCAGCGCACGGAGCGCTGCAGCGCGGACGTCCTTCGCCTTGGCCTTGACCTGCTCAAGGAGGAATCCAAGGTCGCTTCCCTTGGTATCAAGACACTCGATTGCGGCGACGCGGATCTCCTTCGAACCTTCTTCGAGTGCTTTATGGACGATCTCTCGCGTCCCTTCAGGATCGATCTTGTGGAGGAGTCGCAGACGGTGGAGATTACCGCCGCGCTCTTTCAGATCAAGCTGCGTACGAAGTTCGGGCACGATCGCCTTGCCGTACATCGGCAGCACCTTCTGGGCGATCAGGTCGGCGATCTCTGGATAGGGATCGTCAAGCCCCTTGAGTGCAGGCTTGACGAGGCGAAGATCGCGGAACGAACCACGCTCCACTGCATCGCGGACAAGTTCGATCCGCCCCGAACCGGTCGTGCTAAGTGCATCAAGCAAAGGCTTGAGCACGCGGGCACCGGTCTGCGTGTCGCGAACGCCAAGGTCGGTCGTTTCGAGTGAAGCCATATCACCCGTCACGCCGGTTTCCCCCTGCGTGTAGAGAACCGCGTTGACAAGCGTGGCGAGTTCAAGAAGTGCAGCAGACGCAGTCTTCTCGGTGCTGTCAACCACTGCTGCAGCAGCCTGTGCTATGCGTGCAAAGACCGGCGCCTTGGCACCGGATTGTTCCAGCGGCGCGACGAGCTTCTTGAGGCGAAAATCGCCGGGCGCGACCGAACCGCCCGCGATGGCGAGCCGCCGCACTTCTTCATGCACCTGGATCAGCACCGCGATGCTCATCGACGATCCTTCACGTTAAAGAGTGAGCCTGACGATGCTCGTACCCGTGACGATGCCAAGGGGCTTGATCTCGAGCCTGCGCGTATCAAGGTCGTGGCGGAATCGCGCGACCAGCGTCTGATCTGCGTGATAGCTCGGTGAAACGAGCTGGAGAAGATGGCAGCTTGGCGGCTCGTCGGTCATGCCGCTATCGGTCATTGTCAGACGCTGGCCCTTGGAATCCTCGACGACGGGTCTGCCCCCGACCTGGCCGATTCGTGCGAACGCAAGCGCGTAGATCGGCTGCTTATCCGCCAACGGTGCCTTGAGATTGTTCTTCACTTCCTTCACGACTTCCGCAAAGTCCGGGCGGGCAAGCTCGCGCACGCGTTTGAAGTCCCGAGGCTCTATAGGTCGCTGCGCCATCCCTTCCCAGCGGACACGCGGGTTGACGTCGCCCGGATAGACGCAGAGTTCCTTGATCTGCGCGACCTGAAAGAAGCTGTCGTCGCTTTTGATGTACTTGACTGCCTTGTACGGGCGAAAGTTCTGCGTGAGCTGGATCTGGCCGGTGTTCAGGTTCATCCACGCGCCGGTATCCACGTACTCCTGCCGGGCCACATCGTCGTACGTGTTGAACGCCAGCTGCATCATCTCAACGTCAGTCTGGACGAGACCTGCTGCTTTGAGTTCCGCGAGCTGCCATGCATGGCCGAGCCATGCAGCGATGCCTGAATTGGTCTCGGGCTTCAATTCAGGATCGTCAAGCCTGCGCTGAAGATACGCCCTGCCCTGCTTGACAAGTGAATGCAGACGCGAGAGGTGGTCGAGCGCTTCGCTGTAGATCGCCTCGCCTGCACGCTGCGGATCGGGAGCAGGCGTGCCCGAGTGGTCTGCAAAGAGCTTGGTGTATCGATGAAGGGCGGCCTGTGCTCCCGGGAGATAGGCGTTGCCGAGCTGCTTGGCCTTCTCCTCGATCTCCCTTGCGTACTTGGCATTCATGTTGCCGATGCCGATTCGCGTGAGGTCAAGCGTCAGCTTCTCCAGGAGATCAAGACCACCGAGCTGTGCTGCGATCTTCTTCGCCAAGGCATCCTTGTTCACCGCCTTGGGCTTGTCCGCCTCTTCCTTCTTCTTCTCGACCCTGCTCGCGAGCTTGTCGCGCTTCTCTGCAAGGTCTGAAGGGATCGCTGCAGTCTTGAACGAAGCTTTCTTGAGCACGTAGGCGAACATCAGGCCGATGCAGTGCTTGCATGGGAACTGCCTGCTCGGGCACGAGCAGCGAAATGTCGGCTGGTCTGCACGTGCAAAGTCGCACGAGACGCTGTAGGGCTGCTTGCCCGAACCTGCACACTCACCAAAGAGAAGCGTCTGGTCCGCGTCGATGTTGAGGAGCGTGAGCTTGCCCTTGATCACCAGCGCGCGCCCGTTCTTCGCTGCGTCTGCGTTGGGTGCGGAAGACTCGATGTATGACTCGTCGATACTGATCATGCCGTCCGCCCTGCCCGCCCGCGAGTTCTGAACGATCGCCCAATGCGCGTGCTGTACCCTCCGCGTAGCCGTCGGCGGGGCGGATCTTATCAAATTCGGGCAAATGTGTATCGCCGCTGCACGATGGCAAGGCGGCGCTAGGCGTGAAGATCAGGATAACTGTGTCTGGCTTATTGCATGCCGCTGGCGATGACTTTCGCTGCAGCCCGGAGGAGCGGAAGATCTGTCAATCGTGGCTGGCAGGGCAGGGTGTCGAAGTAGCACAGGCTGCCGACCGCATTCCCCTGTGCGCTGCGGATCACCACGCCGCAGTAGGAAAGTGCAGGGTTGCGTGCTTTTCGCGGCACGAGCGGGCTCGGCGCGGAGATGTCCGCGAATTCAAGCTCGTCGCCGTGCGTGCCGAAGTAGTCGCAGTATGCATCAGCCATCGGTACGCTCGGGCCAGACGTGACCGATGGATCTTGGCGATCGATCAGGGCGACGTTCTCAAGGAGTGCAGCGCCGCTCGCGTCGGGTTCCCGGAAGCGATAGATGCCGGTGAATCGGAACGAGGTTCTGCTGCTCAGCATGCGAAGGCCGCCAAGCACGCCGCCGTGGCTGTAAGCATCCTGAAATTGGCGGATCTCGTCGTGCATGGAAGGTTGCAAGGTTAAGTGAGTTGCCTGGAGGGTTCCAGTCCTTTGAATGACCCTGCTCTGCGTTCTTCTCGAAGGAGTGGTGCATTGAGGGCAATCCACCATGCGGAGATGCCAGTCCTGCCGAGCCTGAGAGTTGTGTTGATGAGAGCGTAACCTCACAAGCAACTGCCCGACTCAGAATATCTTACAATTCCACCATGACCGTCAAAGAAGTCCTCGCGCAGCTCAAATCCCTCGGCGACGAAGCACGGAGCAAGCACAACATCAAGGCAGGTGCGCCGGAGAACCAGTTTGGCGTCAAGCTGGGGGATCTTCGAACGGTCGCCAAGAAGATCAAGACCGACCATGCACTTGCAGTGAAGCTCTGGGAGACGGGCAACGTCGAAGCGCAGCTTCTTGCAACGTTGATCTGTAAGCCCAAGTCTTTCTCACTCGATGAGATCGACGCGATGACGCGGTCGACCACCTGCACGCAGGTTGCCGAATGGCTCAACAGCTACGTTGTCTCGCAGCATCCGGAGAAGGACACACTCCGCGTGAAGTGGATGAAGGACAAGGACCGCTGGGCGGCCCGTGCAGGGTGGCATTTGACTGCAAGCCGAATTAACAAGGGCGGCGGCAAGGACGCGGATGACAGTGGCAGCAAGATCGACCTTTCTGCACTCCTCGACCGCATCGAGAAGGAGCTTCCCAAGGCCAAGCCCGAGGTGCAGTGGACGATGAACAACACGCTCGCCGCGATCGGCATCAAGCACGAGGAGCACCGTGTACGGGCGATCGCCATCGGCGAGAAGATCGGACTGTACAGCGATTGGCCGGTATCCAAGGGTTGCACACCACCCTACGTGCCGGTCTGGATCGCGGCGATGGTGAAGCCCAGGAAGAAGTAGAACTGATTACTGTTCGCTGCAGGTACATTCGAACCCGCGCGACCGTTTCATCTCTGGATCGCACGGACCAAAGAACGAATCGCCCGTGAAGGTGCGGATACGCGGGCCTGCGAAGGAGCAAAGGCATGGCGACGAACGCAAAGAACACGGTCTGTCTCTGGTATCGCGGCGATGCAGAGGAAGCAGCGAACTTCTATGCGAAGACCTTCCCCGATTCGCGCGTGGTCGCGGTGCACCGTGCACCTGCAGATTACCCCTCGGGCAAGAAGGGCGACGTCCTGACGGTCGATTTCATCGTGATGGGCATCGCGTGCATCGGGCTCAACGGCGGAAACGAGTTCAAGCACTCTGAAGCCTTTTCGTTCCAGGTCGCGACCACGGATCAGGCAGAGACCGATCGCTACTGGAACGCGATTGTCGGGAACGGCGGCCAGGAAAGCGTGTGTGGCTGGTGCAAAGACAAGTGGGGACTCTCATGGCAGATCACGCCGACGATCCTGAGCGAAGCTGTGACGCACCCGGACAAGGCGGTCGCCAAGCGCGCGTTTGAGGCGATGATGCAGATGAAGAAGATCGACATCGCCAAGATCAAGGCTGCGATGGCGGGCTGACGCTTTCCGTGTCTGAACCGGATGTGCAGAGCACGTTCAAGTTTTCTCACCAGATGGGCTGCGAGCGGTGCATAGATGATGCACTGGCCACCCATAAAAACACCAAACGCAACGCAAGGTATTTCAAGCTCCTGCCAATTCGGCAGCGCCGATGCCCACTCGGGCCCGCTCAGTGCCGTTCTTCGCATCTGGCCCCGCGATTCCATGCTGTTTTCACGTCCCGAGTGCTTCCCCGGGAACGCGTTGGCCGGATGGAAGCATCTTTGGTTTGGCACGCCCGTTGCCCTAGTCCATGAGCCGGTCGGCCGCATGGCCCGGCGGGCGAGAGGAAGTACGAACCATGTCCAAAATCATCGGCATCGATCTTGGTACGACGAATTCCTGCGTGGCGGTCATGGAAGGTGGCGCGCCCAAGGTGCTGATCAACAGCTCCGGCAATCGCATCACCCCCTCGGTGGTTGGTTTCACCGACAAGGGTGAGCGTCTGGTCGGCCAGCCTGCAAAGCACCAGCAGGTCACCAATCCCCGTAACACGATTTACTCCGTCAAGCGTTTCATGGGCCGCAGGCGTGTCGAAGTTTCCGGCACCGGCGACTCGGGCTACGGCAAGGGCGGCAACGAAGAAGGCAACGTTCCGTACGCCATCACCGGCGGCGCAGACGAGTTCGTGAAGGTCCGCGTCAACCAGGGCGAGTTCACGCCCCAGCAGGTTTCTGCGTTCATTCTGCAGGACCTCAAGAAGACCGCGGAAGACTACCTCGGCGAAAAGGTCGAGCGTGCAGTCATCACCGTCCCTGCCTACTTCAACGACGCGCAGCGCCAGGCAACCAAGGACGCAGGCGAGATCGCCGGCCTCAAGGTCGAGCGAATTATCAACGAGCCCACTGCAGCAGCCTTGGCCTACGGCCTCGACAAGAAGAAGAACGAGAAGATCGCGGTCTTCGACCTTGGCGGTGGTACGTTCGACGTCTCGATCCTCGACATCGGCGACGGTGTTTTCGAGGTTCTTTCGACCAACGGCGACACGCACCTGGGCGGCGACGACTGGGATCAGCGCCTGATCGACTTCCTTGCAGAAGAGTTCCGCAAGAAGGAAGGGATCGACATCCGCAAGGACCCGATGGCGCTCCAGCGCCTGAAGGAAGCAGGGGAAAAGGCCAAGATCGAGCTCTCGACGATGCAGGAAACCACGGTCAATCTGCCGTTCATCACGGCGGATCAGACGGGCCCCAAGCATCTCCAGGTCTCGCTCACGCGTTCGAAGTTCGAATCGCTGTGCAATGACCTCTTCGAGCGTCTGAAGGTTCCGTGCCAGAGTGCACTGCGCGATGCGAAGATCGACGTCAGCAAGATCGACGAGATCATCCTGGTCGGTGGTTCGACCCGCATGCCCCGTGCACAGCAGATCTGTAAGGAGATCTTCGGCAAGGAGCCCAACAAAAGCGTCAATCCTGACGAAGTCGTCGCCATCGGCGCGGCGGTTCAGGGCGGCGTTCTCATGGGCCAGGTCAAGGATGTCCTGCTGCTTGACGTCACCCCGCTCTCACTGGGTGTTGAGACCTACGGCGGCGTGATGACCAAGCTCATCGAGCGCAACACCACGATCCCGACGAGCAAGAAGGAAACCTTCTCGACCGCTGCAGACAGCCAGACGAGTGTCCAGATCCACGTTCTCCAGGGCGAGCGCGAGTTCGCACGCGACAACCGGACGCTGGGCCAGTTCGAACTGTCGGGCATCGCACCCGCCCCTCGCGGTGCGCCGCAGATCGAGGTCGAGTTCGCGCTCGACGCCAACGGCATCCTGACCGTGACCGCGGTCGACAAGGGCACGGGCAAGAAGGCCGATATCAAGATCTCGAACTCCGGCGGTTTGTCGAAGGACGAGATCGAGAAGATGAAGCGCGACGCGGAACTGCACGCAGCAGAGGACAAGGCACGTCGCGAGGTCGTCGACCTCAAGAATCGTGCCGATGCGATGGTGATCCAGACGCGCAAGGCTCTCGAAGAGCACGGCGGCAAGGTCGGCCCGGATGTCCGTGGCAAGATCGAGTCGGCAATCTCGAACCTCGAAAGCAAGATCAAGGGCGACGACAAGGCCGCGATCGAAGCAGCCATGAAGGAGCTCGAGAACGCGAGCATGGAGCTCGGAAAGGTCGTCTATGAAGCCAGCAAGAACGCGGGTGCGGCACCCGGCGGGCAGGCGCCTGGCGGCGAGGCGGCATCGAGCGGGTCCAAGAAGGACGACGTGATCGATGCAGAGTTCAAGGTCAAGGACGAGTAAGTCCTGACCGGGTCAAGATCCTGAAACAAGAACGCCCTCGGTCATCTGGCCGGGGGCGTTTGTTTTTTGCGGTTCAATGCAAAGCTGCACGCGAGTATGCGTCAATCCCAGATCGCCTCATACTCCTTGGTCGTCTCACCTGCACGCTTGAAGATGCCCAGGAAGTCGTTCTTGCTCTTGGGATCCTCCTGCTCATCAAAGAAGATCGCGTCGGGCCTTGTGGCGTGCTCCACCGTCTCGTAGGTCCTTCCGAACGACATGATCTTCTGCTTATCCGCGATCGCCTTCTCGCGGAACACGATGCTCGTGTCTGACGCCAGGATGTGCCCGTTCCACGAGAGTGTTGCATCCTCGTCATTCTCTGTCTTGCGTTCTGCCTCTGCCTCGCCGTCATCCATTCTCGCCAATTTCACATCCGTCTCTTCGTTCGAGCCCGGTAGCGGCGCTTCCCAGAATCGAAGCGAGAGCGTGCGCGGTGCGTGGAGCATCGTCGCAAGGTCCCCGTTGTCGTTGGGTGCAATCTCGCGGATCCGAGGCCCGCGCGTCGAAAGAAGCGGTGCCTTGCTGAAGTCGGAGTTTTTCCAGCGTTCAAACCTTCCACCTGCAGGCTGGAGATGCGCGTAGCTGAAGCTCCCGCCCTTGCTCGATGTGAAGTCCGCGCTGAACGCAGGGTCCCACATCGCAAGTTCCGGCTCTACCGCAGTCTTGGGATTGATGAACTGATAGCTGTCGCACGCCTTGATCCGCTTGTTGCGTTCCACAGGGCTCACCAGCATGTCGATCGCCACAAACCCGTTGTAGGTCAGGAGCGACATGATGTGCGAAGTCGTGTCCTTCGCGCGTCCCTTGGTCGTGATCGTGTTGTCATCTTTATCGATCGCCGATGGCAGTGGGAAACTGTCGTCGTTGTTGGTCGCCCAGATGACCATCGACTGTCCGATGCCACGAATGTGCTGCTGGTCCTTGGCGAGAAGTGCAGCACGCGTAGGAAGTGGCTTGCCGTCCTTGCCTTTCCCCACGCCCGGCTGTGCAGCAAGGCCGGAAACTGCAGCGAGGCTGCCTCCGCACGCCATCACGCAGACCGCCACGACCACGTCCGTCAGCGTGCATCCACGACGTTTCATCGATATGACTCCCCGTGGCCGCGACTATTGCGACCATCCATGAACAGTCTACCACCAGGCACAGGCCCGGTTGCAGCTCTTTCCAAAGCAGGTTGGAGGTCCGCAGCCTACATTGCCCGGCCTGCTATCTCACGCTTGCCAGTCGCGCCTGGCGGATCGAATCCCTGCGTTGCCTCCGCTCTTCGTCGCTGGTTTCACAGGCGATCGAGCGGTCCCATGCAGTGGTCGCACCGTGTTCGTCCCCCGTTCGCCAGCGCCAGAGGCCAAGCTGATACCACGCAGAGCCATCATCGGGGAAGAGCTCGGTGGCGACCTTAAGCAGGACGACGCAGTGCTCCCGGAATCCCTTGCTTGCGAGCCCGTTCGCGCACACCTGGAGATCAAACGACCGCGGCAACCCCCGGAACTCTTCCTTCAATGCCGCGACCGATGCACGCATGGCGTCGAGCGTCATGACTTCCAGCCTCGCGACCACTGCGTTCGGATCGAGCCCTTTCGCCATCGTCTCTGCAAGCATCTCTGCCGTGCAGATGTCTTCAAACCCGCCGTCGCTGCTCGTGTTGGTCGGAATGATCGTGGCGATCTCGACGTTGCACGTCTCAAGATACTTCCGCATCGCGTGCTTGCGGATGTTCACGACCTCGTGATACTCGCGCGGCTTGTTATAGAGACACCCCGAGACCAATGCACGCTGGTCGGGAAAGACAAAGACCATGTACTCGCGTGTCGGCACCGTCCAGCCGGTCTCGCCATCGCCTTGTCGGAGAAGATCGACGCGAAGCCGATTGGTCGAGTCCGCGAGTTCGAACGTTGAATCGATGACCAGCGCACGCGATCGCAGGAGCGATGGGTCTGCACTCACCTTGCACAGTTCGTTCAGGTTGAACGGGCTCGTGACGATCTGGATCCCTGCAGCAAGGAATGGATCAACCACGTGCATCGAATGATCGTGGTGGTGCGAGTGAAAGACGTACCGCACGGGCTTGGTGGGGAACTTGGCGCGGAGCTCCGCGAGAACCTCGCGAACCGTCCTTTCGTCGTACGGTGCTTCGATCATCGCAAGAAACGTCGCAAACTCCGCGATCACGACCTTCACGTGACGATGCGAAGGCCACACTGCATACACGTTTCGCGTGACCTGCTCGATGCGGAGCGAATCATCCTCTGCCGATTGTGATTCAATCAGCGGCGACTGCTCAAAGCTCAAGAAGGGATCAGATTCGTTCTTTGGCGGCAGCGGTGCATATGAAGCACGCGCTATTCCTCCCACGATCGTTACGCAAAGTCCGAGCGACACTATCCCGATTGCAAGCTTCGGTTCCATTGGCCCATGTCCTTTCCGCCCCGCACGACAGGGCCGACATCGAACGCGGGATCAACATGCAGGAACCATCACGCCCATCAAAGTGCATGCGACAACGATGAACCGACCTTGTAACTGTGGATGCACCGCAAAACACATCCGCAGCATCTTGCCCTACTCGCAGTTCATCAACGTCTTGATGCTGCTTGACCCATGTCTTGGCTCTATCCGCGTCAATCCGCGTTCATTCGCGGCAAAAAACGTCTTCCCGTTTCGCCCCCACGCCTCACACGCCAGGCCGCCCCTGCCACGCACTCCACACCTTGCGATACTTGGCCGCCATCGCATCCAGTGCTGCAGGGATCACCCGCACCTGCCCAACCGCAGTGATGAAATTCACATCCCCGCCCCAGCGCGGCACGAGGTGGCAGTGCAGATGCTGCGGCACTCCCGCCCCTGCTGCACGCCCTTGGTTGATCCCCGTGTTGATCCCCTGCGGTTCGAGCGTCCTCTGCATCAGGTCTGTCGCGACCTCGACCAGCTTCCAAAGCTCTGCTCGCTGCGCGGGTTCATAGTCGAGCAAGGTCGGTCGCGCCTCACCCAGCGCCACAAGCAGATGCCCGCTCGCATACGGGAACGCATTGAGCAGAATCATGCCGTGCTTTCCACGCACGACGACGTGGTTCTTCTCATCCGACGCAGGGTCGCGCCAGTAATCGAGCATGAACGAGCCGCTCCCTGCAGCCGGTGGGCCTGATTTTTTTTCCACTGCATCCATTGCCTCGAGATACTCAAGACGCCACGGTGCCTGGAGTGCATCTGGACCGCCTGGATGATTGGGCTGCGACATGGACGAGCGTAGCAATGCAGTGAGACGTGAAGTTTGAGCGACACCACACAAGCCGTGAACGTCAGCCTGTGCATGCGGGTGTGTGCATGAAGCCCTGCACATGCAGGCCCGCAGGTTCAAGCCAGCGCATAAAAAAACCCGCAATCAACGCTGCGGGTTCTTGCAGTAAGCACGCTTCATTCATTTACCGAGGCACAAGCCCGATGCCATCTGGCCCCTTGCCCGTCCGCAGATGTTCCACCACCTTGCGTTCTGCAAGGTCGATCTTGGCGATCGTTCCCGTCGCAGTGCAGGCGACGAACGCGTGCTTGCCATCGGGCTCGATGATGATGCCGATCGGCACCGAACTTCCCTTAAACGGACCTTCGGGCACCAGCGGATCGCTCTCGACGCCCTCGCCCGGCGTGGTCGAAACCCGTGCAACCTCTGCTCGTGTCTTCACGTCGTAGAAGATGATCTCACCCGAGGCGCTCGCTGCAGCCAGCACCTGCTTGCCATCGGGCGTGAACGTCACACGCAGCGGGTACTTTGCGCACGGCACTGTCGCCACGACCTTCCGCGATGCAGTGTCCACGATCGAGATCGAATCCGACTTGTTGTTCGCGACCCACAGTTCCTTGCCATCGGGCGAAAGCCCAAGCCCCTCCGCGCCCGGCGCGGTTGGAATGCTCACGGGGTTGGCCCAACCCGGCTTTGCGTTGTCTGTATTGATCTCTCGCTCAAGATCGATGATCGTGACCGAGCCTGAGCCGACGTTCGTCACGTATGCAGTCTTCTGATCGTGCGAGAGCACCAGCATGTGGCTGCCCTGCTGGCCCGTCTCCCATGTTTTGACGATCGTTCCCGATTCGATATCAACCTTGATGATCGACTGGTTCACCTCTGCAGTGACCATCACGTGCTTGCCATCCTTAAAGAGCGCCAGCCCGTGCGGCCTCCGATAGTCGCCCAGCATGATCGTGCGTGTTGATTCTGGGTTCGCAAGATCAACCACCGCGAGCGACTGCCCTGCCACCGGCCCGCCGTAATTGCTCACGATCGCGCGCGTACCCGTCAGAACCACCTCATGCGGCCCATCGCCGACGCTGAACTGCACACCTGCAGTGCGTTCACCAGGCGCAAACAGCATCCCGTTGGCCTCGGCCTTGTTCAGAACAATGACCGATCCTGGCGTGACCTTTTTGGCGGTGCTTGTAGGCTTTGCAGCGGGATTTGTTGTCGTAGTGGGGGACTTTGCTGGCGAAGCAGGCTGCACACCCATCCCGCCGATCAACGATGCAACAACACCCGCCGCGACCACGTACACAACCGGCCGCAGGCACTCTGCAGCGCGAAAAAAGCCAAGATGGAACATGAAAACCTCCGCGACAGGCCGCATCCCACGGGACGGGGTTGACGAGTTATACGCACGACCCCGCCGCCGGTGCCCTCCTGCGTCCTAAACTTCGCCCCCTGTGCGTGGGATTTTCCCCTGCTTCACTTCTGGAGCCATCATGTTCGAATCGATCAGCGTCGGCGGTAAAGGCAAGTCCGAAGTCCTCGTTCTGGGCGTCTTCCAGCCCTCGGCCGCCAAGGACCGGCCTGCACTCGACCGCCAGACTGCGTCGATGGATCCCAGCGGCGCTGCATCCGACGCGCTCAAGCGTCCCGAAGCAGGCGGCGAAGCAGGGAGCGTGATCGAGGCGTATGTCGGCAAGGCACTCAAGAGCGGCCACTCCCGCGTCTGGATCCTGGGCCTTGGCAAGAAGGAAAACTTCAAGGCAGACGTCCTCCGCACCGCTATGGGCAACCTCGGCCGCAGGATCGCTGCAGCGAAGGTCACGAGCGTTGATATCGAGATTCTCCCGCTCTGCGCAGCTGCACGCGTTGATGCGACCACCGCAGGCGTCGCAGTCGGCGAAGGATTGGGCCTCATTGGCTGGGTGTGCGACGACTTCCGCGGCACCGGCGGCAAGAAGCCCGAGCGTCGCAAGCTCACCGTTCGCTCCGAGAGCGAGCGCTTCTCGACCGCGATCGACAAGGGCCTCGCGCTCGCAGAGAGCACCAACTTCACCCGCACGCTGAGCCAGACGCCGCCCAACATCGCGACGACCGGCTTCATGGCCGAGTGCGCACGCCAGCTCGCCAAGGAATGCGGCCTTGCGTTCAAGATCTTTGAGGAAGACGCGCTCGTCCGCGAGAAGTTTGAAGGCCTGATCAACGTCGGCAAGGCCAGCGAAAACAAGCCATGCATGGTCCGCCTCGAATACAAGCCGCGCGGCGCCGCAAAGAACGCAAAGCCCATCGTCCTGGTCGGTAAGACGATGACCTACGACACCGGCGGCCTCTCGCTCAAGATCAACAACGGCATGGTCGGCATGAAGCGCGACAAGGACGGCGGCTGTGCAGTGCTTGGTGCGATGCACGCCATCGCCACGATCATCAAGCCGCGCGTCCCGGTCGTCGCGCTCCTCTCGATCGCGGAGAACTCGATCAGCGACGAGGCCTACCGCCCCGACGACGTCATCACCTACCGCAACGGCGTGACGGTCGAAGTGACCAACACCGACGCGGAGGGGCGCCTTGTTCTTGCAGACGCGCTCTGCTGGGCCTGCGAGAAGGAAAACCCCGCAGCAATCATCGACCTCGCGACCCTCACCGGCGGCGTGGTCGTTGCACTCGGCTCGACCTTCTGCGGCATGTTCTGTGAAGACGACCGCCTCCGCGGCAAGGTCGAAGGTGCTGCAGGCATCGCGGGCGAACGCGTCTGGCGTCTCCCGATGCACGAGGAGTACCGCGAGCTCATGAAGAGCCCCGTCGCAGACATCCTCAACAGCAACCCCAACCGCAAGGCACACCCGATCCAGGGCGCTGCATTCCTGAGCTACTTCGTCAAGGACAACATCCCCTGGTGCCACCTCGACATCGCGGGCGTCCACGTCTCCGAATCCAACAAGGGCTGCTACATCGATGGCCCGACCGGCTGGGGCGTCAGGACGCTGGCGAACCTTGTTGATCAGTGGTGATTGACAGGTGCGATGATTCCGCACTGACAACCTATTGAACAGAACCCAGCGACCCCGGCAGCTCAATACCGCCGGGGTCTTCCTTTATGTCCATCATGCCCACGACGCGGGCCGTTTCCGCCTTTGCCCCCTGCTCCTGGCTTTCCCACCTGTTCTGCAGTCTGACTCTGATCGCCATCACCCCCGCGTCCTCCCGCTCCCCCATTCCAACCCTTCACACCTGCATCGCCTCCATTCCCACCGTCACCGCCATCCGCCCAGCCGTGATCGACGTGCTCACCATGGCCGCCGCTCCCACCACTTCCGCCGTTGCCGTGCTCGCCGCCACGCCCACCGTTGCCTCCCCTCCCTGCACGCACTGCCTCGCCACCTTTGCCGCCCCGGCCACCATCGCCGCGCGATCCGCCGCGACCACCATTGCCCCCATCACCGCCGATTCCTTGAGAACCTCGCGTCCGTGCATCACCACCTGACCCACCTTCGCCGCCTGCTCCCGTTCCATCGCCTCTCCCACCCATTCCACCGGTGCCGCCGCGTGTTCCGCGCGAGTCTGCACTGCCACCACGTCCTCCGTTGCCGCCATCCATGTTGCTGCCGACTGGTGCATCGCCCCCGTTTCCACCGCGACCGCCATCCCCGCCGATGCCGCCATCGCCGCCCGCACCGCCGTGTGCTCCTGCAGCGCCATTCCCGCCCGGGCCACCGTGCGGAAAGTATGGGTTATGGACATGCTGCCCCGGGAATCCGCGAGCACCGTCAGGTGCAGACAGGGTGTCGGGGTTCGATCCATCGCATCCGTAGCATGCTCCATTGCATGCATACTGCCATTGGCCCGGGTGCACGTCATTCCACCGTGCACACCAGATGCACCCACGATCCACGTCCCAGTGGCCGATCGAGAAAAGCAACCCATCGAGCTCGCAGTTGCCCCGTGCGGTCTCCTCATGCTTGTCGAGCGGCTCGTTCAAGAAATAACCTGCAAAGTTCGCAAGTTCCTTCGCAGTGATTACACGATCCGCATCAAGATCTGCTTCCTTTGGAACCAGCAGCAGGCCTGCACGACGACCCGCGCGATCCACGCCGTTGCAGGCGATCACGCCGCGATCGTCAATGAACGCGACCGACTCAATCTGCCACGTGTGATCGGACTCGATCAAGGTTTCGAGCGGGCGTGCAGCGATGAAGTCAGTTGTATCAGCATCCGGCGAACCAACCTCCGCGATGAACGCAGCAGATCGGGATCGAAGCGACCAGATCGTGAGCCTCTCATCGAGCTGATCGACTGCAGGGTCCGTTTCATGCCGATCGAGATTGAACGACATGCCGACGGCAACCCCTGCACCATTCACCCACTCGCAAACGCCGTGCGTGAACCCATCCAGTGGCATGACAGGCCGAAGCCCGTGCACTGCGTCCCACGCGAATCCAAACACAAGCGGCGCGCCATGCTCGTCGTGCCCGTCAGTCTCGGACCATCCGACGGCGATGCCGTTCGAACTGATGCCGTGTGCGCCGTTCTGCATGCCGCGCGACAGTGCATCAATGATCACATGCCCCGTGCGCGGCGTCCACGCCCATGCACGGCGGTGCGTGACGTTCGGCTCAGGAAAGTACGAACTCGCCCAGCAATCAACCCCTGCATTGATCTCGATGCTCGAATTGCACTTCCCTACAACGTGCAGGCCTTGATCAAGGCCGTGCTCTCCACGCGGTAGCCACGCAAAGGCATGCACATCCCCATGCTTGTCAGTCACATGCCCGACCACTTGCCCGTCCCTGCCGATTCGCAGCGGCGTGACGTGCAAATCAAACCCTGCAGGCACCTGCAGCTCAAACGGGATGTACTGCTGGCCATGGCACATAGCCGCGAATGTGCATGCGCACATTGCAAAGTACTTCTTCATGCGCAAGCTCCCCGAAACCGATGCGTCTAGACACCGGGCATGGAGAGCCTACCGCGCAACGCGATTCGAGCACCGCCTGAAGGCTGTGCTCGTTACAAAGGTGTCACATGGACAGAAGTGGGGTGCCGCGAGTATGGCCGACTGCGGCGTGGTGCTTCTGACCCCGTCACGTGCGAGAGCTTCACGGAAACTCCACAAGCTCCAGCGTCTTTGGATCAATTCCCCGTGCACGCAGTTCGCCCATCCATGCGTCGCGATCATCGCATTTGATCGCCGTGTTCGCATCTGCATCGAGAATGAACCACGCAGCAGGCCTCACATCAATTCCAGGACCCTGCGGATACTGCATCAGTTCACCCACCACCAAAGCATCAATTGTTGCGATGCGTCCAACCTCCACGATCGGATCCCCGAGCACGGGAAGCTTTCCAGGAACACACGGCTTCGATGCCCCTGCATCGCCGTTCCCAAACACAATCACCCGCGCACGGCCCTTCAACCGCCACAGGTTGTAACCGCTTGTCAGATGCGTCGCACTGTCGTTGCCTGGATCCGCGATGAGGCCGCCGACGGCCAATGCCATCACTGCTCCGTACAGCAACGCAGGAACGGCGATGCACATGCAGCCAACGATGAGCACGACCTGCAACCACGCACGTCTGCGCCGTCTTCTTCGCTTATCAACTAAAACTGGAAATGTGCGGGACGGCGTTTCCGCCGTCCCACCGTGGGTGTCATGCATGCTTACTTACCGAGATGCAGATCCAGGAACTGCACAAGCCTGTCGACATACAGCAGGCGGTT
>JAESFU010000547.1_pt1 | contig 17307 bp, 11 predicted proteins | sample 9269461 | NCBI WGS metagenome assembly JAESFU01 (sample SAMN14502556, study PRJNA617107) | algae metagenome | isolation source: Stenomitos rutilans HA7619-LM2 and co-occurring heterotrophs from cave walls | place: USA: Waikapalae cave, Hawaii | collected 2009-07-28
AATAGATCCGGGCGGGGTGAATATATATCGAGCTTACGAAGTCGGGTTGGTTGTTTCGCCAACACCAACGATAAGGGACGGGCGTGGATGAGGCTAGGCCGAAAGGCAGCGCCAGAGCAATTCCGGCAATGTTGTTCCGCCCGCTAGCATGACGGCTTCACCTTTGGCCCGTACAGTGCGAAGGCCGCAAGCAATGGCACGCTGGCGGGTCGTAATGACGAAACTACTTTTGTCGGGTTCTGGAACCTCGCCACGCAACCAGTGCCCATAGGCTTCCTGCCCAACCGACAAAGCAATCCCATCACTCACCGCTGCGAAGCCGTGCGGATAGAGTAGATTGAACACCACAGTGCTGGCGCAAGCGCGCGCATGGTAAATCGTCTTGACCTGATCAGCGACCTTTGACCGAATCGGACTCGCATGGAAGAATAGCCAATAGTCTCCGGGAGCGGCTTTCGGCCAATGAGTGGCCGTCTCGACCTCGAAACCGACCCCGGAAAGCGCGGTGGCAAATCTGTGGTAACTGAAGCTTGCCAAGAATGTTTCCGATTGCGCCGTCGGAAACGGTGCCTCTGATAAGGCCAATAGTACAACGCGTCTTACCGCCACGGCTCAACGTCAAAGGTGATATCGAACCACTCCCACACTGGAGTATCTTCTTCTATTCCATGGCGCGCGATAAACGCCTCGAAGGTTTCTCCTCCTTCGGGCACGAAACCACTCTCCATCAGAAGCCCATCTGCATCAACGTCGTCGCCGATATTAAGTCGGGCGCGTCTCACGCGATAGCCGGCAACAGCCAGATTCTCGGCACCGTAACGTCCGGAATGCGTGAGCATGATGGCCCGCGTCATCTCCTCGTCGGGAATCGCACTCCATGGCGTGTTCGGATAATACGTCCGTTTAAACCAAGAAATTTGCGCAATGGTCCGCTGGTTAATTATCGTGCTCATCACTGCTTCCCTGATTCCATCAGCCGAACCGTAGGGAATGTTCAGATGGTTCATGATTTGCATGGTGAAGAACTGCATTGATGGCGTTCCACGCTCGCTGAGCGGGCGGCGCAGCCCGGCTTGAATCCAGCCATCGATCGGACCGGCGACAGGTATGACGTCCGCCTCAAATGTGGAGTGCGCTTCGCGAAACGCGTAATTCATGGTGTAGGTGTGGGTCTCAGGGTCCCAACTTCGACCGAGTTTGCCGACATGACCATGGGGATCGCGGATCACCAACTCTTCGCCATCAATGCTCGTGCGTGTTCTCCATCCCGCGTCCCTGAGCGCCGTTATCGTTGCAACATCGTTGGGACTGGCCTGAAGATAGTAGTCGGGGCCAAGCGGCTCATCCTTTCGCCTTAGCAATTCCTCGACGCGCGCTTCGAAGCGGTCGATGGTGAGGCCAGGCTCGCTCTCGAGAACGTCTCGCGCGATTAGCTGACGCTCCCCTGAGGCGAATTGCTGAGCTAAACGCGGCTCCGCCGTTTCGATCAAACTCCGAACGTCGGGGCGCCTCAGGGTCGCAGGCCTTAAGCCCCAGCTTTCGTGCCGCGCGACGGATTGTTGCGCCTTGGCGACAACTTCTTGCGCTGCTTCCAGAGCCTGACTATCCAATTGGGAGGTAGTCTTGGCGCCTTGGGCATGATCGAGCAGCGCAGCTATGTCGCTGACGACATTGGCGGGAGCATCCGGCAGGTCGTCGAAACGAACGCCGCGTTGGGGCGGGCCTTGCGCCCGCGGCTGGTCGACGGCATCTGCGAGTTCGTCCAGCGAGGTACCCGCGCGCGCGCCCGACTGGGCTTGGCGGGAGGTCTCAAGCGCATCGGCAACCAGCGCGTCGATATTCTTTGCTGGAGCCGCGCCGGCCTTGAGCGGATCGATCTTGCTTATCGCCATCATCGCTGCCCGACCTCTGATGGCCTTCCGAAGCTTAATAAAGTTGACGGCCTCCCTGAATGCCTCGCCGAAGACCTCCGGGACATACACACCACCGATCGCCGGCAAGGCATGGTAGATGCCGATATGGGTAAAGACGGTCGTCCACGATATATGTTCAGCCTCAGCACGCTCGAGGCGGTCAAGGCCGATGACGTCCGCAGCGCCCTTGGCGAACTCGACTTCCCGGTCGCTTTTCCATTTTTCGTGAACTTCGCCGGAAACACCCGTCACGATGTCGAAAATGTCGAGGATGTAGGTCACCATGACGATCGCGGTCGACTCGACAAATGCGCCGACAATGGCGACAGGAAGGGTGGCAAGAAGCACCGCAGCGGTTGCTTCCCGTCTGTCCGCTTGACCAAGCCTCTCTTGGATATTCAGCTGTTGGCCGAGAAATTCTACCGTATCGATCCATCCTCGTGCCCGGTAGTCGGGAACCCAGAACTGAAGGGTGGGGTCCGGCTGCAACATCACCTTGGTCTTGGCAATCACGGCAACAGCGTGGAAGTCGAACGCTGTCAGGCGCACAAGATCTTCGACCTCGCAATCCTTAATGTCCTCTGCGCGATCGAGGGACGCTTGCATGACCTCTTGATATTTAGCCAGCGCCTGACGGGTGACGGTGATTGCCCAGCGCTCGATGTCGTCTATTTTGCCATCATTCAGACTCGCGAGAATGTCCTTCTCGAATGACCATAGAAACTGCGTTTGCCCGCCGCCCACATCTTCGACATCGATTGTCGACAGGACCGACTTGCCGGATCGGACCATCGGCTCCACCTGCTTGCGAAAGGCAAGGATGTCTTCATCGCTGGTGAGCTTAGACAGGGCCTGAATGTTGCTCTTAAGCAGGCGCTTGAAGGTGTCCCGCAGCAGCAGCATCGCTGCCAGTTGTCCCACTGAGACCTTCTCCTCAAGCCAACCTGGTACTGGCAGTGGTCCATAGTTGCCGGTATTAAGCAGGAGTTTTGAGAACTCGTATGCCTCATCCTTATCGGTGGCGACGGCCGAAAACTTGGTGCATGCCGCGGCGCTCTTCAGCCATCCGCTCCAATCTCCTCCGACGTCTGGATCGCCCGGGGCGCCGTAGACGGCCGCTTGCGCCATACCAGGCGGGACTGAGATAAGCCCTGGACGCCCAATTGCCGCCTGCACGCGAGCACCCCTCTTCACTCCCATCACGGCATAGCCGTTCCCAGCATCCATATCGATGGCGCTGCCGGGGAACTCACGCATGTCAAGGCGGATGAAATCGGTGCGATATATACGCGGATTATTTGGATCACGCCCCGCCGGTATGCCGTCACCATCACCCAACAATAGCGGCTTATCGTCGACGCCAACGATGACGGGAATCGAGTCCACCGGCAGAGGCTGCGTGGTCTCGATCTCGATCTTTATCAACTCTCCAGCGAATGCAATGCTCGTAGGCTCAAAACGGTCGCCTTCGCGATTGGCTTGGCGCACAACTCGCATTTGCGCGGTGTTGTCACCAAACTGCAGCAGCCAGGCGACTTCCTGGCCATTGACCGTGAAGGTATTGATCCCCGGCACGACCGCCTGCTTCAAATCGGCGCGCAGTACTATGGCATCAAGATCCGCGATTGCCTCATCAATCAGGGCGGCGCTGCGCCCGCCGCGGGCAGCAAGACGTTCGCGCAGCTTGCGGAATCCGTCGGTCAGCAACTTGCCTTTGTGAAGTGCTCCGGAATCGGACATGCGCGCGGATTCAAGATACTCAATTCCCGGATCCACGCTTTCGATGGAAAGCTTGCGTCCGTGCTTGCGCGGAAGGTTCTTACCGAAAACAAACAAATAGCGGGTCTTCACCTTGAAATCTGGTGACGCCCCGAACGGGTAGGGATAATACGCATCACCCGTTCCTTTCGAGGTCATCCGGAATGCCAACTGGTTCTCGAGCGGAATGACGCCATAGACGATCGGTGAAGGGCGGTGCCAACTCTCCACGCCCGTTGTCCAAGCTGTACCGGCAGCGTCAACGTCGATATCACCGCTGCGGCCCGAGCCATCGTCAGCGTGGCCGAGAAACCAGTGCGAGCGGTATCGCCACGCGCCGCCGAGTATCTGATCGGTGACCTTGAGTTCGAGGGTCACCTGATCGCGATCAGTCTGTGGTATGCTCTTGAGGGGCAGCGAAGCTGAGTTACTACCCCAGCGTACGGTGACCGCGCCGTCACCGTTTTCGATCTTGTAGTCGATATCTGGTGCGTCAAGACCGTCGTATCGCTTACCGGGTGAGCGCCCTTCCAACACGATCGTCAGCGTATCGCCATCGAGATTGAGCGATTTGGACCTGAACGCTCTAGCTTCGCCGGTTTCAGGATCCTTATAGGTCACTTCGGCGGTACCGGCAGCGGCATCAATGTGCGCCTCGCCGGTAATGCGGCCAAGCTTGTTGTCGCTGTAGTTGACGACCCAGTCGCCATCAAGTTCGCTAAGGCTCGTCTCTGCCAATGCTGCGGACGTCATCAGGAACAGCGTCCCGGTGAGAAATGCCAGCAACGCAGAATGCCACTTCATGGCTGGACGCCCTGCTTGGTGACGTCCCACATCACATAAAGAACGTCGCTCCGCACCAGCATGGGATTGCCTTCGACGGGTCGCAAGAACACCTCATGCGGCGGTCCGGCCGCCACATCCATCTTCACGCGATAGACCTTGCGGGTCGCCGGCTTCTCGAGGCGGCCTTCGACATAGAAGCCCTCGCCATAGTCGATCTCGCTCGCGTCGAAGGGTATCGCCTTGCCTTCGAATGGCCTTGCAAACGAGAGCACCATTGGCTCATCCTCGGGGGAGGCTGGTGCCGGTTCGTAGGTGACCGACCATTCGACCGAGACCTCATCGTCGGCATGCTCGACAATATCGACCATGCCGACATTGCCGAGCGCCTCGCCGGTGGCATTGTGCGCGGCGCTCTGCATTAATGTCCCGGTCGCCTGGTCGTCCGAAAATTCGGCATCAATCAATGCGTTAACGCCGTTTTTCATGAAGGTGTTATGTTCGCTGTTAGGAGAGGCAGTGCCCTCCATCACCACAGTTTGTGATCGTTCAACGGAGAACGGCTGGGGCGGGAATTCATAATACCACGTGAAGTCCGTGCGTGTGCTGTCGATCCAGTCCCCGCCCATCACCGCCAGATGTTTCCTATTGAGGCCACCGGCGGGCATCACCAGCCGCATCAATCGGTTTCCGGATACCTCCGGCAGGCTCAGCGGCGCGTCCGGCGTGAGTGTACCAAGCCAAAGCTGCGCCCGCGGCCCTTGGGCGAACAGGCCGGCAGGTGGCTCTTTTGGTGCAAGTGTCCAGGCATAGCGTGCAACGTCCTCTAATGCACCGATGAATGCGTCCCGGAACCTCGCATGTGAAATCTGTGCGAAGGTCTTCCAATCGAGATTGACCCGCTTGTCGATCAAGTCGGTTCGCACGTTATCGCCGTTATATGTGAGGTCCTTCGTGATGTTGCCAAGGTCGGCCATCAACGCACGGGCACGAACCATGTCATTAGGGTCGAACTGCCAGACGATGAGTTCAATTCTCTTGGCCGCATCGATCGCCAAGCCCGGAACTGTCTGAGCATTCCAAGGGGGATAGTCTTGCTGATCGGAACGCGCTTCGCCTGAATAATCACGAAACGTGGTAATCAGCTTGCCACCGCCAAAGGATAATTCGGGCGCGCGCGATACCGGCTGACCCGTTCCGCCGGCGGTTGCGCCAATGTGTTGATACTCCTCGATCCCATGCAGCAACCGGAGCAGCGCTTTGACGTCTTCAAGGCGTGCATCGGCCGCCCGTATCACCCGCTCGTCTTCGTCAACAAAGGCGAGCATCGGATTTTTGGGAATTAGTCTAACCTGCTGAATTCGCGCCAGTTCTTGATCGATCTGCTGTTCCCACTGTTCCAGCAAATACATCGACTTGTCTGCATTCCACACCATCGAATGATTAAGCAGAGGCAGGACATGCACGCGCACATGCGTCGGCGCGAAGGTCCACTGCGTTTCAGTGGATGATGTCTTCTGGTCTTTTCGCGCTGTAGATACTGTCTTGCTCTTACCCTGTCGCAATACTGTCAGGTCGATCACATAGCCGTCATTGCGGTGTTGCAGCGTTTTGTCTAGCGCTTCGTCCCCAAGCGCGACGCGTGAGCCGACGGCGATCGGGCAAAATCCGACACCACCGACCCATAGCCAGAGCCATGCAATGCGCATCAGACCACGCAAGTGAGCCTCCACTCGGCGCCCCCAATCGCGACCACCGTAGCATAAGGGGGATAGCGGGTTTCGCGCCAGTACAATCGGTCATTTCATTGGCGGCCCTTGATTGGAAGTTCATCTGGCCGTGGAGAGGAAGTGCGGTATAAAATAACTCCATCGACGGCCCAATCCTCATCTTCCCAGTTTTGAGAGCTGCCGTTTGAGCCCCACTTCGAACATACTGGCTCGTGTGAGATGCCGCTTATGGCCGGAAGCAGATCGACACGACCACCCCATTTGATTTATTGCCAGAATCGCAGTGTGCCCCACTACCGGGTCCAAAGTGCGTCTATCGGTATCTCTCTGTCCGCGCGGATCGCCCGAACATAGGCGTCTCCAGCTGCGTGCAAGGAACCCATAAACACGTAAAAATCGGGCGCGAGACAGGGAATTATTCCGCGCAAACAAAGCAGGTCGCGCTATGAGAATGTCCGGGTAATCAATTGAAAACCATAAGCTGCTTAGTCTCGGCTTGGGTACCGTGCGTTCGAGCTGTTTCTGGTTTATGCTGGATGAGTATCCGGACGGCAGAGAAAGGATTCTGAGTTCAGCTAAGTTAGTGAGGGAGTGGGGTCTGCAATGCTGGGGATCAGGGTTTATGTTCGCGTGGTCGGCCTTGTGTTTGCCGTTGCCACTGGATTTTGTGACCTCGCTGGTGTGGAGGCGAATGCCCAGCCCCATTCCGCTCCGAAGGTTTCGGGCATCGCCAACTATGCCGTAGAGCTGGCTTTTAAGGGCGACTTTATTCGGGCAGCGGGCTTGGCACGCCGTTCGGGCGATGGCGCGGCGAAGAAGTTGGTGGAGCTACTTTACCTCCGCGACAGGCCCAACGAGGCAGGCTATCGGCGCATTATGGCCTTCCTCGATACGGCACCTAATTGGCCGCTCACGGAAGGCCTGCTCAAACGTGCCGAACGCGCGCTTTATGTCAATCGTGAACCAGCGGGATTGGTGCTGCGCCATTTCACGAAGCGTCAACCAACGACTGAACAGGGCTCGCTCGCCTATGCTCGTGCTCTACTTGCCGTTGGCGATAAGAAGACGGCTTTGAAATATGTGAAAAATGCTTACTACAATCCTGACATCCCATCCGAGCTTGAAAAGCAGATAGTCACGGAATTCGCCGCGCTGCTCAGCATCGAGGACGATCGTAAGCGCATGTGGCGTCTTGTCTATGCGCATGAGAGCAATGCGGCGATCCGCGCATCAAAGCAGTTGTCGGAGGAATATCAGAAGGCTGCAATCGTAGCGCAGCAACTCTTGCGACTAGGAGCTGCGGCAGATAAGCAATACGAAACGCTTCCGTCGGCCATGCGCGAAGAGCCTGGCATAAAATACGCCTTAACTTGGTACTACCGAAAGAAGGCGGACTACCCCAAGGCGCGCGCTATCCTCGCTTCTGTGCCAGGAAATGCAAATTTCATGGGAGATCCTGAAGCGTGGTGGATCGAGCGTCGGATTGTGGCGCGCCATTCTCTTGGAAAAGGTCACCGTGATGCAACCCAAGTCGGTTACAAAATTGCCAGCTCGCACGGGCTTAGCACTGGCGAGAAGGCAGCTGAGGGCGAGTTTCTCGCTGGTTGGATCGCTCTGCGCTACCTGAACCATCCGGCGGCCGGTTTGAGGCATTTCAAGCGTCTGGGTGACCTTGCCGAAACAGCCACCGAGAAGGCTCGGGCAGGTTATTGGACTGGGCGCGCGCTGGACGCGCTAGGCCAGCCGGGAAGAGCCAAGGCCTTCTACCGCGACGCTTCAAAATATTCGACTGTCTATTATGGCCAGCTTGCCCGCGAGAAAGTCGGCCTCAACCCTATAGCGGAGGCAAGTGCAATAGGTATTGCGTCAGCTCCCGCTCGCACCGTCATAGAAAAAGATGAGGTCGTCCGCGCATTTCGGATGGTTGCGGATTTGGGTCACAAGAATGAACTTCCGATGTTCTTTGAGGCTTTCGCGAACCGCTTCAAATCGGTTGACGAGATGAACGCCGTGGCCAGCCTCGTGTGGATGGAGGGCGGTTCCTACCTGACCGTCCGGCTCGCCAAAACCGCGGCCGCCAAGCATGTTTACATTGATGCATGGAATTATCCCGATCGCGCGCTGCCGGAGTGGAAGGAGATCGGCAAGCCTGTCGAACGGTCACTGATTTATGCGTTGGCGCGCCAGGAAAGTGAGTTTAACCCCACTGCCGGTAGCAAAGTGGGGGCGCAAGGCTTCATGCAAATCATGCCTGACACAGGCAAGCTGGTCACCAAACAGTACGGGTTAGAATACCAAGATGGCATCCTTACCAACGATCCATCCTTCAACGTGATGCTGGGAGCGGCCCATCTCGGTGATCTGATCAGCAATCACCGGGGCTGCTATGTGCTCGCTCTTGTCTCCTACAACGCAGGCCCCCGCCGATCACGCGAATGGATCGCGGAATATGGTGACCTTCGTACGGGGGAGACCGACCCCGTCGACTGGATAGAGTCCATTCCCTATCCCGAAACGCGCCAATACGTTCAGAAGGTTTTGCAGAACCTCCACGTTTATCGCTCGCGCCTTTCGTTCACAACCGTGCGGCCTATGACGGCGGACCTCGCCAGAGGATCCACTCTGGGGAAACTATCCGTAGCTGCCTCCGAGCCAGCTCGATCGCTGTCTGTGAAAACGATCCCGGCCCAACTCCTCGGGCCTGTCAACAATCGAACCAATGTGGGCGCCCAACCGATATTCGGTGGGCCGGTCCCCAATTGATCGTCAGCTAACTACCTGGTGAGCGATTGGCTTCCGAGGCGATTGCTTTAGCAATTCCATTCTGTAGAGGTGCGTAGTCCGAGAGCGCGGTGAAAGCCTGCCGTTGGATATTAGGGTGCCGGGTATCGCTTGGGTATGCCTGGAAAACACACAATATCAAGGGGTTAGTTTTGGAGGGCTTTAAATTCGAACTCCGGTGCTTGAAAAGAACAAAGTTCGAACATACACTCCTCTCATGCAACGAACGCTGGTCCAGAAACTCGAAATCCTCGCCGACGCCGCCAAATACGACGCGTCCTGTGCCTCATCGGGTGGTGCCAAACGCAATTCGAAGTATGGCGGTCTTGGATCGACCACAGGAGCTGGAATTTGTCATGCGTATACACCCGACGGGCGCTGTGTTTCGCTGCTCAAAATCCTGCTCACCAACTTTTGTCGTTATGACTGCGCCTATTGCGTTAGCCGGCGTTCAAGCAATGTCGAGCGGGCGCGATTCTCTATCGCCGAAGTTGTGAGCCTTACGCTCGACCTCTATCGGCGCAACTGCATCGAAGGCTTGTTTCTCTCTTCCGGTATCGCTCGCAGCGAAGACGACACAATCGCGGACTTGGTCGCCGTGGCGAAGACGTTGCGCCTCGAACACCAGTTCAAAGGCTATATTCATTTAAAGACGATTCCCGGTGCCGACGACCGCCTGATCGCCGAGGCCGGGCTTTATGCCGATCGTCTCTCCATGAATGTGGAGTTGCCCAATGAATTATCCCTTAGGACCTACGCGCCCGAAAAAGATGTCAGCACCATCAAGAAGGGACTGGCGCTCACGCGCGGGCGGATCGATGCCGATCGCGATGAGGCGAAACCAGCGCCGGGTAAGATCAATCGCGCGCCAAGGCACCGCTTCGCCCCGGCCGGACAATCGACGCAAGTAATCGTCGGCGCCGACACGAGCAACGATATGACAATCCTGCGCGGCAGCGTTTCACTTTATGCTTCCTATGCCTTGAAGCGCGTTTATTACTCGGCCTTCAGTCCCACCGGCCAACCTTCCGCCAGTCTCCCAGATAGTCCTGTGCCCTTGTGGCGCGAGCACCGTCTCTATCAAGCCGATTGGCTCTTGCGGTTTTACGGCTTCGCCATGGGCGATCTTGAAAAGGCAGCACCCACTGGCATGCTTGCTTTGGATATCGATCCCAAACTCGCCTGGGCCTTGCAGCATCGTGGTGAATTCCCATTGGACATCAATCGGGCGACACGCGAGTTGCTGTTGCGCGTGCCGGGGCTTGGCGTCAAGGCCGTGGATCGCATCATCATCGCACGGCGCAGCGGTAAGTTGCGCCTCGCGGACGTCGCGCGGATTTCTGGCGCGATTACACGGGCGCGGCCATTTATAATGACGGAGGATTGGCGGCCGACGGCGCTTCTCGACGATGCGCAGCTTCTTGCCAAAGCGCGCCTGAAGCCGGCCGCACAGCTCAATCTCTTTGCATGAAGTATGTCGCTGCACTCCGAACCGATTCCGATGAGGCGGATTTTCGCGCGGTAGCGCGGCGCGGTATCGCCCATGGCGTGGCGCCATCCGAGCTCGTTTTTGCAAAAGGCGATGAGGCGTCGCTCTTCGCCCCACTGCCGGAAGTGACCGAAGCAGCAGCTTTCTCGGTGCCGCAGGCCTTCGCAGATCTGTTTCGTGATGCGGTCTGCAATGCCGCACATGATCGTTTCGCACTTCTCTATGAAGTTCTGTGGCGGTCGCTGCGCGGCGAGCGCGCGCTTGCACAGAATCATGCCGATCCAGCCGTCGCGCGGCTTCAGAAATATGCGCATCAGGTTCGCCGCGACATCCACAAGATGCATGCGTTCGTCCGCTTTCGTGAGCAGCATGTCGGTGGCGTGCAAGTCTTTGCAAGTTGGTTCGAGCCGCAGCATTTCATTTTGCGCCGGGCGATGCCGTTTTTTGTCGACCGTTTCAACAGGATGAACTGGTTGATCGCGACGCCAATTGGAACGGCGTATTGGGATCAAGATGGCCTGAGCTATGGACCACCGATCGCCAAGCCGACGCAGGGCCAGGACGCCGTGCTCGACGATCTCTGGCTCACTTACTTCAAGACGACATTCAATCCTGCGCGATTACGGAAAAAGGCAATGCTCGCCGAAATGCCGAAGCATTACTGGTCGAACATGCCTGAAACGGCTTTGATCCCCGAGATGATCGCCATGGCGCAGGTGCGGGTAGATGACATGGCAGCGCGCGCTCCTTTGTCGCCACCGCGTTTTGCCGAGAAATTGAGTGGGCGCCCGGAGCGCGAAGGCACTGCTTGCGATATGCCGATCGAAGCGCTCACGGCGGAGATCGCCGCGTGCAAACGCTGCCCTCTTCATTATGCGGCGACGCAAGCAGTAGCGGGCGAAGGACCTTCCAATGCCGCCATCATGCTGGTTGGTGAACAGCCCGGCGATGAAGAAGATCTGAAAGGCAAGCCGTTTATCGGACCGGCGGGCCAGCTCCTCGACAAAGCATTGGCTGCAATCGGAGCAAAACGCCAAGACCTTTATGTCACCAATGCAGTCAAGCATTTCAAGTATGAGCCGCGCGGTAAGCGTCGCATCCATCAACGGCCGAGTGCCGGCGAAGTCCAAACCTGCAAGTGGTGGCTTGACCGGGAAATCGCTATCATCAAGCCGAAGATGATTGTTGCTCTTGGGGCTACCGCTGCCGGTGCGCTCGCTGGCCGCGCGGTTTCAGTTACGAAGGAACGCGGTCCAACCAGATTTGGAGCGGCGGACGGGTATGTGACCGTGCATCCCTCCTACTTGCTTCGGTTATCTGATCTCACGCGCAAGGCGGAGGAGTACCAGCTTTTCACGGACGACTTGCTGAGAGCGCTGACGGTCAAGTCCGATCAGACGTGCAACAGTCACGGCGAAGTCACGGACCGCGTCTAGGTTTTGCTGGTGACGGCGTGAGGCAATCACTTCCGATCGGAGTTCTGTGACTTTTTTCATGTCTATTTAGGGAAAGGATCAAGGTAAATTCGAATGCAAGGTTGCACTGCAGCAAGCCTTGGACTATAATAATTATGGGGCTCGGCGGCCTGAGGCGGGATCAAAAAACTCTATGAAATGCGGTCGTTTGCGCATCATCAGCGTTCCACGTTCTAGAAAAACATTCACTCGACGGAAGATTTTCTCAACCCCCGGTATTCTTGTTTCGGTTTTGCGCACGGAGACATTGTGTAGTTTCGCAGCCGGTGCGGCGGGCCGGTGATGGACCCGCTGGCGACAGAATGTGGAGCTTCGCGCGAGGCAGAGGGCGAGCGGGTACAGAACTATGCGTCCATCCACGGTCGCGATTGGTACGCCGTCAATATTCGCCCCAGTTGCGAGCGCAAGGCTGTGCTCAATCTCGAGCGTCAAGGTTTTGAGACTTTCCTGCCGGTGCAGATCAAGACGGTTCGTCATGCACGGCAGTACCGCACGGTTTTTCGCCCATTGTTTCCCGGATATTTGTTTGTCGCACTCGATCTAGGCCGCGACAGATGGCGCTCGGTGAACGGGACGCACGGGGTTGTCAACTTGGTGATGAATGCCGGCGAACCGGCGCGCGTTCCACTTGGAATTGTTGAAGGCTTAATCGGGATGTCATCCGAAAAGGGTGTCATTCGTTTCGATCACGAATTGGAGCCCGGCCAGAGGGTCAAGATCTTGACTGGGCCGTTCGCAGATTTTGTTGGAACCTTGGAACGGCTGGACGACCAGGGCCGCGTCAAGGTACTTCTAGACATGATGGGGGGGCAGGTCCCCGTCGTGTCGCGTGCCTGTGAACTGATGCCAGCCTGAGCGGCGCCAAGCCGCCGGGCAAGGGAAGGTATCGGTTCGCGCTTTTGTGGTGCGGAGTGAGACGTGCGCTCACCCGCAGTGCGGTAGCTTTGCGCTTGCGTGAGGGGGTCAGTAATGTATCTCGGTTCGGATTCTGCTTCGGGATTTGGGGACGGCAATACCCAGGCCTTGGCATATTCGGCGGCGGACACAACTTCGCTCGGCTCATTGCGGCAGGGTTCGAATGTTATCGAGCTCTCCCGCGAGGCGGTCACCGCTGCTCAACGGGCGCGGCGCATGACTTTTGAACCTCCGGAAACGGCTGCTGTTTCCGCCGACGCCGGAGCTATCGCGGCTGAGCGCAAGCGTCCGCTGGTCAGCCAGCTCCGCTTCCAATTGGGCGGCGCGTTGGTGGTCGGTCTCCTCCTTCCCCTGATCCTGCGCTGGCCGATCACCAGCCTCAGGCTTGAGTTCATCTCAAGCAGCATGATCCTGCCGTCGCTCATTGCCGCGGCGATCGCCATCATCACCGGTTATTGGCTGAACAGGCAGGTGACGGGGTATCCCGGCGCAAGCGATCTTGCTTATGTCGTGCCGAGCCTTGCGCTCACCTTTGGAGCGGTGCTGCTTGCATCTTTTTTCCTCAGGCTCGACTATTCCCGCTATATCATCCTGACGAGCTTCCTCAGCGCGGTCGCCTGGTTGCTCGCCACAGGCTATGTGCGCAGCCGCCATGCACTGCCCCAGCTCGCGCTCGTTCCCGGCGGCAATCATCGCGGCATCACGAAGAGTTCCGGCGCCAAATGGCTCGAACTCAGATCGCAAAATGCCGACCTTACACAAGTCGAAGGCGTGGTCGCCGATCTTCGCGGAAGCCTATCGGAAAGCTGGGAACGGTTCGTCGCCAAATGCATACTGGCCGGCATGCCGGTTTATGACGTCAAGAATGTCATGGAGGCGCTGACCGGCCGGGTCGAAATCGAGCATCTCTCCGAAAACAGTTTCGGCTCTGTCTTGCCGTCGAACCTCTATCTCAAAATGAAGCGGGCGGTGGATTTGGCGCTCGCGCTCGTGCTGTTGCCGTTTTTCGCAGTGGCGATCATCCTTGCCGCGATTGTCATCAAACTCGACTCGCCGGGGCCGATATTCTTCGCGCAGCAGCGCATGGGCTTCAGGGCCAAAATCTTCACGATCTACAAACTGCGCACGATGCGGCATGAAGAAGACGAGGGGTCGCGCTTTACCAAGGCTGGCGATGCGCGGATCACGTGGGTCGGACAGTTCTTGCGCAAATACCGTGTCGATGAACTGCCGCAGATATTCAACATCCTCAAAGGCGAGATGAGCTGGCTGGGGCCCAGGCCCGAAGCGGTCGAGCTTGCCGATTGGTATTCGACCGAAATTCCTTTCTACATCTATCGCCATGCAGTGCGCCCCGGCATTTCCGGCTGGGCGCAGGTCAATCAGGGCAATGTCGCGGAAGTCGATGCAGTTACACTCAAGCTGCAGTACGACTTCTACTACATCAAGAACTTCTCGCCCTTGCTCGATCTGCTGATCGTCATAAGAACGATCGGCACGATCCTTACCGGCTTTGGCTCCCGATAGCATTATTCACTCCATGACGCTTACGATTGCCGGTGCTCAGTGGTCGAGCACTTTGCCGGGCGATTCGGTCGACTCGGTACATCCGGACTGCGCGTGCGGGCGGATGCAATTACCGCCGATATTTGCCATGCCCATGTCGGCGCATTTGTCGACATCGTGTGGGGTGGTCATTGCTGCAAGACGCTCTACATCGTGGCGGACAAGCGTTCGTTAAACCGGTACACTGCTGGCCTGGTTACCGATGAGGGGGCTGTTGAGACTTGGAGTAGGTCCATCTCGCCATTCTTCCGCACAATGCCTTTCCATCTCAGTCCATTACATGCCAATGATCTGCCGAAAAAGTGCGGAGCGCTTTTCGGGCATACGGTACATTTTATGAGCGAGCGATCAATCCGAAGGTCGCTGGACATTTGCGGGTTGCCTGGCGCGAATGGTTTTCCAAATGTGCGAAGAACGGTTTTCAGGTTATTGCGCATGATTGTTACGCCAACTCGCGTAGCCTTGGTTGGGCGTACGCGCAAACATGCCGAGCGAGGAGAACGCGAGCGAGCCGGGAGTGCGCGTGCCGTGCACGGTCGCGCATCGCGGTTTAGAATGGGAGAAAGCCAAAAGCCATATGAGAATAGATTTTCCGGATGAAGGACGCGGAAGACAAGAGTGCTTGCGAAGACCTTACACACGCTTTCGCCGAGTACAGTATGCTGACGCGCAGCCGTCAGTACGGCATTAATACAACCGCGATCCCAACAGTTTCACGCTCGTTGCAAGTGAGCCATTACTTCGGTTATCGCGCTCGCTTGTCGATCCGGTCTCGGCGGAAGCAAAGCAATCGATAGATCAAAAGGATCCTGACGGCAATGCACGTCGTGATGACGGCCAATGCTGCTTGGAATATTTGGAATTTTCGGCAACCGGTGGTCAGGGCGCTACTCGCCGATGGTCATCGGGTCACTGTCTTGGCGCCCCCTGATCCGAAAGTCACCAACCTAGAGGCGCTGGGATGCACGTTCATTCCCTTTGCGATGGACGTGAAGGGCCTGAACCCATTTAACGACCTCGCACTGCTCGTCCGTTATCACAAACACTTCAAGGCTTCCAAGCCCGATGTCATCCTAAGCTATACGATCAAGAGTAACATTTTTGGATCGATAGTTGCCAGCCGGCTAGGGATTCGGTTTGTTCCCAATGTTTCGGGACTGGGCACCGCCTTTCTATCAGGAGGCGTCCTGCAAATGATCGCCGAGAAACTCTATCGGTCAGCATTCAAGCATCTCGATACAATATTCTTTCAAAATGTGGATGATCGCGATCTCTTTGTCGAGCGACGCCTAGTCCGCAGCTGCCAGGCCCAACTGATTCCTGGTTCAGGGATTGATCTCAACCATTTCCAAGTTGTCTCTTTTCCGTCGCCGGCGGAACCGCCGACTTTCTTAATGATTGGGCGATTGTTACGCGACAAAGGTTCGTTTGAATTTGTCGACGCAGCTAGGCGGGTAAAGGCCGCAACTCCCGAGGTGCGGTTTCAATTGCTTGGCGCACTTGGTGCAGAGAACCGCACCGCTATAGATGCCGCCACAGTCGCGCGGTGGCGTGCCGATGGCGTTGTAGAGTATCTCGGTAGTGTATCCGATGTTCGCCCCTTCATTGCCTCGGCGACATGCGTGGTATTGCCCTCTTATCGGGAGGGGGCCCCGCGAACTCTCATCGAAGCCGCTGCTATGGGCCGTCCACTTATCGCAACAGATGTGCCGGGATGCCGGTCGGTTGTCGAAGATGGCGTCACTGGTTTCCTGTGCCGCCCGCGGAGCAGCGAAAGCTTGGCAGCAACCTGCAACCGACTATTGAAGCTAGCGCCAGGGGAGCAACGCGCCATGGGAATGCTAGGACGTAAGAAGATGGAGCAAGAATTCGACCATAAACTGGTGGTGGCTGCTTATCGTGAAGCCGTCACTCGAACCAAGATGCAACTCAGTGAAATACAGAGTGCCTCCTAGAAGGAGAGATTCGTGAAGGTCTTGGTGACGGGAACCGCCGGCTTTATTGGTTATCATCTCGCCCAGGTGCTGTTGGACGAGGGCCTGCTTGTCCATGGTTACGATGGCATGACGGACTATTATGACGTCCGTCTCAAGAAACGCCGCCACGCGATGTTGCTGCAGAATCCGAACTTCTCGGCGACCGAGGGACTGTTGGAAGATCATACGCGCCTGAATGCCGTGGTCGACGAGTTTCAGCCGGAGATCATCGTCCATTTGGCCGCGCAAGCAGGCGTAAGATACTCACTGGAGAATCCACGCGCCTATATCGATAGCAATGTCGTCGGCGCTTTCAACGTGCTTGAGGCCGCTCGAAACCTCGAGGTGAGTCACTTGCTGATGGCGTCCACCTCATCAGTCTACGGTGCTAATGAAGACATGCCATTTCGAGAGACAGATAAGGCGGATACGCAGCTAACGCTCTATGCTGCAACGAAGAAAGCCAATGAGAATATGGCTCATTCCTATGCGCACCTTTGGAATATTCCGACGACGATGTTTCGGTTTTTTACTGTCTACGGGCCGTGGGGGCGGCCTGACCTTGCGCTCTTCAAATTCGTTGACGCCATTCTAGACGGCCGAGAGATCGATGTTTACAACAACGGAGAAATGTACCGAGACTTCACGTACGTTGACGATCTTGTTCGTAGCATACGATCACTCATTGAGGTCATTCCTCCTCGACCGTCTTCCGATTCATGTACAATAGGTGGCGACAGTCTCTCTGCGGTTGCGCCATTCAGAATCGTCAACATCGGTAGCTCCAAAAGGATTAGCTTGCTTGAGTTCATAGATGCAATTGAGCAGTGCCTTGGGAAGAAGGCACACAGAAACTATATGCCTATGCAATTGGGGGATGTTCCCGCAACATGGGCCGATGTAACCCTCCTTATAACGCTT
>JAESFU010000548.1_pt1 | contig 17268 bp, 12 predicted proteins | sample 9269461 | NCBI WGS metagenome assembly JAESFU01 (sample SAMN14502556, study PRJNA617107) | algae metagenome | isolation source: Stenomitos rutilans HA7619-LM2 and co-occurring heterotrophs from cave walls | place: USA: Waikapalae cave, Hawaii | collected 2009-07-28
GCCGTTGATTCTGAATAAATTTGGATTTAATCCTGCGCTTGCGGCAGGTCCTTTTATAACGACCACCAACGATCTGTTGGGACTTACTCTTTACTTTTTCACTGTACACCTGATGCTCTGATGGCAACCCGCACCTGTCTCATTATTGATCCCATGCATGAAAGTATTTTTTCTATGCTGACGGAAATCGGATGGTCCTATGACTATCAACCTGGTATTACCCGCGAAGAAATAAAAGCTAAACACCAGCACTATGACGGATTGATCGTGCGGAGTAAAACCACGATTGATCGGGACTTGCTCGGAGACAATCCTGCGTTAAAGTTCATAGCGCGCGCCGGTGCCGGTATCGACAATATTGATGTTGATTATTTTCAGGCGAAAGGAATCGCCATCCTGCATGCATCCGAAGGCAACCGCGATGCCGTGGGCGAGTTTGCTATTGGAGGACTGCTCTCGCTGATGCGCAACATACCGCGCGCAGATCGTGAAGTACATGAGCAGAAATGGCTGCGCGAGGAAAATCGCGGAGAAGAGATCATGGGAAAAACGATCGGCATTATCGGCTATGGTAATATGGGACAGTCCTTCGCCAAAAGATTATCCGGGTTTGCATGTAATGTTTTGGCCTACGACAAATACAAAACCGGTTTCACCGACGCCTTCGCTCGCGAAGCAACGATGGATGAGCTGTTCGCGCAAACGGACATTCTGAGTTTGCACATTCCGCTCACGGCGGAGACACGCAAGCTTGTGACAACAGACTATATCAATCGGTTTAAGAAGAAAATAATCGTGATTAACACCGCACGCGGAGAGATTGTTTCGCTCACCGATATAGCAGCAGCGGTCGATACAAACGTGGTGCGTGGCGCTGTGCTCGATGTTTTGGAAAACGAGAAACTTCATACCATGACGCCGTTGCAACGACAGGCGTTTGACTTGTTGTGTTCAAAAAGTAATGTAATATTCACCCCGCATATTGCAGGATGGACTTTTGAGTCGCATGTTAAAATAAACGTAGCTTTGGTAGAGAAAATAAAGGGATTAGAATTGACCCGTTGACGAATAATATCTAAATTAAATGTACTAACCCAGAGAGACCGAAGGCAATGCGTTATTTGGATAACCGGATGAAAAAAGTGAATGAGTTTTTCAACTCCATCATCGAGAAGCCCCTGCTTACTTCTGCTATCGTGCTGGTGCTGGTGACCATCCTTGTATTAGGACTCAGTCTCAAATATTATCTGCGCGATTTTGATACGTTCATACAGCAAGTATTGGCGGAAGCCCACGGTATGATTTTCGACATTGCCGTGATCGGTATCCTGATTTTCTGGCTCAATCAGAATGGAGAAATAAGACAACGCATTCGCACGTATAAAGATGAGATCGATGACTTTCGTTTATGGGAATCGGAAGAAGCTGCGTTTCGTACGGTGGGAAATATCAAGCGTTTGAATCGTCATAAAATTTATGAGCTCAACCTGGTGAATTGTTATTTGCCACGCACTAATCTCAACTACGCCAACCTCAGTTCATCCAATATGAACTCGGCGAATATCTCGCAATCCACATTGATCGAGTCCAACCTGGAGAATACACGTCTTAATCAAACAAATTTTGAAAACTCCAATCTCAATCAGGCCAACATGAAAGGTGCCTATGCGAGTGGTGCCATTTTTAAAGATGCTTTTTTGATTAAGACACAATTCGAAAATGCCTTTCTGATCAAAGCCAATTTCAATAATGCTTTTTTGATGGAAGCCAATCTGCAGAATTGCTATGTAATGGGTGCTGACTTTGAAAATGCGAGTTTGTATAAAGCCGACCTGCGCGGTGCAAAGGGATTAACTGTTGAACAACTTTCGAAGGTCAAAACCCTTTACCTCGCCAAGTTCGATGAAGAGATACTGGAACAGATTAAAACCAACCTGCCCGAGCTGGTAGGTGCCTGATTTGTAGGATAACAATAAAGTGTTACCTTTGTCATTAACAACGGTCCCGGAGACGGGGCCGTTGTTATTTTTTTTAATTACCAACAACATTATCACTGTGGCTATGAGTAAAATTTCATACTACACCAAAGATGGTTTAGACAAATTGCTGGGCGAGCTAAGCGAGCTTAAAACAAAAGGCCGTGCAGACATCGCGCGTCAGATTGCAGAAGCGCGTGACAAAGGCGACCTGAGCGAAAACGCAGAATACGATGCGGCAAAAGATGCACAAGGACACCTGGAAGCAAAGATTGCAAAACTGGAAGACCTCGTAAGCAACGCACGTTTACTGGATGAGACCAACATCGATACGTCGAAGGTTTCCATACTGTCAAAAGTTACTATCAAGAACAAGAAGAACAACGCTTCTGTTACCTATACATTGGTGTCCGAAGAAGAAGCTGATCTGAAGGCTGGCAAAATTTCTACCATGTCGCCGATCGGAAAAGGTCTGCTGGGTAAAAAGAAAGGCGACGTAGCCAAAATAACGACACCGGCCGGCGAGATAGAATTTGAAGTGGTGAACATTTCCGTATAATCCTTCCAGTGCTATGCCATCAATTTTCACCCGTATTATCAATCGTGAAATTCCGGCGCATATCGTGGCGGAAGATGATCAGTACATAGCATTCCTGGACATCAACCCATTGGTATTGGGACATACACTGGTTGTCCCGAAAAAGGAGAACGATTACATCTTTGACCTGGATGATGCAACGCTATCCGGATTGATGGTTTTTGCCAAAAAGGTTTCGAACGGTGTCCTTGCCGCAGTGCCTTGTCAACGCATTGGTATCTCCGTCATCGGACTGGAAGTTCCGCACACGCATGTCCACCTGGTGCCGATGAATTCGGCTGACGATGTAAATTTCACACGTCCAAAATTGAATCCGACAAAAGAAGAGCTCGCAGCGATCGCAGCGAAGATCAAGTCAAAATTATAATTCAGAATTCTTATTAAACAAAAAAGGTAGAGAAGTATGTTTTCTCTACCTTTTTTTATTGATGTCTGCTGAATGAGACAACTCGATGTTTAGCGATTCAACTTTTTATTTTCGAAAAGCCGGGATAATACCTTTTTCTTTTCCTGCCATTCTTCTTCGAGAATGCTGTAGTAGGCTGAGTTTCTGCGCGTGTTGTTATCGCGGAGCATGTCGCTTCGCAAAACACCTTCAAATTGTCCTCCGATCTTTTCAATCGCCTTGCGCGAGCGGATATTGTTTTCGTCTGTTTTAAGTTGAACGCGCAAGGCTCCGAGCGTTTCAAAGCTGAAAGAGAGGAGCAAGAGTTTGCATTCAAGATTCAGGGCACTGCCCCAATAATCAGGATGCAGCCAGGTCGATCCGATCTCCAGTTTCCGGTGACGTGATTGAACATCCATAAAACGCGTGCTTCCAACGATTTTGCCGTCGCTTTTTTGGATTATGGTAAAAGGAAATTGTGTCCCGCTGTCCCGATCAGCCAGCGCTGATTCCAGCGTGCTGATAAATTTTTGACTGTTTGTTCCGTCGTAAACATAGTGCTGCCAGATGCGTTCATCCTTTGCCAGTATATCCAGCGAATCAAAATGCTGGCGATCCAATGAGACAAGCTCGACCGTTTCGCCGGAAAGTGTAGTAGGGTGGGGAATCCAGTTTTTCATTCTATGGGATGGCTCGTGTTTGTGACTTTATACGCATCGGGCACCCGATGGTTCCATGCATATCGTGCCGTATATCAAACTTCCCGAAAGAAGTGTCAATAAAAAAGCCCGTGAAGAGAATCACGGGCTTTGTTTTTTACAACAATCATTGGATTACCATCCCTGTCTGTATTCACGTTTTACAAACTGGTTCGCCGCATCGAAGTTTGTAATCTTCATGTTCGGACCATCCCAGAGCAATTTTATATTGCGACCCGGGTAGTTGAACTGCGAAGAGTTTTCCGGTTTTGGCTCGCGTATATCGAAGCTGCGGATGGCGAGATTGCCCATCAGGACAGTCTCTGTCAGCGGTCCGGCAATTTCAAACGGAGAGCTTACCTCCATTTTTCCGTAACCAGCCTGGCAAGCTTCTACCCACTGTGCGTAGTGTCCTTCCGCGCCGTTTGGTACACGTTTTATTGTCTGCGCTACTTTTACTTCCTTATTTTTTGAAGTCGGCAATAACAATGGATTTATGCCATACGTGCCGCACATCATTTTACCTTTTGTACCAACGAAGATCACACCGTTGCCGCCGTCGCCCATCTGTTCGTTTGGTCCAAGTTCTTCCGGTCTTTCGGGTTGAATGCCGCCGTCCATCCAATGCATTTTTACCGCAGGCTTGCCATTGCGTGCCGGGAACGTAAGCACGATATACGACGATGGAGGACAGCTGTCGGGGAAGTAGCCGCGTTTGAATTCGTCTACATACACACTTCCGACACTCGCTGTAACGTCAGTCGGATATTGCAGTCCCAATACACGGAACGGAGGCTCTACGATGTGGCAGCCCATGTCGCCGAGGGCGCCTGTCCCGTAGTCCCACCAGCCGCGCCAGTTAAACGGCACCAGTTTATCTACATATTCCTTGTAGGGAGCTGTTCCAAGCCAGAGATTCCAGTCAAGCTCTTTCGGTACTTCCTGTTTGGTCTTGGACCACTCGATACCTTGTGGCCATACCGGGCGGTTTGTCCAGCAGTATACCGTGTGGACATCGCCCAGCAGTCCTGCGTTATACCATTCTGCCAGTTGTCGTACACCGTCGCCGGAAGAACCCTGGTTTCCCATTTGTGTAACCACTTTATATTTCTTGGCTGCTTCGGTTAATGTGCGGGCTTCGTAGATGTCGTGTGTTAATGGTTTCTGAACGTATACGTGTTTGCCGAGCTGCATGGCAGCCAGCGCTTGCACGGCGTGGTTGTGATCGGGTGTCGATACGGACACGGCATCGATATGTTTATGCTCTTTGTCCAGCATCTGGCGGAAGTCCTTGTAGTATTTGGCTTTCGGAAACGCAGCAACAGATTTTGCTGCACGACGATCGTCTACGTCGCACAGGTAAGATATGGTGGCTTTACCACTCTTGGCAAAATTGGCAATATCGCTTTCGCCCTTGCCGCCTGCGCCGATACCGGCAACATAGAGTGTATCACTGGGCGCACGATAGCCGCTGCCACCCAATACAAAACGTGGCACAATGGTAAATGCCGCAGCAGCCACACTGGCCATCCCGGCATTCTTGATAAAGTCTCTGCGCGACAGGGCAGAGGGCGGAGTTGATTTCTTTACTGGCATTGGTTATTCGTTTTTTTAGTTATCCGTTATCCGTTATCCGTTAATCGTTATCCGTTAATCGTTATCCGTTAATCGTTACGGGATCATCGTTTACGATTAACCTGTAACGATTAACGGACAACGTCTCATGAATCGAACGTCACGCTGATGTCCAATGTGCGCTGGTCGTATTTGACACCATACTGGGCCAGTACTTCCGCGGGAACACCGTTCCACTGATTCGGCTGATTTCCTGCGTAGCCAAGGTCCTTGATGCCAATCTTGCTGCTGAAAAATCCGCAGGCTGTGAGATCGCGCATGGTATTGAAGAACGCCGCGCCTTGTTGCAACTCGGGCTTCACTTCTTCCGGATACGCTATGTCGTCTATAATTTCAATTTGCTGCGGTGATGTGGCGGATGCGAAATCGGTGTTGAAGCGTTTCATACTTTGCAGGTCCAGCCAGCGCAGGCCGCCGCGCAGCGGTATCTGATAGCGTGGCATGTCCTTAACGATAAACTCGATAAAGTCGTGGACACCTGCCTCGGTGGCACTGCCGGACACTTCGTCTTTCGGGATGATAATATCCGCGAGCACTTTAATGGTTTTCATTTCATGCTCATCGAAAAATTTATCCGCCATCAATTCGAGGTCGCGTTTTTTCTCGGCGTCGTAGCGATCGATCGTAAACTCGGGCGTAGCTGTTGCCGCCGTTTCAACTTTTGGTTTGTCGTCGCATCCCTGCAATAATAATCCTGCACCGGCAGTGCTTACGGCAAGGGTTTTTAAATATTTTCTTCTGTCCATAGTGATCTGTGTTTGGTCGTGAGACAGTTAAATGTTTTGTTTTTTCATTTCGTCCATGAGATACTCCGAAGCACGCATGGAGAGTGCCAGAATTGTCCACGTCGGATTTTTATCCGCCTGCGAAACAAATGCGCCACCGTCTACCACGAAAAGGTTTTTGCATTCGTGCGCCTGGTTGAATTTGTTGAGGGCCGATTTTTTCGGATCGTTGCCCATGCGCGTTGTCCCAACTTCGTGAATGATACGTCCCGGAGCTTCGAGCCCGTAATCATTTTCAGGACCCGATTTACCACTGGTTACCACGCCGCCCATTTTGTCGATGAGTTCGGCGAACGTTTCCTGCATGTGCTTGGCCTGTTTGATTTCGTAGTCGCTCCATTTGTAATGGAAGCGCAATACGGGAATGCCATACTTGTCCACCACGGATGGATCAATTTCGCAGTAGTTGTCTTCGCGGGCGATGGCTTCACCGCGACCAGCCATGCCAAAGGTCGCCCCGTAGAAATAGCGGTAGTCATCCTTAAGGGATGCGCCATAGCCGCCGGCTTTTTTCTGTGTTCCATCGCGGCCAGGATATTTGCCATTTTGATTTTGTATCCCGAACCCGAATCCATACCCCGGCATGCGCATGCCGCCGCCATATTCGATGTGGTAGCCACGCGGAAAGTCAAGCTTCTTGTTGTCCAGCCACCATGGAGTATAGACGTGCATACCGCCAACACCATCTTCGTTGTAACGCTTGCGGCCAACAAGTTTTGGCAAGATGCCACTCATGGAAGCGCCGGTGGAGTCGTGCAGATATTTTCCTACAACACCACTGGAGTTTGCCAATCCGTTTGGATAGCGCGATGATTTGGAGTTCAATAACAAGCGTGCAGATTCGCAGGCGCTGGCCGCCAGCATTACTACTTTGGCGGTTACCGTATACTCCTGCATGTCCTCTTTGTTTACGAAGGATACGCCGGTAGCAAGTCCTTCGCTGTTTGTAAGGACTTCGCGTACCATGGCATTGGGAATGATGTCCACATTGCCGGAAGCTACAGCGGGTTTTACGAGGACAGAGGATGAAGAGAAATCTCCGTAAACCGTACATCCGCGGTTACACTGTGAGCAGAAGAAGCAGCGGCCCCGGTTCGGATTGTTTTCCAGCGGCTTTGTTAAAATGGACAGTCGTGATGGAATTACCGGGAGATTCATTTTGGTGCCGGCGTCTTTAATAAAGAGCTCGTGCAAACGCGGTTTGGGTGGAGGAAGAAAAATTCCGTCCGGCTCGTTGATCATATTTTCTTTGGAGCCGAATACACCGATGAGTTGATCGACGCGATCGTAGAACGGGGACACGTCGTCGTATCCGATGGGCCAGTCTTCGCCGAGCCCATCAACACTTTTATGTTTAAAATCTTTCTGACTGAAGCGCAACGAAATACGGCCCCAGTGATTGGTTCTTCCGCCGACCATGCGTGAGCGGAACCAGTCGAACTTCGTACCATCTTTATGTGTATACGGTTCGCCTTCCAGTTCCCAGCTTCCGTATGCTGCATCGAAATCGCCGAAGCCGCGATAAGGAGAGCTTGCCCCGCGACGGGGTGACTCCCACGGCCATTTTAACTGTGTCACATTTTTGGCCGGATCATATAAAGGACCGGCTTCGAGCAGTACTACTTTTACGCCGGACTTTGCCAGCATATAGGCTGCCATACCGCCGCCCGCACCCGAACCCACGATGCAGACATCGTATGATTTCGCGGTCTTTTTAATTTGAAAATCAGACATAATACAGAGTAATCAGGTTTGTTAAATGTAGTTTTTATATGTGCTTAAAAAAAGCATCGTGCATCTGTGTCGTGCGGAATTACACCAGCCTGACATAGACATGATAAGTGGTAATCGTTGTCCGTATTTACTAACGAATCCCGGTGTGTCGTTTATTTTGTTAATTCTGAATTAATCGCATATTAATTCAGAAAAATAATCGGTCCGTTTGGCAAAGACTCGCTCACGCAACCATTCATCGATCGGGACTAAAAAGAATATCCCTGCCGGCTAGAGAGTTGCCAGGCAGGGAATATTCAACTAACCCAAAACCAAGTATAGACGTTTCTGAATTTTAATTACCAGCCGGGGTTGTTGTCTTTCAGATTCGGGTTGTTTCTGAAGTCAGCGGCAGGTAGCGGGAGCAGAAGATGCTTTTTAGCGAGGGTAACATCTTTTGTTATTTTCGCACCCTCAAAGTTTACAAATGTTTTGTTTGCCGGATCGTAAACTTTTTGCAGGCGAAGCATATCAAACCATGTGATGCCTTCAAAGCACAGCTCGTGCCATCTCTCTTCCCAGATCATTTTTTCAAGATCTTCTTTCGTAACACCACCCAATACAGGTGTTGTAAGTCCTGCTCTATCCCGAACTTTTTTCAATGCTTCAAGTACCGCTGTTGTTGGACCAGTTACCTTGTTCTGTGCTTCAGCAAATGTCAAAAGTACTTCTGCATAGCGAATCAGTGGCCAGTTCAGATCACCGCGTGCGGTGCCGGTAACACCTGGTACGCCATTGGCGACCTTGTCAAAATGTTTGAAGATATACGGATTGGTGAGGTTGTAAGCAGCACCATTTCCACCTTCAAAATAGGACGTGTAGAAATAACCTTGTTGATTAATGATACGCTTATCAGCAGGGTCATACGAGTTATAAAACTCAACCGTAGGAACTGTTGTCCCGATCTCTGTTCCGTACGCTGACATGTTTTTGATGTTGGGATGGAACAGCGCCTGCATATCATTTGTAAGGTTGGCAGCAGCCGAGTACTGTACCATGAACATATGCTCAACTTTATTTTTATTGGCAGCAGTATGCAGATCGTTGTATGCAGGGAACAAATCAAATTGCGTTGACTGAATTACTTCGTTTGCCTTATCAGCAGCCTTCTGGTAATATTCAGTTTTGTTAAGCGGGTTACCAGCCATGGTGAGGTACACATTTGCCAACAGCGCTTTCACAGCACCCAATGAAACGCGTCCTGTTTCATCTTTCATAGGCAGTCCCGATGCTTCTGCTGCCAGCAGGTCAGCCTCGATCAAGGCATAAATGTCGGCGACTGAAGCACGTTCAGGATACATGCGGGGATCTGTCTGGTTATAGATAGGCTTGTCTAACAGCGGTGCAGCACCCCAGAGGCGCACTATGTAAAAATAGTGCAGTGCGCGAAGGAAGTGGGCTTGTCCCAGGTATTTGTTTCTTTCCACTTCGTTTACCGGAGGCGGAATATTCGGAATCTTGTCCAATGCGAGGTTGGCGTTGGCAATTCCTTCGTAAAGCTCGCGCCACCATTGACTGATGTGTAAGTTGTCTCCTGTGTAGCTGAAACCGTAAAGGTTGTTCAGATCGGAGTTCTGCGCGGTTTCAGTTTTCGTTGTCCCGCTTAAAGCATCCAGCAATTGGAAGTTCTGCGAAAAGATTCCGGCGCCTGCGCTGAAGAAGCGCAGATTCTCATATGTTGAGTTAATGGCCGGCTCCATGTGTTCCGCCAATGTAAAATATGTTTCAGGCGCAATGTTGGACGGGTCTGTTTCTGCGAGAAAATCATTACATCCAGACGCGACTAAAAGAGCTCCGCAGATAATTATTTTATGGATATTAAATTTCATAGTTGATGTCTTTAAGATCATGAAAATGATTATAAACCCAGGCTTAGGCCAAGCATGTAAATGGTAGGCTTAGGATAATCGAAGAATGTCTGACCTTGGGCAAACACGTTTCCATAGGTTGTTACTTCCGGATCGTTTCCGCTAAACTTCGTTAACAGCATGAAGTTTTGAGCGGATACGTACACGCGGCATCTCTGAAGTTTCATGCGTTCTACAACAGCGGTTGGCAATGTATAACCGAGCAACACGTTTCTGCCTCTGATGAACGAGCCATCTTCGATCCAGTGCGTGTCCACATTCGTTACGTAACCGGCGCGTGTATCGCGGATCGCGGCAATCGATGTGTTTTGATTTTCAGGTGTCCATGCATCCAGAACAGAACGGTAGCTGTTGGCGATGGAGACACGGTCTTCACCTGAGTGCTTCGTCATGTTCAATACATCGTTACCGTATGAGTACTGGAAGTCAAGTGTGAAGTCGAAATTCTTGTACCGGAGCGTGTTGATGAAAGATCCGAAGAAATCAGGATAAGCTTTACCGATAATTTCGCGGTCACCATCGTTGATCTGGTAATCTCCATTGTCCTTGTACTTGATGTCACCCGGGAGCATAGGCTTGCCGCCGCGGTAGTTGTACTTGGCCGCTTCCGCTGCTTCTGCAGTTCCCCAGGTGCCCAATCTTACAAGACCCCAGAATGATCCAACGGGTTGTCCCACCTGAATAATACCGGTTTGGTTGGTAAAGTTTGGATTACCCAGCCCGAAGATGGGTGCCGGCGTAGCGAGGGATAACACCTTGTTGCGGTTGCCTGAAATGTTGAAGGTTGTATTCCAGGTAAAGTTGTCGCGGGAGATGTTCTCAGTGGTGATACTGATTTCATAACCTTTGTTCTCCATGCTTCCGATGTTTTTAAATACGGAGCTGTAACCGCTCGATTGTGGCAGCGGAGCGTCCAGTAACATATCGGTTGTTTTGCGGTAGTAGATATCGGCTTCGAGGGTAATGCTGTTATTGAACAGTCCGATTTCAACGCCTGCATCGGCTTGTGCGGTCTTTTCCCAACGCAAGTCATTATTTCCCAAACGGCCTTTACCTACACCAGTGTTACGCGCATTGTTGAAAACCGTTACGTATGTTCCGCTCAGTGTCGTAATAGCAGAGTAGTTGGCAATTTCCGAGTTTCCGGTTACACCATAGCTTGTACGCAATTTCAGATTTGAGATTGCAGACACATCCTGCATAAACGGCTCTTCGCTAACGCGCCACGCAAGAGCTGCAGACGGGAAGAATGAATATTTGTTGTTGTCTCCGAATCTTGATCCACCATCAGCCCGTCCGGTTAATGTTAACAGGTACTTGTTTTTCAGGCCATAGTTAATCCGTCCAAAATAAGAGTTGAAAGCAAATCGTCCTCTTCCGGATGCTGGCGTGTTAATAGTTGTTCCTGTACCAATGTTGTTGTCACCCAGGAAGTCTGTTGGAATGGTATTCACGCTTGTGTTGAATCCAAACAAATTGGTTTCCTGCCAGGTAAGACCGAGCATCGCAGTCAGGGAGTGGATATCGCCAAATTGTTTGTTGTACGTCAGGTAGCTTTCAAATGACCATAGTGTCTCTCTGTCCGAACGAAGATACGCGTATCCTTTATCGCCTGCATTGAGCGGGCTTCTGCTAACGCCTTGCAGCGGAGGACGGCTGGTATACTCCTGGCGCTCGCGGGCCACGATGTTTGTTCCTACAGTACTTCTCAGTTCTAATGACGGAGCAAGTTTAATAGCCGCATACAAGTTGCCAAGGGTGTTCTGGGTAAGCAACTGATATTTATTGTTCATCAATTGATCCACCGGGTTCCGTCCACCTTCCATGGTCGGGTAGTGCGAGTTGTGTGAATAAGTTCCATCAGGATAACGAATGGGCAGGATTGGCAAAGCCTCAGTGATCATACGCACCGAGTTCAAGCCGCCTGTCCCTGTGTCCACCAGATTTTCATCCTGATTATTGTAACTCAGACTTCCGCCAACCTTAATCCAGCTTTTAATCTGGCTGTCGAAAACAAAACGAGCAGAGTAACGCTTCAGATAAGAGTTCAGAAGAAGTCCATTGTCATCGCGGAAGCCGACAAAAGCGCCATAGCTGTTTTCAGCATTACCATTGGTAAAGGACAACTGATGGTTTTGCGACAACTTGTTTTGTGTCGATTCTTTGAACCAGTCAGTATCATATAATGGATTCCCATTACTGTCAAATAACAATGGATCGGTACGATTGAGACGAGGATCGGATTTCGGTGTGAAATTTCCATTTACATCAGTATCGGCAGGATCATAGTAAGATGCGTTCTTCCATGCCAGGTCTTCCACGGCCAGGAATTCTTTAGCATTAAGCATCTCTACACGCTTTGGACCGATGGTTGGGACACTGATTTGTCCATCATACGTAATGCGTCCACCGCTTGTGCTACCGCGCTTCGTTGTAATCAGAATTACTCCGTTCGCGCCACGAGCACCGTATATGGCTGTGGCCGAGGCATCTTTTAGTACTTCCATAGAGGCGATGTCCGCCGGGTTCAGGAAGTCGATGGCATTGGAGTTTTGTGTCTGTGTTCCTACTGGAAGGACAACACCATCCACAACATACAACGGGTTGTTGGATGAGTTGATGGAGCTTGAACCGCGAATACGTACGCTGGTTTGTCCACCCGGACGACCTGAGTTGGTATTAACTGCCACACCTGCAATTCTACCGGCCAATGCCTGGTTAACCGAAGGCAGTTGTCTTTCCTGAATTTCTTCGGACTTGATTGAACCTACAGCGCCTGTCAGATCTGACTTCTTCTGCGTACCGTAGCCGATTACCACCACTTCATCCAGTGACTTGGTATCGCTTGGCAATGTTACGTTTAATGATGTTTGTGTACCGACTGCCACTTCCTGTGTAGCGAAGCCGATAAACGAAAACACCAGAATCGCATTATTATCCGGTACGGTGATGGAGAAATTACCATCGGCGTCGGTGGTGGTTCCAAGGGTAGTTCCTTTTACAAGGATATTCACACCGGGCAGCGCTGTGCCGGTCTCATCTTTCACGGTACCGGTCACGACTGTTTCGGCTGGTTCATCAGCGCTCACAGTACTGTCGGCGGAAAGATGTACATAGTTTTTGGTGAGAATAATCTGGTTGCCTTCTGCTTCGTACGAAATGCCCAGCGGTTGCAGGATTCGGGATAATACCTGGTCGAGGCTTTCGTCGGCGACATGAAGTGTTACACGTTCGCGTGAAGAAAGAAGCTGTGAATGATACAGAAACCTCGCTTTGGTCTCTTTTTCGATCTTGCTGAGCGCAGCGCGGATCGAAGTATTTTCGACATTGATGTTTACTTTCTTCTCGAGAATCTGGGCGGAGCTGCCACTAGCATAGCTGATGCTAATGAGACCTGTGAGCAATATTATCTGGATGAGGGATACGCGCATGATGAACCGTACAAACGCATTGATTTGTAGCCGTTTTTTCATAATCTTTGAATGTTTGTCTTAAAAGTTTAGTACTACGAGACAATGCCTCCCAACATCCCTGGCCGGATGCTGCGATTCGCAAAATTGGGAGGACTTTGAACCGGTGACGTCGTCAGGCGTCATCGGTTTCTTTTTGGGTATTAGTAGGGGGTTTCTGCTGTCATAGTTTTGGGGTTTAGTTTGGGTTTTTCTGCGTTACTTACTGGCAACCATTGCCGGTAATGATTATCTCTGCGTCCAGCATTTCGTACTGGGCGTTAATGGCTTTGCAAATCAATCTGAGTTTGTCGTGGAATGAAAGGTCATCCAGAGACGCATTCAGGTAGCAATTGCCAAGTACCTCTTCGTCGTAGACAATGTCCACGCCATAGGCCTTGCTAAGTTTTTCAAATACTTCGCGAATGGGCGTGTCGGTAAATTCAAAATCGAGAACTACCGGTGCCGGAAGCACCACCGGTTCAAGCACCAATGACTTGATCAGACTGGCGCGATCACGCGAGAATACGACTTGCTGATTGGGGAGCAGCAACGTTCTGTTCATAACCTTGCTCAGGGCATTCGTACCCTCGCCGGTTTTAAGATTTCCTTCCTCTTTCGATAATGAAAATACAGATACTTTACCGGTGCGCACCACCACGGAAATGTCCCGCTCTTCACTGTAGGCGCGAACGTTAAAGCTTGTGCCCAGTACTTGCGTAACAAGCTCATTGGCATAGACGAAGAATGGACGTTTCGGATCTTTCTCCACCAGGAAGAATGCTTCGCCGGAGAGGTATACCTTGCGCTGATGTCCTACAAATTTTTCTGGATAAGCGAGCAGCGATTGTGGCTGAAGTGTTACGCGGCTGCCATCGTCAAGCGTAACCATCTGCGGCTGCCCCGTTTCATTTTTAAATTGTTTGAGGCCCTGCGTCGAAGGAATAAATGCCGTGGGACTGTTAGTTGCCGGATTGGCCTGAAAGTGATAGAATACATATAGCCCTGCCAGCACAACCACCACCAGAACAGCTGCCATGTTATACCATGGTACTTTTACAGAATACGGTTCCGATTTTTCGGGAGAGATCTGATGCACGGACTCTTGTATGTGAGACCACATTTCATTTTTCCGCTGATCGGAGAGCACATATTGCTTTTCGTGCAGTACCGTTTGCACCATGTTGCGGGCTTCGTCTATGATTTCGCGTTTGTCCAGGTTCTGCTCCAGCCAAAGTGTCCATTGCAAATGCAATGCGTCATCGGTGGTGCCACGCTTCACCCATTGGATAAATTCTTCATCCTCTGCGAAATCAACCGCCCTGTAGTGCTCGTACTTTTTCATGTATTCAAATGGATTCAGCCCAGACATTTAAATACAAGAGGAGAAGCGCTAACGTTTTAACTCACCAGGGTTGAAAAAAATATTTAAAAAATTGATTGGCGCATTTTCCACGATTATTTAAACAGTAACCGGAGATAAGGGATGACAGAAAGAGAAGTGCCTAGAAAACAGTAACGAAGAAAAGCAACCCGGAAACGATCAGTCTGGCGTATTGACGCAGATGCTCCAGCCCGCGTTGCACAAGATTTCGAACGGACTGTTCATTCACATCCATCATGGCGGCAATTTCCGCGTAGCTCAGCTCATCATAAAAACGCAGTACGATGGCTTCATACTGACGAGGCGAGAGATTGTTAAGGTTGTACTTAAGCTGCCGGCTCTGCTCGCTCATAATTTCGTTGTGAATAACATTTGTCTCTTCGGAGAAGGAGATCAGATTAAGCTCGTCCCAATGAAAACTGAAGTGGACAGCCGTATGCCGCTGATCCTCTTTCATGATTTTGCGACGAAGTGCCGCATATAGATAAAAGCGAACGCTTACCTGTGAAGACAGCCGTGTGCGGTAACGCCACAAGTCAATAAAAAGATCTTGAATTGCATCTTCAACCAATACAGTGTTAGTGCACACCTTACGACCATAGTTGTACAGTGCCTTGGCATAACGATTATAAATTTGCTCCAGCGCAAGCTTGTCGCCGGCGCGTAATCCTGTCCAAAGAATGAGGTCGTTTGCTTCCATGGGCTTGATGTAGAATGGGGGTTGTTCAGAACAAATTTAGAATTTCAATCGATTTCTGAAAACGGGAGGGTCAGGAATAACAATTTTATGTCAGCTTGTCCAGCTCCCATGATCGGTTCAAAAATCAGATAATGAAGGAGTTATAGATTGCTAAGGCGGGCTATAAAAATAATCTGGCAGGAGTGGCAGGCGGTAATAAAATGTTACCCGGAAGATCCGGATGGCAAGCTTTGGATAGAGAAATCAGGATGTTGGCGGAGTCTGTTTTTTAGGGACAGGATCATACCCGTGTGTACCCCATGGATGACAACGCCCGATCCTCCGTAAGCCAAGCCACATACCTTTGATTACTCCCCATTCCTGTATCGCTTCAATGGCATACTGGGAGCATGTTGGTGTATGCCGGCAATTGGACCCCAGCAATGGCGAGATAGCGTATTGATAAAATCGTATGGGTAATATAAAAAGCTTGCGTAGCATTGTCCCATTTAGTTAAGCCTGCAGATCTTGCCCGGAATTCTTCAACACGCATGCTGCAGTATTGTCCGCTTATTAATGTGCGTCTGCTTGCACGAACATGATTAAATCACTATTCGATTGAGAAACTGATTTCTCCGTCCTTCCCATCATTGAGTTGAACGCCGAGGTGTTTCAGTTCGTCACGAATCTTGTCAGAAAGTGCAAAGTTTTTGTCCAATCGCGCTTTCTTCCGCAAGTCGATCAATACATGAATGACGCCGTTCAGCAATTCATGATTATGCTCTTCTTCTTCACGCAGTCCCAGTACGTCTTCCAAAATACCAATATAGGTCTGCCGGAAATGATTAAAAGTTTCTTCGCTGATACTGTTGAGCGCAATGTTACCCGATTTGAAATCGTTGATGCGTGAAGCCATTTCAAACAGGGCAGCAAGCGTTTTGGCCGTATTGAAGTCGTCGCTCATGTTGATGAAACACGCGTCGCTCAGTTTGAGTAATTCTTCCTTCAGTGCTGTATCTTCCTGCGCAGTGCCCGTGTGTGCAAGCTTCTTCAGAATACCCAACGCGTTGGAAAGTTTCTTGAAACCTTTTTCAGCTGCCTGCAAAGCCTCATTGGAAAAGTCCAGCGTGCTGGAGTAATGTGATTGAAGCATGAAGAAACGTACCGCCATCGGCCCGTATCCTTTGTCCAGGAGTTCATGATCGCCGGCAAAGAGCTGTCGGGGCAGGAAAGAATTCCCCAGCGATTTGCTCATCTTCTGACCATTCACAGTGAGCATATTGGAATGCAACCAGTAATTGGCTGGTTTTTTATCATTGGCTGCAGTGCCCTGAGCAATCTCGCATTCATGATGCGGAAATTTCAAATCCATGCCACCGCCGTGCAAATCGAATGTCTCACCGAGGTACTTGGTGCTCATAACCGTGCATTCAATATGCCAGCCGGGAAACCCATCTCCCCACGGTGATGGCCAGCGCATGATATGATAAGGAGATGCTTTTTTCCACAAAGCAAAATCCACCTTGTTACGTTTTTCGTCCTGGCTGTCAAGCTTGCGACCGCTCTCCATCAGGTCCTCCAGCACGCGCCCCGACAGAATACCGTAATTATTAGACTCATGGTATTTCAAGACATCAAAATAAACAGAGCCATTCACTTCGTAGGCGAGGCCGGCATCCATTAGTTTCCGGGTGATCTCGATCTGCTCTACGATATGTCCGGTGGCAGAGGGCTCAATACTGGGAGGCAGAATATTGAACTGGCGCATCACTTCGTGAAATCCTTCGGTGTAGTGTTTTACAACTTCCATCGGCTCCAGCTGTTGCAGGCGTGCTTTCTTCGCGATTTTGTCCTCGCCTTCATCCGCATCGTTTTCCAGGTGACCCACGTCGGTAATATTCCGCACATAGCGCACTTTATAGCCGAGGTAGCGAAAGTATCGGGATACAATATCGAATGTGAGAAAGGTGCGCACATTGCCGAGGTGTACGTCACTATAGACAGTAGGGCCGCACACATACATGCCCACGTGGCCGGG
>JAESFU010000549.1_pt1 | contig 17215 bp, 15 predicted proteins | sample 9269461 | NCBI WGS metagenome assembly JAESFU01 (sample SAMN14502556, study PRJNA617107) | algae metagenome | isolation source: Stenomitos rutilans HA7619-LM2 and co-occurring heterotrophs from cave walls | place: USA: Waikapalae cave, Hawaii | collected 2009-07-28
TTGCCGTTGATATCGATGAGCGACGCGCCCGCAAGGTTGATCCTGACGATGCCGGGAGCCGCATTCAGGACGATGCCGGCCACATCCGACGGCGCGTTGAAGGTCAGGTTGTTTACCGTGACATTGACGGTCTCGTTGCCCGCGTAGCCCGACGCCACCACGATCGTGTCACCCGCAACCGATGCGGCAACGGCCGCAGAAATAGTCGCGTAGGTACCCGGAACATTCCTCGTCGCCATGCCACTCTCCCTTGCGATGTCACACGCCTACGACAGCCGGGCTCTGCCAGCCTGGCTTCAGGAAATCGGTTTGGTCTCGCACCTTGGGCAGGCTACCGGTGCGCTTCTGGAGGATCCCAACCCCTCAGCGGCGGCCTGCTATTAACCCACAACTCATGCAACCTAGAATGGCCTCAACGCTCGTGCAAGTTTTGCAACACCGGCGCGAGCAGTGTTCACGTCTCCTTGATCGGAGTACGATTTTCTTGTGTTAGAGAACGAACTGACGGACCCTTCGCGCTCGGCATTCGCCGGCGACAACAACCCGCATTCTGCACAACCCTGTCGACGAGGCTGCTTGCGTCGATGATCAAGCATCGCGGCTCGTCAGGGGCCGAGGCGCCCAAAAGAAACAAACGAAATAGACGAAACAAACGATTCGAAAAGGCCCTAGGAACGATTTCCGGGGCTATGATGGCCTGGGTATTGCCAGGATCGGTGTGTGGACGTCCTGGATAATCTCGGCTTGGCCTGCGCAAAGCCGCAACATGCAAGCTGGCATCGCCAACATCCAAAGACTTGTCGGCGGCATGGCGGAGGGGGTGGGATTCGAACCCACGGTACGCTTGCACGCACAACAGTTTTCGAGACTGTCCTAATCGACCACTCTAGCACCCCTCCGGGCGCGCGGGTTTATAGGCGGGCGCAATTCAGGGAGCAACAGCTTCCCGTAGGGAGGGGCGCAAATGCCGAATATGGGCGTCGAATCAACCCTTTACGGCCCCTCCGGGTTGGCCGCGCCGACGACGGTCCACACGTCAGGCGGGGGTAGCACCAACCCTAGTGCTTTGAAATAACTGACTTTTCGGCTCTCGGAGGACCCGATCGGCAGCGCGTCGGCCGGTCCGTCTCCGACATTGACTCAAGAACCGGCATGCGTATATTCCGCGCTTCTTCGGCGGGCCCTGCGGGTCCGCCGCGTTCTTTCGTGTTTTTCGGCGGTTTCGGGCCGGAGAACTTCAAGCCAGGTGTCAATATGATCGCCGTTATCCGCACGGGTGGAAAGCAATACACGGTCGCCGCCGACGACCAGCTCACGGTCGAGAAGATCGAGGGCGAGGCCGGCGCCAAGGTCGAATTCACCGACGTGCTGCTGGTCGGCGACAAGGTCGGCGCGCCGACCGTCGAGGGCGCCAAGGTCGTGGGCTCGATCGTCAAGCAGGCCCGCGGCGAGCACCTGATCGTCTTCAAGAAGCGCCGTCGCCAGAACTCGCGGCGCAAGAACGGTCATCGTCAGGACCTGACGGTGGTCAAGATCGAACAGATCGTCGCCTGAGCAGAGCGACCGGAGTAGTACGATGGCACATAAGAAAGCAGGCGGCTCCTCGCGTAACGGCCGCGATTCGGACGGTAAGCGCCTGGGCGTGAAGCGCTTCGGCGGCCAGAAGGTCGTCTCGGGCAACATCCTGGTCCGCCAGCGCGGCACCAAGATGAGCGCCGGCGAGAATGTCGGCGTCGGCCGCGACCACACGCTCTTCGCCGTCGCCGACGGCGTCGTGTCCTTCCGGACCCGCTCGGGTGGCAAGGTCGAAGTGAACGTCCTCCCGGCGCCGGCACTGGCCGCCGAATAGAGCCGTTCATCCCATCGGATTGTGAAGGGGGAGCGGCTCGCCGTTCCCCCTTTTCGTTTGTGGACCCCACCTCATGAAGTTCCTCGACCAGGCCAAGATCTACGTCCGCTCCGGCAACGGAGGTGCGGGATGCGCGGGCTTTCGCCGTGAGAAGTTCATCGAGTTCGGTGGACCGGACGGCGGCGACGGCGGCCGCGGCGGCGACGTCATTGCCGAATGCGTCGACGGCCTCAACACGCTGATCGATTATCGCTACGCCCAGCATTTCAAGGCCGAAACCGGCCATCACGGCATGGGCAGCCAGCGCACCGGCGGCAAGGGCAAGGACATCGTGCTGCGCCTGCCGCGCGGCACGCAGGTCTTCGCCGAGGACAACGAGACGCTGCTGTTCGACATGACCGAGATCGGGCAGAAGGTCACCATCGCCAAGGGCGGTGACGGCGGCTACGGCAACCTCCACTACAAGACCTCGACCAACCGCGCGCCGCGCCGCGCCGACCCGGGCTGGCCCGGCGAGGAGCTCGCGCTGTGGCTACGTCTGAAGCTGATCGCCGATATCGGCCTGGTCGGACTTCCCAACGCCGGCAAGTCGACGTTCCTGTCGTCCAACACCAATGCCAAGCCCAAGATCGCCGACTATCCGTTCACGACGCTGCATCCCGGCCTCGGTGTGGTGAAGGTCGGCGAGCGCGAGTTCGTGATGGCCGACATTCCGGGCCTCATCGAGGGCGCGCATGAAGGTGCGGGCCTCGGCACGCGCTTCCTCGGCCATGTCGAGCGCTGCCGCGCGTTGCTGCACCTTGTCGACGGCACGCAGGACGACGTGGCCGACGCCTATCGCACGGTGCGCCGCGAGCTCAAGGCCTACGGCGGCAACCTCGTGCGCAAGAAGGAAATCCTGGCGCTCAACAAGACCGACGCCATGACGCCGGAAGACATCGAGGCCAAGCGCGCGCAGCTCGCCAAGACGAGCCGCAAGACTGTGCACGTGATCTCCGGCGTATCGGGCCAGGGCGTTCAGCCCCTGCTGCACGAGCTGATGAAGCTGGTCGAGAAGCAGCGCGCGCCCGACAAGGACGCAGCATGACACCCCTCGCCGGCGCCCGGCGACTGGTCGTCAAGATCGGTTCCTCGATCCTGGTGGACGAGACGAAGGGCGAAGTCCGGCGCGATTGGCTCGAGGCCCTCACCAACGACGTCGCGCGCCTGCACAGAGGCGGCTGCGAGGTCGTGCTGGTGTCCTCCGGTGCCATTCGCCTGGGCCGCACGCATCTCAAGCTCGCCTCCGGCCCGCTGCGTCTTGAGGAAAGCCAGGCCGCCGCGGCGACCGGCCAGATCCAGCTGGCGCAGGCCTATCAGGAGGCGCTGGCGCGCCACGGCATCACCGTCGCACAGATCCTGCTGACCTTGCACGATTCGGAGGAGCGCCGCCGCTACCTCAACGCGCGCCAGACCATGGCGACCTTGCTGGGCCTCGGCGCCATTCCGGTGATCAACGAGAACGACACCGTCGCCACCGACGAGATCCGCTTCGGCGACAACGACCGCCTCGGCGCACGCGTCGCCGAGATGATCTCGGCCGACACGCTGGTCCTGCTGTCCGACATCGACGGGCTCTATACCGGCGACCCGCGCAGCGACGCGTCCGCGACGTTCATCCCCGAGATTCGCGAGATCACGCCCGAGATCGAGGCGATGGCGGGAGTCGCCGCTTCAGTGATGTCCAATGGCGGCATGGTGACCAAGCTGATGGCCGGCCGCATCGCCATGGCCGCGGGCTGCCGCATGGCCATCGCCGACGGCCGCGGCGTCGGCGCGTTGGGCGCGCTGATCGACGGCACGTCGCGCTGCAGTTGGTTCCTGCCCGAGGCATCTCCCCTGTCGGCGCGCAAGAAGTGGATCAAGGGTTCGCTCAAGACCAATGGCTCGCTGATCGTCGACGATGGCGCGGTGCGCGCGCTCTCGACCGGCAAGAGCCTGCTGCCGGCCGGCGTCACGTCCGTTGCCGGCGAGTTCCGCCGCGGCGACGTGGTCGATGTGAAGGATCGCGGCGGTCGCGTGCTGGCGCGCGGACTGGTCGCCTACGCCGCCGACGACGCGCGTCGCATCGCCGGCCGCAAGAGCGCCGAGATCGAACGGCTGCTGGGTTTCCGCGGCCGCGACGAGATCGTCCATCGCGACGACCTCGTGGTCGAGTGAAGAGACGGAGCGTCCGATGAACGTCCAGACCAAGCCCGCCGAAGACGCCGTTGCCATCGTGGCCGAGCTCGGCCGCCGCGCGAAGGCCGCCGCCGCCTCACTGCGCAACGCTCCGACGGACGCCAAGAACAAGGCTCTGCTGGAAGCCGCGCGCCTTATCCGCGCCGAGAAGGCCGCGATCCTCGCCGCCAATGCACGCGACATCGAAGCGGCCAAGGCCGCCGGCATGACCAGCGCGCTGCAGGACCGCCTGTTGTTGAACGACGCCCGTATCGAGGCGATGGCCAAGGGACTCGACGACATCGCCGCCCTGCCCGATCCGGTGGGCGCCGTCATCGAGGAATGGCAGAGGCCCAACGGACTTGCACTCAGCCGCGTGCGCGTGCCCATCGGCATCATCGGCGTGATCTACGAGGCGCGTCCCAACGTCACCGCCGATGCCGGCGCGCTCTGCATCAAGTCAGGCAACGTCGTGGTGCTGCGCGGCGGCTCCGACAGCTTCCATTCCTCGCGCACCATCGTCGAGTTGCTGCGCCGGGCGCTGGCCGGCGCCGGCTTGCCCGAGGATTGCGTGGCCCTCGTGCCGACCACGGATCGCGCCGCCGTCGGCGAGATGCTGCGCGCCATGGACTGGCTCGACCTCATCGTACCGCGTGGTGGGCGCTCGCTGATCGACCGCGTGACGCAGGAAAGCCGCGTGCCGGTGCTGCGCCACTACGACGGCATCTGCCACGTCTATGTCGATCGCGATGCCGACATCGCCATGGCGCGAGACCTCGTGGCCAACGCCAAGATGCGCCGGGTCAGCGTCTGCGGCGCCGCCGAGACCCTGCTGATCGACCGCGCCGCGCTCGACACGCATCTCGCGCCAGTGCTCGCGAAGCTGCACGAGCTGGGCTGCGAAGTGCGCGGCGACGCGGAGGTGCAGAAGCGCGACCCCAAGGCGGTTGCCGCCACCGAGAAGGACTGGCGCACGGAATATCTCGAGCCGATCATCTCGGTCGCAACGGTCGACGGCGTCACGGGCGCCATCGAGCACATCGCGCGCTACGGCAGCCAGCACACCGAATCGATCGTCACCGACAACGACGCGACGGCGCAGCGCTTCCTGGGTGAAGTCGACAGCGCCATCGTGATGCACAATGCCAGCACCCAGTTCGCCGACGGCGGCGAGTTCGGCCTGGGTGCGGAGATCGGCATCTCGACCAACCGCATGCATGCGCGCGGCCCCGTCGGGCTGGTCGAGCTCACGACCTACAAGAACATCGTGCGCGGCAAGGGCACGCTAAGGCCGTGACCCTGCACCCGATGCAAGGTGTGTCGCGCGCCACAACGCGACGCATCGGCCTGCTGGGCGGCTCGTTCAATCCCGCGCATGCCGGCCACCGGCACATCAGCCTGGAGGCCATGAAGCGCCTCGGCCTCGACGAGGTCTGGTGGCTGGTCTCGCCGCAGAACCCGCTGAAGAGCGGCGACGGGATGGAGCCGCTGCCGACGCGCGTGGCCCGCGCCCGCCAGGTCGCCAGCCATCCGCGCATCCGCGTCGACGCGCCCGAATTGCAGCTCGGCACGCGCTACACGCTCGACACGGTGCAGGCGCTGAAGCGCGTCTACCCTCATGCGAAGTTCGTGTGGCTGATGGGCGCCGACATCCTGCCCCAACTCGTCGACTGGGCGGGCTGGCGCACCCTGTTCGGCGCCATTCCGATTGCCGCCTTCGCGCGTCCCGGCTGGGGCTATGCCGCCCTGGCCTCGACGGCGCCGCGTACCTTCGAGCGTTTCCGGCTGCAGGCGACCGAGGCCCGGAAGCTCGCCACTTGCGAGCCGCCGGCCTGGTGCTTTATCCCGAGCAGGCTGGACAGCCATTCGGCCACGGCCATCCGTGCCGTGCGCCCGAAGCGGACCAGAACGAAAGGAAAGACCATCCCCGACCAGACCCGCACGCTTCCCGACCGAAGCAAAGCCTCCGACGCGCTCCTCAAGCTGGTGCGCGAGTCGCTGGACGACAACAAGGCCGAGGACATCGTCGTCATCGACCTCAAGGGCAAGTCCGCCTTCGCCGACTACATGGTGATCGCCTCGGGCCGCTCGAACCGCCAGGTCGTGGCCATCGCCGAGCATCTCGCCGACAAGCTGAAGCAGACCGGCCACGGCTACACGCCCGTGGAAGGCAAGCAGACCGGCGACTGGGTGCTGGTCGATGCCGGCGATGTCGTCGTCCATGTCTTCCGCCCCGAGCCCCGCGCCTTTTATGCGCTTGAGAAGATGTGGGCGCTGGAGACCGAGGCCGCCGAAAAGCCGGTCAAGAAGGCAGCCGCCAAGCGGGCGGCCCCCAAGACGGCGAGCAAGCCACCCGCACGGCGCAAGCGCGCGTCTTGAAGATCACGCCTTGAAGATCACGATCGCCGCGATCGGCCGCGCCTCGCGCGGGCCGGAGCGCGATCTCTACCACCACTATGCCGGCCGCATCCGCTGGCCGCTGACGCTCCGCGAGCTCGAGGAGAAGCGGAAGCTTCCCGCCCCCCAGCTCATGCAGCGTGAAGGCGAGTTGCTGCTCGAGGCGGCCCCGGCCGGCGCGACGCTGGTGATGCTCGACCGCCGCGGCAAGGTCCTGGACAGCGAGGCCTTCGCGGCCCGTCTGGGCGGCTGGCGTGATACTTCCGTGTCGGACGTGGCCTTCCTGATCGGTGGCGCCGACGGGCACACCGAGGCGATGCTGAAAAAAGCCAGCCTGGTCCTGTCATTTGGCGCCATGACCTGGCCCCATCTGCTGGCCCGCGGGATGCTCGCGGAGCAGATTTACCGGGCCCAGCAGCTCCTCGCCGGACACCCCTATCACCGAGCCTGACAAGGGCGCCTGAAAAGGCGATTTTGCCTCTGTTCTGACGAAAAACCGGGGCTACATTGGCGACCATGCACGCAATTCCCCGGTGGCTCCTGGCCGCCTCCTCCGCCCTCCTCGTGGCCGCCGCCTCGACCGCCGTCCTGGCCCAGTCGACGAGCCCGACCCGGCCCCCCGCTGCCAACTCTACCGACAAGCCGGCCGCCAAGCCGGTGCGCAGCATCCCGTACGTGTCGATCACGGGCGAGGACGGCAAGCAGCGCCACTACGAGACCAACGCCATTCCCCTTCTCTTTCATCGCGCCTGCTTCGGCTGGCGCATGTATCTCGGCGGTCCCAATCGCGTCGTGTCGCTGCGCGAGGTCCTGACCACATCGCAGCCGGCCGAGCAGGTGATCGCCGGTCCCGAGACCGAGGTCAGCGCCGACAAGACGAAGGCCACGACCCGCATGCTCGAGACCGTGCAGGACGGCGTGCTGCAGCGTTCCTGGTGCATCATTCCGGGCGACCCGCCCGGCACTTACACCTACGACGTCAGCATCGACGGCGAACCGCGCGGCGAGTTCGTGTTCTGCGCCATCGAGGTGCCGGACCAGAATCCCAACACCGATCCGCGCGAGTTGAGCTGCCCCAACAAGTTCAACGCCGTCGAGCGCGCCCAGCCGCAACCGCGGAAGGCCTCGTGATGGCTGCCAAGGCTCCGCGTCCCGTTCTGCTCTGCATCCTCGACGGCTGGGGCTACCGTCCCGATCCGACGAACAATGCGATCCTGGATGCAATCACGCCGAACTTCGACCGGCTGGTCGCTACCTGCCCGCAGGGTTTGATCGACGCCTCCGAAACCTTCGTCGGCCTGCCCAAGGGCCAGATGGGAAATTCCGAGGTCGGCCACATGAACCTGGGCGCCGGCCGCGTCGCCGTGCCCGACCTGCCGCGCATCGACAATGCCATTGAGGACGGCTCGCTGGCGAAGAACCCGATCCTGGTCGAGACGATCGCCAGGCTGAAGCAGAGCGGCGCCGCGCTGCACCTGCTGGGCCTGGCCTCGCCGGGCGGCGTGCATGCGCACCAGGATCATCTGGTCTTCCTCGCCAACCTGTTCGCCGGCGCAGGTGTCCCAGTCTGGATCCACGCCTTCCTCGACGGGCGAGACATGCCGCCGCGCAGCGCGCTGGAATGTCTTGACCATATCCAAGCGGGCCTGAAGCCCGGCCTGCCGATCCGGTTCGCCACGGTGTCCGGCCGCTTCTATCCCATGGACCGAGACAAGCGCTGGGAGCGCGTGACCCTGGCCTATGACGCGATGGTCGATGCCAAGGGCGAGCACGCGAAGACGCCGGTGGAAGCCGTCGACAAGGGCTATGCCGCCAACCTCGACGACGAGTTCGTGCTGCCGACGGTGATCGACGGCTATGCCGGCATGAAGGATGGCGACGGCCTCCTGATGTTCAACTACCGCTCCGACCGCGCGCGCCAGATCCTGACGGCGCTGCTCGATCCGCGCTTCGACGGCTTCAATCGCTCGCGCTTCGTCACCTTCGGCGCGACGGTCGGCATGGTCGACTATTCAGCCGCGCTCAATCCGTTCCTGAAGACGCTGTTCCCGCCCGAAGTGATCAAGATGGGCCTCGGCGAGACGGTGTCGCGCGCCGGCTTGAAGCAGCTGCGCATCGCCGAGACCGAGAAGTACGCGCACGTTACGTTCTTCTTCAATGGCGGCGAGGAGCGCGTGTTCGACGGCGAGGAGCGCATCCTCGTGCCGTCGCCCAAGGTGAAGACCTACGACCTGAAGCCGGAGATGAGCGCGCCAGAAGTGACCGACAAGCTCGTCGAGGCGATCGGCTCCGGCAAGTTCGACCTGATCGTGGTCAACTACGCCAACACCGACATGGTGGGCCATACCGGCGATCTGGGCGCGGCGACCAGAGCCGTGGAAGCGGTCGACGCCTGCCTCGGGCGCCTGATGCAGGCCATCCAGGCGGCCGGCGGCGTCATGTTCGTCACCGCCGACCACGGCAATGCCGAGCAGATGTACGACGAGGCCTCGCACCAGAAGCACACCCAGCACACGCTCAATCGCGTGCCGGCACTGCTGTTCAACGCCCCGGCCTCGGTCCATTCGCTGGCCGACGGCAAGCTGGCCGACGTCGCGCCGACGATGCTGGCCCTGATGGGCGTCCCGCAGCCTGCGGAAATGACCGGCAAGTCGATGCTTTCGACGGCCTCCCGTCCGACCGTCCTGGCTGCGCCGCGCCCAGCAGCCGCAGCCTCTGCCTGATTTGTGAAGCGGCGCCGGTCCCCTGCGCCTTGATCCTGCCAAAGACGCCCCTGTATCCTCTCTCCAACGCTAGAAACTCCGGATCACCGGGCCTCAAAGCCCCGGCGATGTCCCTCCTGAAGGCACCCAAATGACCTTTCTGCGCTTCGCCTCACTCGCCACGGCTGTGGCTCTCCTGGCCACTCCCGCGCTCGCGCAGACCAAGGCCGATCCCAAACCCGCCGCCGGCGGCGACAAGAGCGAGCTCTACCAGCAGCTCAACCTGTTCGGGGACGTGCTGGAACGCATCCGCCGCGACTATGTCGAGCCGGTCGAGGAGAAGCAGCTCATCGAGAATGCCATCAACGGCATGCTGAGCGCGCTGGATCCGCATTCGAGCTACATGAACCCCAAGTCCTACAAGGACATGCAGGTCCAGACGAAGGGTGAGTTCGGCGGCCTCGGCATCGAGGTCACGATGGAAAACGGCGTCATCAAGGTCGTGTCGCCGATCGACGATACCCCAGCCTCCAAGGCCGGCATACAGCCGGGCGACCTGATCTTCGCGCTGGACGGCGAGCCGGTGCAGGGCCTCACCCTGCAGGAAGCCGTCGAGAAGATGCGCGGCAAGGTCGGCACGCCGATCAAGGTCTCGATCCGCCGCGGCACCAAGGACCCGTTCGACGTCTCGCTGACCCGCGAGACCATCAAGGTGAAGCCGGTCAAGTTCCGCCTCGAGGGCGGCGACATCGGCTACATCCGCGTCACCTCCTTCACCGAGCAGACGACGCCCGGCGTGCTCGACGCCGTCGAGAAACTCAAGAAGGAAGCCGGCAACAAGCTCAAGGGCTACATCATCGACCTGCGCAACAACCCGGGCGGCCTGCTCGACCAGGCCATCGCGATGTCGGACGCCTTCCTCGACAAGGGCGAGATCGTCTCGGTCAAGGCGCGCAAGAACGACGACGTCCAGCGCTGGAACGCCAAGCCCGGCGACGTCGCCAACGGCCTGCCGATCGTCGTACTGATGAACGGCGGCTCGGCCTCGGCCTCGGAGATCGTGGCCGGCGCGCTGCAGGACCATCGCCGCGCGATCGTTCTCGGCACCCGCTCGTTCGGCAAGGGCTCGGTCCAGACCATCATGCAGGTGACCGGCGGCGGTGCGATCCGCCTGACCACGGCGCTCTACTTCACGCCGTCGGGCCGTTCGATCCAGAAGGAAGGCATCAAGCCGGACATCGAGGTCGAGCCCGCGAAGATCGAGAATATCCAGCAGCGTTCGAGCTTCCGCGAGGAGAACCTGCGCCGTTCGATCACCAACCCGAACGACAAGCCGGTCGTCCCGCCGCCGCCGCAGGCCAAGCCGGGCGATGCCAAGCCGGAAGCCGGCAAGCCGGGCGACAAGACCGACGATAAGGCCGCCCAGACGCCGCAGGCGACGCCGTCGGGCGATCCGGACGAGCCGCCGAAGGAGCAGGCTGCCGACTACCAACTGCTGCGCGCGGCCGACCTGATCCGTGGCATCTCGCTCTACAGCGGCAAGGCCAACTGATCGGCCTCCGGAGATGACGCCATGGCCAATCCCGGCCGGCGCGTCGCGATAGTCGCAAAGAAACGGCCAGACCCAAGGGGTCTGGTTGCCGCTTATCTTCTGGTCATCGGGCTGATCGCGGCCTCTGCCGTCGTAACTTTCGGCGACATCGAGGCCAAGACGCCGCAGATCGTCGATAGCGCCGTGGCGGCCTCGCCGCCGCCGCCGCCCGCTGCCGAAGAGACCGTCACCACTGCACCACCGCCGGCGGAAGTGCAGTCGCTGCCGCTGCCGCGTCGCCCGCCGAAGCCGTCGGGGTTCCGCAGCCTGCCGCCCGAAGAGCTCGCGGCGATGGTCGAGACGACCGCCGACGGTCTCCGCCTGCCGCGCGTCGCACCGTCGGGCTGGATGCCGTGGATCGCCCATGCGCGGCGCTTCGATCCGGCCGGCGCACCGGCGCGCCTCGGCCTGCTCGTGATCAATGTTGGCATCAACGAAGTCGCGATGCGCCGCGCGATCGAGGATCTTCCGCCCGAGGTCAGCCTGGCGTTCCTGCCAGGCACGCCCGACCTGCCGCGCTGGCTGGCGCAGGCCCGTGCGTCCGGCCATGAGAGCTACCTGATGCTGCCGATGGACGATACCGCCGTCGCCGAGCGCGGCATCAAGCCGATCGAGGCCACCGTCGACGGGCCGGAGAACCTGCGCCGCCTGCGCGCCACGCTGGCACGCGGCGAAGGCTATGTCGGGGTCGTGATCTCCCCGCCCGGTCGCGCCGCGCAATCGGAGACGGTGATGCGGCCGCTGATCATGGAAATCGCAGAGCGCGGCCTCGCGCTGATCGAGGTCAATCCGACCCCCGGCGCAACCCCCATCCAGCGCCTGACCGAGGAACTGGGCGTCGGCTACGCCCGCAGCACCGACGTGCTCGACTACAAGCTCTCGGGCGACGGGGTCGCCGGCAATCTCGACCGGCTCGGCGCCTGGGTCGGTGAAAAGACTGCCGACCGCGCGGCGCGCCATGCCTTCGGCGTCATGCAGCCCGATGACGAGGCGATCACGTCGATCGCCGCCTGGTACAAGGGACAGGAGGGCATCAAGTCCGTTTCCTTCGTGCCGATCATCGGGCATTTCGAATGTCGCGACGCCTGCATGACCCGCATGCGCGCCCAGCCCGCACAGCTCCGCCCCTGACGAGATCCCACGAGTTCCATGACCCCGCCAACCGTAACCGGCCGACCCGAGGAATATCGCCGCAACGTCGGCATGATGCTGATCGCTCCGGACCGCCGCGTCTTCGTCGGCTGCCGCGTCAACCAGCCCGATGCCTGGCAGATGCCCCAGGGCGGGATCGACAAGGGCGAGACGCCGGTCGAGGCCGCCTGCCGCGAACTGCTTGAGGAGGTCGGCACGACCCGGGCCCTGCTGCTGCGCGAGAGCAGCGGATGGATCTCCTACGACGTGCCGGAGGAGCGGCGCCCGTCCTACTGGAAGGGTCGCTGGCGCGGCCAGTCGCAGAAGTGGTTCGCGCTGGCCTTCACCGGCACGGATGCCGACATCGACATCGACGCCCACGACCAGGAATTCGCCGCTTGGCGCTGGATTGCACCCAGCGAACTGTCGACGCTGATCGTGCCGTTCAAGAAGGCCGTCTACGACGCGGTGTTCGAGGAATTCGCCGACCTGATTTCCTGAACTCTTGTCATCCTGAGCGAAGCGAAGGATCTCACGCCAGCACCGAAGTACTTTGGCCGCTCCGTCAGGTCCTTCGCTTCGCTCAGGACGACCGGATATTTGTCTAAGCCCCCTGCGACGCCAGCTTGGCGGCGTTGCGACGGAGGAACCACAGCCCCGCGCGGGTCATCAGGTTGTTGAGGCGGCCCTGCGGCTCCAGCCCGATGGCCTTCAGCACCATCGCCATGGCGCGCTGGACATGGGTCTGCCGATAGAGCGGATAGGCGCGCCGCGCATAGGCCTGCATGTTGCGCTTGCGATCGTAGACGGCATCCACGGGCTCGTTGGCCGCGAAGTAGGCGTAGGCCAGCTCGTCGTCTTCGCTCTCGGCGAGACGACCCCAGCCGATGCGCAGGCGCGACCAGCGGTTCAACCGGTCGCGCTTCAGGCAGCGATTGAGATGCTCGTAGAAGAGCTTGTAGTGGCGGAACTCGTCGGCCGCGATCTTCTGGCAGACCTGCTTCAGCACCGGCTCCTCGGTCGCATCCTTGAGGGCGCTGTAATAGGAGCTGGTGCCGGTCTCGACGATACAGCGGGCGATCATCTCGCCGGCCTGGCTGCCGCGCACCGATTCGCTCACGTGAAGCGGCAGTTTGTAGCCGGTGCGGAATCGCTCGAACGCGGCGTCGAAATCCCATGACGGATCGGCGAGCTGGGCCCAGCGGCCAAGCGCCATGCCGTGCTGGACCTCCTCGACAACCCAGTTCTCGACAGCGTTCATGAACTCGGCATCGTCGGCGAAGACGCGGCCGAGATAGACGCCGTAGTCAGCGCCATTCCGCTCCACCAAAGCCGCAGCCTTGATGTTGCGGAGGATCTCGGGATCGACCTTCGACGCGTCGAAGCGATCCCAGGCGATCGTCTCGAGTGTCCAGTTACCCATGAACGTGCCTCGGCCCGTTGTCTTACCAGCGTAATAAAGCCACCTCCGGCCTGCCTTTCAATGGCAGACCGGTGCACTTCTCGACAGAAAAATGCGTAGTGGCGCTGAATTCAGCGGCTGGCGTAGAAGGCCTGCGCGCGCTTCAGATCCTGGGCAATGCCCAGATTCTTCTCGGCGGCGGCCTTCTCGGCGGGCGTAGCGGCGTCGGTGATGTCGTTGCGAGCCGTGCGCTCGCGATCGTCGAGCTGCGCGACGGTGACCTGTTCGAAGGGCACCGCCTCGTTGGCCAGGACCGTGCAACGCTCCGGCGTGACCTCGGCGAAGCCGCCGGCCACCAGGAAGCGACGCTCGACCTTGCCACCCTGGTAGACTTCGAGGACGCCGGGGCGAACCGTCGAGACCAGCGGGGCGTGGCCCGGCAGGACGCCGAAGTCGCCTTCGCTGCCCGGGACGACGACCATGTCGGCCTCGGTTGCGAGCAGCTCGCGCTCGGGCATCACCAGACGGAAGGAGACCTTGGCCATCTGCTTAGGCCGCCTCGGCCGCGAGCTTCTTGGCCTTGGTGACGGCTTCCTCGATGGTGCCGACCATGTAGAAGGCCGGCTCCGGCAGGTCGTCGTATTCGCCGGCGACGATCGCCTTGAAGGCCTTGATCGTGTCCTCGAGCTTCACGAACACGCCCGGCGTGCCTGTGAACACTTCGGCGACGTGGAACGGCTGGCTGAGGAAGCGCTGGATCTTGCGGGCGCGGCTCACGACCAGCTTGTCCTCTTCCGACAGCTCGTCCATGCCCAGAATGGCGATGATGTCCTGCAGCGACTTGTACTGCTGCAGCACGCGCTGGACCGAACGGGCGACGGTGTAGTGCTCGTCGCCGACGACGCGCGGGTCGAGCATGCGCGAGGTCGAGTCGAGCGGATCGACGGCCGGGAAGATCGCCTGCTCGGCGATCGAGCGGCTCAGCACGGTTGTGGCGTCCAAGTGGGCGAACGAGGTCGCCGGCGCCGGGTCGGTCAAGTCATCGGCGGGCACGTAGATGGCCTGCACCGAGGTGATCGAGCCCTTCTTGGTCGAGGTGATGCGCTCCTGCAGGGCGCCCATGTCTGTCGACAGGGTGGGCTGATAACCCACCGCCGACGGGATGCGGCCCAGCAGAGCCGACACTTCCGAGCCGGCCTGCGTGAAGCGGAAGATGTTGTCGACGAAGAACAGCACGTCCTGGCCTTCGGCGTCGCGGAAGTACTCGGCGACGGTGAGGCCCGACAGCGCGACGCGGGCGCGGGCACCCGGCGGCTCGTTCATCTGGCCGTACACCAGCGCCACCTTCGAGCCCGGACCGTCGAGCTTGATGACGCCGCCTTCGATCATCTCGTGATAGAGGTCGTTACCTTCGCGGGTACGCTCGCCGACGCCGGCGAACACCGACACGCCGCCGTGCGCCTTCGCGACGTTGTTGATCAGCTCCATGATCGTCACGGTCTTGCCGACGCCGGCGCCGCCGAACAGGCCGATCTTGCCGCCCTTGGCGTACGGCGCGAGCAGGTCGATGACCTTGATGCCGGTGACCAGGATCTGCGCTTCCGTCGACTGCTCGACGAACTCGGGTGCGCTGCGATGGATCGGCAGGGTGCTCTTGTTGCCGACCGGGCCGCGCTCGTCGACCGGCTCGCCGATGACGTTCAGGATGCGGCCGAGCGTCTCGGGGCCGACCGGCATGGCGATCGGGGCGCCGGTGTCGACCGCCTTCTCGCCGCGAACCAGACCGTCGGTCGTGTCCATCGCGATGGTGCGAACCTCGGACTCACCGAGATGCTGGGCAACTTCCAGCACGATCAGGCGTCCGTCGGCGTTCACGTGCAGCGCGTTCAGGATGTTCGGCAGGTCGGCGTCGAAGCGCACGTCCACGACCGCGCCCGTGATCTGCGTGATCGTGCCGATGTTGTTGGTAGCCATTACGGAGCCCTTTCCTTCGATTGCGTGGCAGCCGGCCTAGACGGCCTCGGCGCCCGAGATGATCTCGATCAGTTCCTTCGTGATCGAAGCCTGGCGCGAGCGGTTCATCTGCAGCGTCAGCTTCTTGATCACGTCGCCCGCATTGCGCGAGGCATTGTCCATGGCCGTCATCTGCGAGCCGTAGAAGCTCGCCGAGTTCTCCAGCAGGACGCGGAAGATCTGGACGGTGAGGTTGCGCGGCAGCAGGTCGGCGAGGATCTCGCCCTCGTCCGGCTCGAACTCGTAGACCGCGCCGCCGTTGGTCGGCGCAGCCGAGGCTTCCGGCATCGGCGGCGGGATGAGCTGCTGCACGGTGACGACCTGGGTCATCGCCGACTGGAAGCGATTGAAGATCACCTTGGCGATGTCGAACTCGCCGGCGTCATACATTTCCATGACGCGCGAAGCGACCTTCTCGGCATCCGCGAATGACAGGCGCGGGCGGCCGAGGTCGGTAATCGTCTCGACGATCATCGAGCCGAAGTCGCGGCGCAGCTGGTCGCGGCCCTTGCGGCCGACGCAGAAGATCTTGACCGTCTTGCCTTCGTTCAGCAGGGCGCGGATCTGGCGGCGCGCCTCGCGGACGATGGTGCTGTTGAAGCCGCCGCAGAGGCCGCGGTCGCCGGTGGCGACGATGACCAGGTGGACCTGATCCGAACCGGTGCCGGCCAGCAGGCGCGGGCCGCCGGTCGCGCCCTGGAAGCTCGCACCCAGCGAGGCCAGGATCTTGTCCATGGCTTCGGCATAGGGACGGGCCGCCGTGGCCTGCTCCTGGGCGCGCCGCAGCTTGGCGGCGGCCACCATCTTCATGGCCTTCGTGATCTTCTGCGTCGACTGGACGCTTCGGATCCGGAGCCGGTAGGTCTTGAGACTGGGCATCTAAACCTGCGGAACTAGGCGAACTTCTTGACGAAGTCGCCGAGGAACGCCTTCAGCTTGTCGTCGGTCTCCTTGACGATCTCGCGCTTCTCGCGGATCGAGGCGAGGATCGAGCCTTCGGCGCGGATCGCATCGAGCAGCTGGTGCTCGAAGTCGTTGACCTTGCCGACCGGCAGCGTGTCGAGGAAGCCGCGGGTGCCGGCGTAGAGCGACACGACCTGCTCCTCGACCGGCATCGGGGCGAACTGGCCCTGCTTCAGCAGCTCGGTGAGGCGCTGACCACGCGCCAGCAGGCGCTGGGTCGAGGCGTCGAGGTCGGAGGCGAACTGCGCGAACGCCGCCATCTCGCGATACTGCGCCAGCTCCAGCTTGATGGTGCCGGCGACCTGCTTCATCGCCTTGATCTGCGCGGCCGAGCCGACGCGGCTGACCGACAGACCGACGTTAATCGCCGGACGGATGCCCTGATAGAAGAGCTCGGTCTCGAGGAAGATCTGGCCGTCGGTGATCGAGATGACGTTCGTCGGGATGTAGGCCGACACGTCGCCGGCCTGCGTCTCGATGACCGGCAGCGCCGTCAGCGAGCCCGAGCCGTTCTTCTCGTTCAGCTTCGCGGCGCGCTCGAGCAGGCGCGAGTGGAGATAGAACACGTCGCCGGGATAGGCTTCGCGGCCCGGCGGGCGGCGCAGCAGCAGCGACATCTGGCGGTAGGCGACGGCCTGCTTGGAAAGGTCGTCATACACGATCACGGCGTGCATGCCGTTGTCACGGAAGTACTCGCCCATGGCGCAGCCGGTGTACGGCGCGAGGAACTGCATGGGGGCCGGATCGGACGCGGTGGCCGCGACGACGATGGAGTATTCCAGCGCGCCGTTGTCCTCGAGCGTCTTCACGATCTGGGCGACGGTCGAGCGCTTCTGGCCGACGGCGACGTACACGCAGTAGAGCTTGCGGCTCTCGTCGGTGCCCTTGTTGATGCCCTTCTGGTTCAGGAAGGTGTCGATGGCGACGGCGGTCTTGCCGGTCTGACGGTCGCCGATGATCAGCTCGCG
>JAESFU010000550.1_pt1 | contig 17214 bp, 15 predicted proteins | sample 9269461 | NCBI WGS metagenome assembly JAESFU01 (sample SAMN14502556, study PRJNA617107) | algae metagenome | isolation source: Stenomitos rutilans HA7619-LM2 and co-occurring heterotrophs from cave walls | place: USA: Waikapalae cave, Hawaii | collected 2009-07-28
CGAGGCGGTGGCCATCTCCAAGGCGATGCTGACGGAGACGCCGGGCGTTGGGCAGCGCTACATCGCCGCCTACAAGGATGCCGACGGCAACTGGCTGAACGGCGGCAACACCTACATGCTGCATGTGCCGGCCAATCCGCCGGCCAAGGGGTTCTGGTCGGTAACGGCCTATGACGAAGGCTCGCGCCAGATGCCGGTGACCGAGCAAGGGCGGCCCGACATTTCGTCGCGCAAGGAAGACATCGCCGTCAATCAGGACGGCTCGATCGATGTCTATTTCGGCCCGAAGGCCCCGGCCGGCAAGGAATCAAACTGGGTGCAGACCAACCCCGACAAGGGATGGTTTGCCTATTTCCGCTTCTACGGCCCGACAGAGGCATTCTTCGACAAGAGTTGGGCCCTGCCGGATGTCAAGAAGATCGACTGAACAGCGGAGGTCGCGGCGATCGAATAAACCCGGCATTGTCGCATTTTCTGGCTGCGCTACTATGCGGCGATGAAGCTCAGCCAGACGATCTAGTTCTGCCACTCGGCAGATGGAACGCGCATCGCAATGGCGTCATGCGGGACCGGGCCGGTGATATTGCGGGCCGCACATTGGCTGAGCCATGTGGATTACGATCTCGAAAGTCCTGTCTGGCATCCATGGCTTCAGGCGCTCTCCGCGCGCAATCAATTCGTGCGCTATGATCCCCGCGGCTGCGGGCTTTCGGATCGGCATGTCGCTGATCTGTCGATAGAAGCGTGGCACGCCGATCTGGACGCCGTGGCGGCATCGATCGAAGAGCCTCGATACGTCCTTCTCGGCCTTTCGCAAGGCGGTGCGCTCGCCATCGTTCACGCGCTTCGTCATCCCGAGCGCGTCTCGCATCTCGTTCTTCTCAATGCCTATGCTCAGGGCGCGCGGACACGCGCGCAGACGGATGCCGAACGACTGGAAGCTGAAACGCTCATCAATTTCGTGCGCATTGGCTGGGGCCGGGAGAATCCCGCCTTCTGCCAGTTCTTCACCAACCTCTTCATCCCCGATGGAACACCTGATCAGCACCGCTGGTGGGGTGACCTCGAACGCATGACGGCGAGCCCCGATGTTGCAGCAAAGCTCCTGGGCCAGATGCAGGGGATCGATGTTTTGGAACTTGCATCCGGCCTTCGCGTGCCGACATTGATCATGCATTGTCGCGACGATATGCGCGTACCGTTCAACGAGGGTTGCAAACTGGCGGCCGCCATCCCGCACGCACGCTTCCTGCCCTTGGAAAGCAAGAACCACGTACTGTTGCCCGATGAACCCGCGTGGGACGCGTTTCACGCCGCGCTGGCCGAGTTTCTCGGACAGACTGACAGGGAACGGCCGCGCGCAATTCGCAAGGCGGACCTGACGCCTGCCGAGGCGGCCATTCTCAAACTCGTCGCAGAAGGGCTCGACAATCGAACGATAGCGCTGCGTCTCGGCAAGAGCGAGAAGACGGTGCGCAACCAGCTCTCTTTGATCTTCAGCAAGCTTGGAGTCCAGAGCCGCTCGCAGGCGATCGTCATGGCGCTCTCGCGATAAATTTCACGCGATCGGGACATTTGCCCCGCAGAATGCCGAGAATTTTTGACCGGCGTGGGACCTCTGCCTCATGCGCCTGGTTCGCGTCGTCGCCACACTCCTATTGCCGGGAAGAGGTCTGGTCCCCCGGAGAGCAGGAGGAGAGCGCAGATGACACAAGTTGACGAAACCAAGCTCAATGAACTCGTAGGCCGGGTACTCGGCGATCTCGGCGGCGCGGTCAGCATACCGCTGGTTCGGATCGGAGATACACTCGGGCTGTACAAGGCGCTCAAGGAAATCGGACCGGCGAGTGCTGAAGATCTGGCCAAGGCCGCAGGCTGCGCGCCGCGCTATGTGCGCGAATGGCTGTCGGCCCAAGCGGCGTCGGGCTATGTCCACCACGAAGGTGGCCGCTTCTCGCTGACCCCCGAGCAGGCCTGCATTTTTGCTGCGCCCGATAGCCCGGTAAACCTGATCGGCGCCTTCGACACGGCTGCGGCGATAGTCGAAAACCAGCCGAAGGTCGAAGCGGCGTTCAAGACCGGCCGCGGAGTCGCATGGGGTGAGCAGGCCGGATGCATGTTCTGCGCTGTGGCGCGCCTGTTCAGGCCTGGCTATGTCAATGCGCTGGTCCAGGAGTGGCTGCCTGCGCTCGATGGCGTCCTCGAAAAATTGAAGGCTGGCGCGAAAGTGGCCGATGTCGGATGCGGACATGGGCTATCGACGGTGCTGATGGCGCAGGCCTTCCCGAATTCCCGTTTCACGGGCTTTGACTTCCACCCGGCCTCGATTGCCGCCGCCACTGCGCATGCCCGGTCCCACGGACTGAAAAACCTCACTTTCGAAGTTGGCAGGGCGCAAGACTTCAAGGGAACGGATTTCGACCTGATCACCTGTTTCGACTGCCTGCATGACATGGGCGATCCGAAAGCCGCGGCGGCGCATATCCGCAAGGCTCTGAAAGCCGATGGCACCTGGATGGTGGTCGAGCCCATGGCCGGCGACAAGCTCGAGGACAATCTCAACCCTATCGGGCGATTGTACTATTCGGCCTCGACGATGATTTGCATTCCAACCTCCCTGGCGCAGGAGACCGGACTGGCGCTCGGCGCTCAGGCGGGGGAAGCGAAGCTTGCCGAAGTCATCCGTTCAGGGGGTTTCTCCAAAGTCCGCCGGGCTGCGCAGACCCCGCTCAACATGGTCCTGCAGGCAAGCTGAACATGCTGTGGACGTGCATTTGATGAAAAACTCATTCGTCATCCCGGCGAAAGCCGGGACCCAACTCTCCACGCAAAGATACTTGGAGCCGTGTTCATCCGGCCATGGGTCCCGACTTCCGTCGGGATGACGAAAATTGGATTACGCTACCTGCTTCAGCACCACCATCTCGACCTTCGCGGTGGCGCTGCGATGCAGGCCCACGGCGCGCGCCGCGCCATAGGCAAGATCGATGATCCGGCCGCGAATGAACGGCCCGCGATCATTGATCCACACGACCACCGACTGACCATTGTGCAGATTGGTGACTTTCACCCGCGTCCCGATCGATCAGTTAATGATCCGCCCCCGCCTATCGCTCCGCATTCAAACTTTCCAGATCACCAGGGAGAGCAGGAGACAGGTGCATCCGCTCCAGGATGTTCTTGATCTCGATCTCAAGCAGGATGGGCTTCTGCGCTTCGGCCGCGAGTTCGTTGGCGCGCGCCTCCAAGGCGGTTACACGTTCTGGATTCTCGCCCGCGACATTCTTGGTCTCCGACGGGTCATCGGCGATGTTGTAGAGTTCGACTGACTGCGGCAACAATGTCTTCCATACGAGCTTCCAGTCACCTTGACGGACTGCGGCGCGAAACGGCTCGATATTGTAGACGACTTCCGTGCGTGGCGAAGGCTTGCCTTCGCTCAGCGTGCCCCACACATCGATCCCATCCAATGGCTTGCTCTTGTCGAGCGTGCCGCCGGCAAGTTTGACGAGTGTCGGATAAAGATCGACGGTGTGGATGGGCTCATCGAGCGTCCTTCCGCCCTTGATATGGCCGGGCCAGCTTGCGAGCGCCGCAACGCGCGTGCCGCCTTCGTAAAGCGTCCCCTTGCCATCGCGGTAAGGCCCGTTGTCGGCCGGAAGAACGACCTTCGACATGTCGGTGATCGCGCCTGCAAACATCGGATTGCGCGTGCCGCCATTGTCGCTTTGGAAAATGATGATGGTGTTATCCAGCATGTCCTTCTGCTTGAGGGCAGCGATCACGCGCCCGATCTGGTCGTCCATCGCGGTCGCGCTTGCGGCATAGGCCTTGCGGCTTGGGTCCTCGATCGATTTATACTTGTCGAGATAATCCTGCGGCGCCTGGTAAGGCGTGTGCACGGCATTGAAGGCAAGGTATAGAAACAGCGGCTTCTTCGGGTCATGCTGCTCGATGAGCTTCACCGCATCATTGCCCAGAAGCGTCGTCGAATATCCCTCTTCCTCGACCACGTCGTTATTGCGAAACCAGTCCGTCTTGCCGTCGACCTTGTGTGTGAAATAGTCAATCTCGCCGATCAGCGGACCATAGGCGTAATCGAAACCGCGCTGACGCGGCCAGTATTTCTCATCCGCATGACCCAAATGCCACTTGCCGATGATGGCGGTGTCGTATCCGGCATCCTTAAGCGCTTGCGGCAGCAGCCACTCATCAGTCGCGAGGCCATAGGTATGGCCCTGCGGGATGACCGCCGTTTGCAGGCCGTAGCGCATCGGGTAGCGCCCGGTCATCAGCGCCGCGCGGGTCGGTGTGCACATCGGCTGGGCATAATATTCGTTCAGCGCAACGCCTTCGGCTGCGAGAGCGTCGAGGCTCGGTGTCTTGATGTCCGAGCCATGGAATCCGACGTCTTTCCACCCAAGATCGTCGGCCATGATGACCAGGATGTTGGGCTTTACCGCGGACGTCTGGGCAAAGCCCGGCTGCGTCGTTCCGAAAAATGTTACGAACGAGACGATCGCAGCAAAGATGGCGAGAACAGGCACGCGCGTCATTCACTTCCCCCGGATTTTCAAGCCCGACCTCCTAGGAGGAGCCTCAAACGCCAGTCAAATTACAAATTTCTGTGCAGCAGTCGCGAAGATGCAGTGATCCAGGGAGGCCGACTTTCATCGAGATGACGAAAGTCGGACCACGGGCGTGTGACGTTTACTTCAACACCACCATCTCGACCTTCGCCGTGCCGCTGCGATGCAAGCCCACGGCGCGCGCCGCGCCATAGGCAAGATCGATGATCCGGCCGCGAATGAACGGCCCGCGGTCATTGATCCTGACGATCACCGACTGGCCATTGCGAAGATTGGTGACCTTCACCCGCGTCCCGAATTTGAGGGTGCGGTGTGCCGCGGTAAATCCATTCGGATTGAACCGCTCGCCATTGGCGGTCCGTTTCCCGCTCTTGTAGTAGGAGGCAACCCCTGACTGGGCTTTCGCCTCCTCGATCGAACTCCATGAAACAACGCCGACTGACAATAGACAAGCGACCGTAAAGGCTAAGAGACCCCTCATTTCGTCCTCAGTTTTGTTGGGAATGAGGGCTGCGTAGGTGTGGGATAAGGCGAGAATGTGGTCGCGAATTACGTGGCGGCAGTCATTCCGTCGAGCGGGATTTTCGGCTTCCGCCCGGCGACGAGATCGGCGGTGATCCGCGCGGTGGCATGGCTCATCGTCCAGCCCATATGGCCCAATCCGGTATTGAGCCAGAGATTGCGCAAGCCGCCTCGTCCGAGGATTGGCGTTCCTTCCGGCGTCATCGGGCGAAGGCCGGCCCAGTATTCGCAAGCCCCCCAATCGGCGCCCGAGGGAAAAAGCTCGCGCATGATTTTGAGCATATGCGCAAAGTCGGACGGCTTGTGCGACGTGTCATATCCTGAGAATTCCGCCGTCGCCGTGGCGCGCACGCGATCGCCATAGGGCGCATAGGCGACGAGATTTTCCTCATCGACGCCGCCGATCGTCGGCGGATTGTTGCGCCCCCGAACCGGCGCGGTGATCGAATAGCCCTTCACCGGATAGACCGGCAAATTGAGCCCGATCTGGCGCGCCAGTTGCGGCGTGTAGACGCCGAGGCAGAGCACGACGCCGTCCGCCGCCAACTCGCCGCCCTTGTCGGTCTGGACCGCGACGACCTTGTCGCCATCGGTCTTCAATGCCGAAACCGTCGTCCCGAAGCGGAAGCTGACGCCGTTGATCTTCAGCCATTGCGCCATGTTGCGCGCAAAGAGCCGGCAATCGCCGCTCTCGTCATGGGGCGCAAAAAGTGCCCCGGCAATGCGATCCTTGACTGGTGCCAAGGCCGGATCGGCTTCGGCAGCGCCGTCGCGGTCGAGGGTTTGGATCTCGCAGCCTTCCTCGCGCAGGATCCGGCTCTTGGCGGCGGCGGCCTCGAAGGCAGCCGGGTTGCGATAAAAATAGAGCAGCCCACCCTTGTTACCGTCATATTTGACTGGCGCGCGGGCGAGCGTCTCGTGGAAGATCGATTGCGAATAGTTGCAAAGCCTTGCTTTGCGCTTGGTGTTCCGCGCGGCATTCTCAACCGTACATTGCTGCCAGAACAGCCACATCCAGCGCCAGAAGGCGGGATCGGCGCTTGGCTTGAAGCGCAAGGCCTGGTCGTTGCGCCACAGGGATCTCAGCAGGATTTTGGGGGCGGCGGGCGACGACCAGGCATAGGCGTGGGCGGGAGCGAATAGACCGGCATTTGCGTAAGAGGTGAACGAAGCGGCTTCGGCTTCGCGCTCGATCACCGTCACCTCGTGGCCGTCACGGTTAAGCTCGTAAGCTGCTGTAATCCCCGCAATTCCCGCACCCAAGACTGCAATTTTCATGTAATTCTCCGTGCTTCTGCCGATCCTGCCACGGGCCCTTCCATGCCATCAACCACGCATACCGACGCTTTTCATTTCGATCATCCGGTCGAAAGCTATTGGGAGGCGACGGCCGATTCGCTCAACCTCAATCTGGCACCGTTGGAAGGCGATGCACGCTGCGACGTAGCCATCATTGGTGCCGGCTATACCGGGCTTTCGACCGCACTCACGCTACGCGAGGACTACGGCCTCGATGTCCGCGTCCTCGATGCCGCGATGCCCGGCTGGGGTGCCTCCGGGCGCAATGGCGGCTTTGCCTGCATCGGCTCGCACAAGCTTGGCTATGGCACCATGATCGCGCGTTATGGCCGCGATGAAACGGTGCGCTTTTTCAACACCATGCGCGATGCGGTCGATCTCGTCCGCGACAATTGCCGGCGCTATGGGATCGAGGCCTCACTGACCGAAGGCGGTGAGATTTCTCTCGCCCACCGGCCTAATCGGGTCGCCGAACTGGCCGAAGAACAGACATTCATGCGCGACATGTTCGGTGAGCGAATGGAGCTTCTCGACGAAACCGCCTTGCGCGAGAGGGGCTTATGGAGTCCGCATTTTCATGGCGGGCTCGCATGCGCGGTCGGCGCCAGCATTCATCCGCTCAATTACGTCCGCGGTCTGGCCCGCGCGGCACATGCGGCGGGTGCGCATATTCACCCGTTTTCGCGCGTCAGAAGCTGGTCAAATGGCGCAAAAAAGCACGTTTTGACCACCGAAAATGCGCGTCTTGAGGCTGACCACGTGGTCATCGCCACCAATGGCTACACGACCGAAAATGTCTTCCATCACCATCGCGATCGCCTCATGCCGGCGCTCTCCAACATCATCGTCACGCGGCCTCTCACCGAAGATGAACGCGCCGAACAGGGCTGGACGTCGCACGTCATGGCCTATGACACGCGCAATTTACTGCACTATTTCAGGCTGTTGCCGGATGGCCGCTTCCTGTTCGGCGGGCGCGGCGGCACTGACGCGTCGGACGGCGGCGCTGGCCCGATGAAGGCGCATATGATCGCAACGCTGAAGCACATGTTTCCGGTCTTCGGACGCGCCGAAATCGACTATTTCTGGCGCGGTTTCGTGTGCCTGGCGCGCGATCTCGTGCCCTATGTCGGCGCCCTGGACGATCAACGCAGCGTGTGGACATCGATCGCCTATCACGGCAACGGCGTCGCCATGGCGAGCCATTGCGGCCGCGCCCTGGCGCATCTCATCGCCGGCAAGCCGCACCGCGCCAACTTACCGGCGGTTGTGACCCGCAGGCTTGCACCCTTTCCGGCAGCAAGCCTGCGGCCGCTCTATTTGAAAGGCGCCTATCTCTGGTTCGGCGCCAAGGATGAATGGCTCTGACTAGAGCGCCGCTTCGACCATGATCTCGACATCGAGGCCGGGGGCCGCGAGTTTCGATTCGACGGTGGCGCGAGCCGGCGTCTGGCCCTTGACCACCCAGGCATCCCAGGCTTCGTTCATCTGGGCCCAGGTCTTGATGTCGGTAAGCCAGATATTGGCCTTGACGATCTTGGTCTTGTCGGTGCCGGCCTGCTTCAGGATATCGTCGATCTGCGAGAGGATGTCCTTGGTCTGCTCCTTGACCGACTTGCCAACCGTCGTTTCGGCGACCATGCCGGCGAGATAGATCATGCCATTGTGAATGACCGCTTCGCTCATCCGGTCGCCGGCACCAATACGCTTCAAGCTCATTGTCTTCTCCTCTGTTGAAATGTGAATTTGCGAACTGGGCTAGCGCAGCCCGTCCTCGCCCTTGATCTCGTTCTTCTGTAGGCCGCCGATGCGCGGCAAGGGACGTCCTGAATCGGTGATAGCGATCGCCACGACGATCTCGCCGGCCCGCGGCGCGTCCGGAACGCGCGCTTCGATCGCATCGAAATGCGAGCGCACGAAGGCCGCATCCTTATGGCCGAGCGGAATGTCGATCGCCGTTCCGGGCCCGCCCATTTTCTTGGCCGAAGGAATAAGCGCCGGCCCCTTGACCAGAACCTTGCGCACCGGGGTTCCCATCTTCGGATGCAGGATCGCCGCGGCATGTTCGAGCTCGCCCTTCTCGCCGACGATGGCCGCCTTGCCGAAGCTTTCAGCCTTGCCGCCTTCGATGCCGAGTGCCGCCACGCATTTCTCGGTGAGCAATCCGCCAAGCTCTTCGCCGATTGCCATGAGATCGGAAAGATCCTCTTGATACTTTCCGGCAAAGGGATTCTCGATGACCGCGAGCGCCACTGCGCGGCGCGTCGGGGGTTCGATCGCGCGGTCCATCTCGCGATAGACTTCATCGACAACGGTGAGAAGCTTGCGGATCTTGGCTTTCATCGCAGTCCATCCACTCCCTTGATCTCGTGTGCCGCAAGCCCGCCGACGCGCGCATGAACGCGCGAGCCTGTCGTCATCGCCAGGATGACGATGAGTTCATCGGCCTTGGGACCACCCGGCACGCCCGCTTCGATCGCATCGAAATGCGAGCGCACGTAAGAGGCATTGATATGAGTGACCGGGACATCGAGGCGCGTGCCCGGCATGCCGATCTTTTTTGCCGACGGCACGATCGCCTTGGCATCGCCGAGGATCGCACGCATCGCATAGCCGCCCGGCACATGCCAAAGCGCACCATGCTCGAGTTCGCCGTCGCTGCCGATGATGGCACCCTTGCCATAACCCTGGATCGCCTTCGGTCCGCCGAGCGCATCGGCTAGGCGCCGCGCAAGATCGACGCCCAAGGGCTCGAGCGCCTTCATCATCGGCAATATGTCTTCGACATAGCGACCGGCATAGGGATTGGTCAGCACCCCAGCGATCGTACCGCGCAACAGGGGCTTCGCTGGCACAGGCCCGAATTCATGACGGATTTCTTCGGTTTCGAGTTGGATACGACGGATTTCGATCAAGGACATGATTGCAGCACGCGCGACGAGCGGTGTTCGGCCGTGCCAATGACACGGATTTGGCCTTGCAGCAACAGCACCGCACCGTGGATCAACCCGGCTTGCAAATGTCGCATGGCTTCGGCCTCGCCGCCCCTCAGAGCCTGCATAACGGCCTCATCCGGCAAGCGACCGACCGCGACGGTGACGGGGAGGTCGCCGAGGTCGCTGTCGTCTTTCACCTCATGCGCGGGGCGCCGCGCAATCGCCGGATGATCGATGTGCACTGCATTGGCGATTATCGTCGCCGCGGCGTCTGCAGCGGCGGCATTTGCGGCAAGTACGGTAACGGCATCGGCAATGCCGAGACTCTGGCTGCGCCCGCGCCAGCCCGATGTCGCAACACCCCGCGTCGGATCGGAAGAGGAGAGCGTGATCGTGCCGGCGATATCGAGATCCTCAGGTCTGGCCGCGAGACCGATCGTCACCCGCTCGCCCTCGGCCAAGTAGAACGCGATGTCGCCGCCATTGTTGATGAGCGCACGGCGCAATGGCGGCATGGGGCGCATGCTTGCGAGGATTGCATCGGCAACCGCGCCGGCCACCGCCGCCATCGGCGTGATGAAGCGATCGGCGAAAGGCTGGCAGGCGCGTACCATGGCACGCGCAACATCGCCCTTTAGTTCATTTTCTCCTCGCCCTGAGGTGCATCGCGCAGCGATGCCTCGAAGGGCGTCAGACGGCACGACCTCGCCGGTGTCGCATGGTACGAGGCTTCGCCTTTGGCGAAACGCCTCACCATGAGGGGTCAGAGGTTGGCGCAGCAGCGTTAGTTCGCTCGCGAGTTCGCCGAGGATCGTTTGGAACCGCTCCCAGCCGCGCCGCGCCGCGATATCGACGACCTCCGTGGGTCCATCCAATGTAATGACGAGGTCGATCGGCCCGTGCTGGAAATGCAAGCGCCCGTCATCGAACCGGCGGCCGACCGGACCAGACATGCTCACGCCCTGGCGGCGAGCGGCCAGGGATTGTCGCTGACCGCAGCGTCCATGCGCTTGTTCTCAAGCGCGCGTAATTCGGCAGCATCGCGCACATAACCCATATGGCCGCCGAGCGCGGCATAGTCTTCGCGCCGCATGGTGAACTCGATCGGCGCGACGAGCGCCGGCGTGGGCACATAGCCGAAGGCGTGTTTCGGCAGGCGCGAGACATCGACCATGAAGGTGATGCCGCCGCCCGGCCAGACATAAACGGGCGCACCACCGCACGTGACGCGCGTCAGAGCCTGGCGCACTGAGCGCGTGAGATTGACCGGGTTCTCCGTAACGCCGGCGCGCAAGGAACCACCGGCCCCGCCCATGAACAAAACGCTGCACAGGGCCGGTTCGCAATTTTCGCCGATCCGCTCGACGACGCGCCGCACCGGCTCCGGCATGATTTTTTCGCGCGGCACCAGATTCTCATCGAGTTCCAGCCACACCGCGTGATCGCCGGTTGTCGATACCATCAAGAGGCGCAAGCCCGGCCAAGCCGCTTCACCATCGATCTTCTTGATGATGTCGAGGGGATCGCTGACATCCGTTCCGCCCCATCCCGAGCCCGGATTGGCAACCTGGAAGTATCGTCCCGGTGTCGAACGCCGCCCGCGCACACGGATGCCGGCCGGCTTCATGTCGAGCACGCGTCCCGCCTGATGTTCGGTCAGGACGCCTGTGATGTGATCGTCGACGACGATGACTTCATCGACATGCGACAGCCATTGCTTGGCGAACATGCCGATCGTCGCCGAGCCGCATCCGACCCGCATGCGCGTTTCTTGCGTGCCATCGATCACCGGTGCGGTAGCAGCCTGCACGATGATTTCAGAGCCGCCATCGACATTAAGCGTCACCGCCTCGCCGTTGCAGAGCGCGAGCATCGTGTCGCACGTAACAGTGCCTTCCTTCTTCGAGCCGCCGGTCAGATGCCGGACGCCGCCGATCGCCAGCATTTGCGAGCCATATTCGGCGGTCGTCACATGCCCGACCTGCTCGCCCGCGGCGCGTACCGCCGCCTGTTCCGGACCGACATAGCGATCGGTGTCGATCTTCACCTTCACGCCGCAATAGCTGAAGATGCCCTCGGTCACGACCGTGATCATGTCGATGCCGTCGACCTTGCTCGACACGATGAAGGGCGCCGGCTTGTAGTCGGGATAGGTCGTGCCGGCGCCGATGCCGGTGACGAAGACATCTTCCGGGCGCACCGGATTGCCCGACCATTCCGCACCCATGAAGGCGACCGCATGATCGGACTTCTGCAACAGCACCACCGGATCGACGCGAACCAAATTGCCTTCGACATTGGCATAGCGATCGCAGGCGCCGGACTTGCCAGGCCTGATGCGACAAAGAACCGGGCAGGCATCGCAACGCACGATGCCGTCGCCTTCGCGCGCGCCGAAGGTTTCGGTCATGTCGGTCATGGCCGCACTCCCGCGGCCTTGAGCGCCGCATGAACACGATCGGGCGTCGCCGGTGCGCGCGTGATCCTCACCCCCGTTGCATTTTCGATGCCCGCGAAGATCGCTGGCGCTGTCGGGACCAAGGCCGGCTCGCCGATGCCCTTGGCGCCGAAAGGACCGAAGGGGGCTGCATCCTCGATGAGGATGGTCTTGATCTCCGGCATGTCGCCGAAGGTCGGGATCAGATAGTCGTGCAGATTCTCGGTGCGGCCCGGGAGATACTCTTCCATGAGTGCAAGCCCCAAGCCTTGCGCGATACCGCCATGGATCTGGCCTTCGACCATGGTCGGATTGATCGCGCGGCCGACATCATGGGCGGCCACCATCCGCACCACCTTGACGAGGCCAAGCGCGACATCGACGGTGACTTCCGCCATCTGCGCGGCAAAGCCATAACAGGCATAGGGAATGCCCTGGCCGTCGCTATCGAGTGGACTGGTCGGCGGATCGAAGCTTCCCGTGCCTGAGAGAACATCGCCGCGCGCGTCCGGTGTGAGGCCTCGAAGCTCAAGCACATGCTCGCCGGCTGAATCGCGCAAGGTGACGCGGCCATTGGAGAGATTGATCGTCGAATCCTCGCCCGCATTGCTGCGTTTGAGAATCTCTGCACGTAACGCGCGCGCGGCAAGCTCGGCGGCACGGCCGGACACATAGGTCTGGCGCGAGGCCGAGGTCTTGCCTGCGTCCTCGGTGAGATCGGTATCGCCCATCACATAGTCGATGGCGTCCGTTGGAATGCCCAGGGTTTCGGCGGCGATCTGGATCATGATCGTATTGGAGCCCTGGCCGATATCGGCGGCACCATTATAGAGCATCACGCGGCCATCGGGCTTGAGGCCGATCCGCATGGTCGAAGGATTGGGCAATGAAGTATTGCCGATTCCATACCACATGCAGGCAATGCCGACGCCACGCCGCAACGGCCCTGTCGTCACGCGCTTCGACAAGGCTTCGCGCCAGTCTTCGCGCAAGGCTTCGAGACAGACGGCAAGCCCGGCGCTCGACTCGAGAATCTGACCCGTAGCCGTCGCCTCACCGGCACGGATGGCGTTAAGCCAACGAAACTCCAATCGGTCGATGCCGCATCGATCGGCAAGCATGTCCATCAAGGCTTCATGTGCGATGGCGGCTTGCGGCACGCCGAAACCGCGAAACGCGCCCGACGGCGGATTATTGGTATGGATCGCGCGGCTCAAGGCGCGCATGTGCGGCACGCGATAGGGACCCGTCGCATGGACCGGAACGCGATTGGCAACCGTCGGCCCCCAGGAAGCATAGGCGCCGGTATCGAAATCGCCTGCGAAATCGAAAGCGACGAGACGTCCCTTCGCATCCGCCGCCGCGCGCGCGCGGATTTGCGAGGGATGCCGCTTGGTGGTCGCCATCAGCGATTCGGGCCGCGAATAAATGCAGCGCACCGGCTTTCGCAACATCCAGGCCGCCAGCGCCACCAATGGCTGAACGGAAAGGTCGAGCTTGCCGCCGAAGCCGCCGCCGGTCGCGGTCGGTATGACGCGTACAGCGGTCTTCTCCATGCGCATGATATGCGCAATCTCGTCGCGATCCATGACCGGCGTCTGCGTGCAGACGGTGATTTCGATCCGATCTCCCACCCGGACCGCATAACCGGCCTCCGGCTCGATATAGGCGTGTTCGACGAAGCCGGTCTCGGTTTCGATCTCGGCGTGGATCTGCGTTTGCGCGAAGGCCTTCTCGACATCGCCTTTCCCGACACGGCCACGCACCAGGACATTGTCCGGCAGCACCGCATGCAAGGCCACGGCGCGCCCGGTCTGCGCTTCGGCAAAATTGACCGCCGGCAATACTGTCCAGTCGATCGGGAAATCGTCATCGCGTAACGCCTCGACGATCTCACGTGGACCCACCACGGCCATGACCGGATCACCGCGATAAAGCGCCTCGCCGGGTGCGAGCACCGGCTGGTCCTTGCCGGTCGGGTAAATGCCGTAACGATTGTTCGGCACATCCGCCGCGGTGAGCACGAGGTCGAGCCTATGTTCGCGGCGGAATGATTCATCATCGCCGATCGTGAATTTGGCGCGGGCGTGCGGCGACCGCAGGATGCGCAGCCACAAGGCATCTTCCGGCGCCTGGTCCGAGCCGAACATCTCCGTGCCCGTGAGCTTGGCAATGCCGTCGACGCGCTTGAGCCGCGCGCCGACCCAGCCCTTGTCGTCCTCATCGGTGTGCGTCTCGGCGAACGCCGCAACCGCATCGACGATCTTCACATAGCCGGTGCAGCGGCACAGCACGCCGCCCATCGCGTCTTCGATCTCGCCGCGCGAGGGCTTTGGTGTCGCGGCAAGGAGTTCCGACGCCGCCATCAGCATGCCCGGCGTACAGATGCCGCATTGCGCAGCACCATGCCGGTGAAACGCGCGCTGCAAAGCCGAGAGCTCGCCATTCTCGGCAAGGCCTTCGACGGTGACGATATTTGTACCCGCCGCCTGCCCGACGGGAACCAGGCACGAACACGCCTGCTTGCCGTCGATCAGCACGGTGCAGGCACCGCAATCCCCGGCATTGCAGCCGATCTTGGTACCGGTGAGCCCGAGTTCGTCGCGCAAGACATCCGCCAGGCGCGTCACCGGCGGGATGTCGAGCGCCACGGCCTCGCCATTGACGGTAAAGCTCAAGCCTGTGCCTGCGCGCTTCAGCATTTGGCGAAGCTCCGCAATGCGCGGCGCACGAGTTCGACGGCGGCATCCTGGCGGTATTCCTTGGTCGCGCGGACGTCATTGATCGGGGCCAGCGCGAGCAAATGCTCTGGGCTGACGATCTCGGCAAGCCGGTCGGTCGCGACGCCGATGAGTGCCTGTTCGAGTGCGGGCAGGCGTTGCGCAATCAGGCTGCATGACCCGACCGCGACGCCTGCGCGCGTGACAATGTTGCGCTCGGTTTCGATGACCGCAGCCACCATGGCGATCGAGATGACGAGATACTTCCGTGCGCCGAGCTTCACGAATGTTGAGCGGGCATCACCCTTGGGCTTCGGAATCAGGAGCGCCGTGACGATTTCATTGGCAGCCCGCGCCGTCTTGCGGTTGCCGGTGACGAATTGGGCGACCGGCATGGTCCTCAAACCGCGCGGCGAGGCAAGTTCGACCGATGCATCGAGCGCGATGAGATTGGGCGTGCCGTCGGCGGCGGGCGAGGCATTGCAGAGATTGCCGGCCAATGTTCCGGTATTCTGGATCTGGCGGCCGCCGACTTCCCGCGCCGCGAGCTTGTAGCCGTCGAAGAGCGCCGGCAGTGGTGTTGCGATCAATTCGCCCCAGGTCGCAAGCGCGCCGATGCGCCAATGATCGGGCCTTTCCGCGATACCTTTCAAGGCCGCGATGCCGGTGACGTCGAGCACGTCTTCGCTGACCGGCCGCGTGGCGCGCGCCGGATAGAAGTCGGTGCCACCGGCCAGGATCGTGAATGGGCCGCCGCTCAGGAATGCGAGCGCTTCGGCAAGTTCGGGCGGGCGTTCATAGCGTCCCATGGCGCTATTTGGGCCATGGCCTCATGAGCCGTCAATCGGCCTCGAATCCGGCCCGCGCCGCCCGGTGGATCAGCCCCGGCAGGACGTTGAAGGCGAATGGCGCGTTGAGCCGTTCGAGCCAGTGATGATAGTCGCGGCCCCACGGCCCGATATTGACGATTGGATAGCCGGGCGACAGAGCGAGAGTGAAGCTCGTCCCCCAGATCGGCGTATTGGCCGCGGCCGTCTCGAAGCCGACCTTGCCGCGCCCGAGAAAGCTCATATCCGAAATGCCGGGGAAATAATCGATAGGGTTAACATCGCCCGCCGCCGCGGCGATGAGGCGGCGGCGCAAGGCATTATCGCCAAGCGTCACGGCCTGATAGGGAATGGACCCGAAGCCGATGACGACGGCGGGGCCGGCACGGCCCGACATCCGCCAGGCCTCCTGTGTGAGCCGCAGCGAACGCGTCGGCAGATCGAGATCGCCCACTGCGAGTTCCGCGCCGAGCTTTGCAAGCGAAGCCGTGTCGAGGCCGGCCACCAATTCGGCATAGGTGAGGACCGGGATATCACCGGCAAGCAACTGTTGCTTGAGCTTGCCAGCCCGATGAGTGAGTTGAGCGATCGCCGCTGTGACAGCCTCACGCGCAATGCGCAAGGCGATCTTCAACACGTCTTCTGCCGAACGCTTATGCTGTAGCGTGTTCCAATAGAGCCAGACCTGCGCCGGCGTCGTAACATTATAGCCGGACTTCAAGTCCTTCGCTTGAAGCGCCGTCGGCGGCGCGGCGATCTCATTCCCGGTCAGTTCGGCAAGTTCCGGCGCGCATTCGAAGGCAGTGAGAAGTGCCGCCGCGAGGTAGTTCGCATTGACGCCTTGGAAGGGATAGCAGGCATGGGCCTCGCGCCCGACGACGAAGGCAGTGAGCAGCAATTTGCCGATCGACCCGAAGGCAATCGAGCGTCCAAAGCTTCCATCGCCGTCATCGGCGATCGAATCGAGATTGATGGCAAGCGTGATGTCGAGCCCCTGCTCTTTCGCCAACGCGGCAATCTGCCATGCTGCGGCGCGCATGCCGGCGGAACGATCCTCTTCGTCCGGCGTCGCGACGAGCAACAGATTGCCCTCGCCCTCATGCGCTTCGAGAACGGCGATCCCCGCCGCAACGCCAGCCTTCATGTCGAGAAGTCCACGACCCGGAAGATAATCACCGGATTCGAGATCGTTAAGCGCGAGAGCGTGCTCGCCGGTGTCGCGCAATCGCGCGATCGTCTTCTCAAGCAAGCGCTCCGGCTCGAAAGCCAAGGGCTTCAGCGACCCATAATCATCCGCCGGCACCGTGTCGAAATGGCCCGTAAGCAGCACGGTCTTGCGGCCCTTGCCGCGCTTCAACGCGAACACATTGGCGCGGCCCAAGGGATCACCCGGGATCGGTTTGCACCAGACCTCAAGGCCGCCGATATCTTCTAGATACTGCGCGAGCTTTCCGGCAAAGGCTGCTTCGCCGGCCGTGCCCGTCACCGAGGGCCAGCCGGTCAGCGTCAGCGCAATGGCGCGGACGCGGTCAGGCGATGGCGTCATGCCAGACGGCGATCATATTCGAGCACCGCGTTGAGCAGCACTTGCGATCCGGCCGCGCACTCATCGAAGGAGGTCGATTCCGCCTCGTTGTGCGAAAGCCCGCCAAGGCAGGGCACGAAGATCATCGTCGTCGGCGCGACGCGCGCGATATAGGCCGCATCATGCCCGGCGCCCGACGCCATGTCGCGCGTCGAGAAGCCGGCGAGCTCCGCGCCATGGCGCACGCAGGCGATGAGATCGGGATTGAACTTCACCGCCGGCGATTTCCAGATGCGCTTCTCGTCGAGTTCAAGCTTCAGTTCCTCGGCGATCTTCGGTAACGCCGCCTGGTACTCTTT
>JAESFU010000551.1_pt1 | contig 17210 bp, 19 predicted proteins | sample 9269461 | NCBI WGS metagenome assembly JAESFU01 (sample SAMN14502556, study PRJNA617107) | algae metagenome | isolation source: Stenomitos rutilans HA7619-LM2 and co-occurring heterotrophs from cave walls | place: USA: Waikapalae cave, Hawaii | collected 2009-07-28
TAAACATTAGAAATCGGCTTTTCTTAAAAACCTGATACTATGTCGGCCCGCCATTTCTCTGTTAGATACAACACCGTTTTCCAGAAAAGCCGATTTCTAATGTTTAGCTTCGAGATAGTGCTGTTTCAATAAGTCTTCGCCGAAATCCTGTCCCTTCTCCCGCAGAATGGCGTGAATATGATTCCCGTCATTCTGAAACCCAACATTATCGTACTCAATTAAAAAGTCAGGGCCATTGATGATATAGTAATGGGGCTTGTTATTTTCTAAGCTCCCCACCCAGGCGAAATAGACCTTGTCGATCCCGGATTTCATGATTTTCTCGAAAAGCTGATGCGCTTTCTGATGCTCGAAATTATGGGTGTATTCCTGAATCAGTAGGGTTAGAATGGCTTTCTGGTCAGTTGTAAACTGCCTGGCGGCAAGGCCATAATAATCGGTGATGCGCTGCTTACCTTGGGGAGACGTAATGATGTCCTTTGGTACGTCTTGTTTCAGCATGGCTATATCTTTCTGCTTGTCGGTCAGGGCATTAATGAGCATAAAGCCGTAATCCTCTTCTTTGCTCAACACCCGTAATCCAGCATATTTGCCCGACCTCACCTCCGACGGATCAGTACCGACAAAATAGGGCGACATGGATATGTGCTGACCGTCGGAGGTCAGGCTTAGGGCCATGTGATGCCCACCGAAATTCAAACCCCAGGGCCGGTTCAGCTCCGGTTTTCCCCAGATCGAAATGTAATAATTGCCGTGCGCCCACTTCAAATCCTGCGTCATTTTGAGCACTTTCTGGTCAATCTCGCCTTTGTCAAACGCTTGCTGGTAGAGCGTGTTCAGAATGTCGTCCAACTGCATGATGCTGGTCGTTTTCAGGTACCCCTGCGAACTCAGCATCGCCGAGAGTACCCGATGAAACGCCATTCGGCTCTTGTCGGACAGTGAACCGTACTGAATACCGGGCCGGGGCACCATTCCAACGGGCAGGTTTGTCCACTTGTGCCGCAGCGTATCGGTGAAGGCATACTGCGTTTTGACCCGTTCGTCGGCACTGAGCGTAGCCAGAAACTGATTGGCCGATTCGGTAATTGGGCCGCCCGACTGGGCCAGTGCGGCAGATGACAGCACGCCATAAAAAAGAGGAATCAGGAAAGATTTTTTCATGAATGAACGGTTATTAGTTACTTGCTATACTCGCTATTGAGGACATATTGCCCGAAAAATCGAATCGGCCTCATTACCGGATGGTCGTTTTCGGTTGTTGTTCGTTATCAATTGCCAGCAGCGTTTGCAGCAATACATTGGCACCGTTGCCAATATCGACCCCTTTGGAAAACTCTTTAGGTGAATGACTGATGCCACCCACGCTGGGAATAAAAATCATCCCCACCGGTGCGATTTGCGCCATTTCCTGCGAATCATGCCCAGCCCCGCTTTGCATATATCGGTACGAAAGGCCCAATCCTTTAGCCGAACTGATGATTTTGTCCTGAATGGGTTTGTCCGTAAGGGCGGGGGTTACCCCTATTGAAGACTGCACGAAGGTGATGGTCGTCTCCGACGTTTTGGCAATTTCCTGAGCTTTTGCTTCTACTTCATGAAACAGCTTCCATATTTTGTCATGCGATAAATCCCGAATTTCCACGCCCATCACCACCTTACCCGGAATAACATTATACGCTCCCGGCTCGGCCACAATTTTGCCGATGGTTCCCACCTGCCGGCCTTCATGGGTGGTTATCACCTCATTCAGCGCGACAATCAGTTTTGCAGCCGCCAGTAGTGCGTCGCGTCGGGCGTTCATGGGTGTAGTACCGGCATGATTGGCCGCGCCCTCAATCGTTGCATCCCAGTGTTCAATTCCGACAATCCCTTCAACCACGCCGATCTGTAGATTTTCTTTCATCAGAATGCCGCCCTGTTCGATGTGCAGTTCGATAAAGGCGGCCACATCACCTTTTTTTCGGACTACCTTGCTCAGGCTATCAGGGTTTCCGCCAATGGCCCGGATGCCGTCGGCAATGGTCAGCCCACTTTGTGTGACCGATTTCAACGCGGCTGGAGTGATTTTACCAATCATAGCCCCGCTGCCGACAGTACCGCCTTCTTCATTGGCGAAAATGATGAGTTCCAATGGGTGTTCAGTAATGATGTTGTTTTCGTTGAGGGTTTCAATGAGTTCCAGCCCACTAATTGACCCCACGGGTCCATCATAATTGCCGCCATTCGGTACGGAATCAATGTGGGAGCCGAAGGCGATGGGTTTCAGGGCTGGATTTTTCCCTTTTCGTCGGCCAATGAGATTGCCTGCGAAATCAATCGTTATATCGAGTCCGGCTTTTTTCATCAGTCCTATGAAGTAGGCCCGGCCTTCCTGATCGGCTTTGCTATAGGCCACCCGCCCAATTCCACCGTTGGGTAGTTCGCCAAATTTTGACAGTTCCAGCAGCCGAGTCTGAATCCGTTGTCGATTGATTTTCACATTGTTGGTCTGTAGCTGGGCAATAGCCAAAGACGAAGTTAAGACGAGACAAACGAGCAATATATTTCTCATGGACGGTCAGAAAGAGTTGGAGCGATTGTAGTCTTGCCATTGGCCATGCTACGATAACAAAAGCTGATTCACAAACTTCGGGCATCGACATCGTTGATAAATTTAATAACACCATTCATAAACACTTGCTGATCATCCCACATTGATAAATGGCTTCCGTTTGGGCAATAGAGGTACCTCCCTTTCTTTACCAATTTGCTTTGTTCCTCCATGGCTTTGGGGTCCATAGTGTCGTGTTTAGCACCAACCATCAATGTAGGGACAGTGATTTCGTGCAGCCGATTTTTGATGTCCCATTTGGCCAACCGACCACTGATGCCAAATTCACTCGGGCCCTGCATTAACGTGTAAACTTCTCCGTTTGCGTGTTTAATGGATCGATTGAGGGCATCCGGCCATTCAGCTAATCGGCAAATATGTTCGTGGTAGAAGTTAGGAATAAGTAATTCCATATACCGTGGATTTGCAAAATCCTTTTTCGCTTCAATGGCTCTGACCTCAGTCAGCATGTCGGGTTTCATTTGTTTGGCGAGTACGTCATCGGCATATTTTCCATACTCCGGTGCGCTGGCCACCATATTGGCAATTAGCAGGCCTTTCAGATGCTTCTGGTATTTCAGGGCGTACTCCATCGCCAGAATGCCACCCCATGAGTTGCCCAGCACGTAAAAATTAGAACTGTCGGCCCCGATAGCCTGGCGAACCTGTTCAACTTCATCCACAAACCGTTCAGTTGTCCAGAGGCTATTGTCTTTGGGCTGGTCGCTGTAGTAGGAGCCTAATTGATCATATTCATAAAATTCAAAGCCCTGCCGTTGAAAAAACGTCTCAAAACATTCCATGTACTCATGCGTCATGGCCGGTCCACCATGCAGCAGAAGGACTTTGATTTTGGGATTATTGCCAAACCGTTTTGTCCAAACCTTAAACTCCCCCGCTGGTGTTTTAATCGGAATCAGCCGCACACCAGCCGATTCAAGGGAATCACGATACGTAAAATAATTCGCGACCGAAACACCCGTTGACGTGTCGTTTTGTTTACAGGCAGCAAAAAGGCAAATGGCTAAAATGAGGAAAATTGGGCGCATAGATTTAGTAGTAAAAAGGTAGTATAATCAAGATTCTTATTAATGTGCTGATTCAGATGAGATCATTTCCAGACCTTATTCGAGCTGTGCCATGCCCTTTACTTTTCGGTACGGCATTTTGAAAAAATCTCCGACTATCTGATTGAACATGTCTTTGTATGTAATGAGCGTCGAATGCCCGGAGTTAGGCAAAATCCACAGATATGACTGCGGAACGGCTTCAGCTATTGCCAGCGTGTGCTTTGGCAAAATCACGTCATTATCGCCCCCAATCACTAATGTCGGGCATTTCACTTTTTTCAAGTCCGCCGTTGGGATATTCGGATTGAATACCATCAGATTAAGCAGTTTCTTCTGCGCTTTTATAGCCGGGGTTTGCGTCACTTTAGCTAAGCTATCATTGGTAGACACAATCCATTGAAAAAGGGCAGGCTCAACGGCTGTCGTATCGGGCCATAAGTTGGCTCCCGTAATGGCCAATTTCTTTACCTTTTCGGGGTGCCGCATCGCCAGCAACAATCCGTCGATACCGCCATCACTCCAGCCAATAACGTAGCAAGAGTCCACGCGAAGTTTATTCAATAGCGCGTTCAGGTCGTCGGCCATCATTTCATACGTAAGCGAGTCACTGGTATCAATTGATTTTCCCTGTGCACGGCTATCGGCCAGAATCACTTTGTAGTTTTTGGCGAAATACGGAATTTGATTCTTGAAGTCTTTGATGGAACCGCCATTCCCGTGAATAATAAGCAGGGGCTTACCCGCGCCATACACTTCGTAATACATCCTGAATCCCCGGATGTCGGCGTATTTGCCTACGGCGGTATTGTTGCCATACACCGTAGCACCGGTCGAAGCAACGGGCAACGTCGATTGGGCATAACTGGACATCATTATCAGAGAAGCAACCGAAGCGAATAGTATCTTTTTTGACAGGTTCATGGGCAAGTTTTGACAGTTTATTTGAAGAAGATAGTCTATTGCACTTAATGAACTTTATGGGCTTCCAACTCAATCTCAATCAACTGGCCGGGCAGGGCTAACTCCTTCACCCCAAACCACGACCCGGTCGGGAACTGCTTTTTGTAGATCGTGTTCCGGTAAGCCGCCTGCTTCTCAAATTCAGCCATGTTTGTTGTCAGGATGTTTTCAACCACCACGTCATTCCAGGTGTAGCCATAGTGTTTCAGCACTTTATCGAGATCACTGTAGCAGTTAATCATCTGCTGCTTCAAATTACCTTTGGCAGTTAAGTTCCCGGCACTGTCCATACTCACAGCCCCGGAGATTTTCAGATCGTCGCCAATCCGAACGGCGTGGGAATAGCCGTAGATTTTCTCGATGCCGGGTCGCAACAGAAAATACTCCGGGGTTTCGGTGGCAACCGTTGTTTTCTCATCGGCTTTAGTAGAAGCCTCTTGGCAACCGGCAACCAACACGAGTAAGGTAGCAGAAGCCGCTAAAGTTTGCACGAATGTATTGATTTTCATAGAGTTTAAGTTGGTTAAAAAAGAGGAAGGCCAGAAATCAGAAGGCAGAGCTATCCTGAGAAACAGACATAATTGAATCTGCAACTCAGTTCAGTGCATCGACCAACTGGGTTTGACTGCTACAAAGCTCTGGGATATAAGTAGGAAAGGCTTCTGTTATTGTGCCAGAAGTTTTGTGTATTGTGCCACCGCTTCCTGTAATGTTGCACGATGGCTTTTTTCAGCTAATGCAGGTAGCTATTAGCTTCGCTAAGGCCAGCATAAACCCTGGCCCGCTCGTAGTCGGCGCGGGGTGCGATTCCAATTATGTTGTAAAGAAAGGAAATGGCGTTCTAGCCGCTACCCCGTTCAAATTCGGTTATGCCCGCTTTCTCCGCTCCTCCCGTCTTGACTTTTTAGCGTCGTCCAGGGCCTTTTTTGCTTCTTTATACTGACTGGACTTGCGCTCAGCTTTATCAATCACTTCTTTAAAGTACGTTTGGGCCAAGTCGTAGCTTTTTTCTTCCGTAGCAATTTTGGCCAGTCCGAGCACCGACGACAGGTAATAGCCTGCATTCGTCGAGTTTGTTTGCTTAGCATACTCAATCGATTGCTGGTAATATTTTTTGGCTTCTGGCATATTCTTGTAGAACAAGTGGTTGACATAAGCCAGAATATAGGCCGCCGTTCGTCCACTCACCCCTTCATAACCCGACTGCGTCCGGGCAACTTTCTCCAGAATGTCTTTAGAAATCCGTTCGGCTTCGGCTAATCGGCCCGTCACAAATGCCGACCGGGCATAGTACCGCTCAAAAAATGGATTGTCGGGGTATTGGTCGTACATGTATTTCGACATATCATACGCCTTATCATACTGGTTCTCCATGCTGTAAATCTGAACCAGAAAATACCTGGCCTCCACACGGGTATAAAACGCTGTATTGGCTGTTTTCTCTAACTCTTTGATGCCACTTTGTTTATTTCCTTTTGGGAAAAAGAGCAGAATAGGCTTCAATAGGGGGTAATTTTCGGGAATCCACTGAGCGTAGTAATTATACATGCCATCGCCAAAGAGCAGTTCAGGGCTGAAATCAGCATTTCCCTTGCACTTCTGAAAGTATTTCAGCGCGTTTTTACCGGCCAGTGTTGCCTTTGCCCATTTTTTTCGCTCTGAATACAGCCGACTTTTAAACGCATAGGCAGCCGCCAGAAAGAACGCGGGTTCGAGCTTGTTTTCGCTGTTGTCATAGAGTTTTTCCGCCAGCGTGATGGTCGAATCCATGTACATCATACATTGGTCATCGTAACCGGTTATGTCCGTATTCGGTACAATTTTCCACCATTCGGCAAGCCCCATCAGAAACGTGGGCATCGGATGATTTGGATACCGCAGCCGCAGCCATCGGAATTCCTTGTCGGCATCATAAAACTTGTAATTGTACATCTGGTTGATGGCCTCCGCCGACTCAATCTGAACGCCGGGGTGCTTGAGCAGACCATCGTATTTTTTATCGAACGCCGACGGGTCGTAAAGCTGAGCCTGTGCTAAAATAGCCATACCCATCAGCCATACCGTCAACACGTATTTTTTCATTTTCCCAAAATGTATCTATGGGCTTTAGCCCGTATTGATTTTTCTATTAAACACGGGCTGAAACCCGTCGGTACGTACCTACTTATCTATATCAACGTAATCTATCGGGTGTCCGTTTGCGAGGGCGTATTTTTCCGTCGATTTTTTGTCCATACCTTCGCTATCAACGTATCTTTGCCGCCCACAGATGCTGCTATGATAACCATCAACGACAAAACGTTCGTCCCGTTTATTACCGCCGACGCCATCCAGACGCGCATTCAGGAACTGGCCGAACAGATTAACCAGGCGTACGCCGATAAAAAACCGCTGATCGTCGTTGTGCTGAATGGAGCCTTTCTGTTCGCGGCCGATCTGGCTAAACACTTAACGATTCCCTGCGAAATCACCTTCCTGCGGGTTTCATCCTACAAAGGCACCTCATCGACCGGCCAGCTTAAAGAAATCCTGGGTCTTACCGAATCCGTTGCTGGCCGCGATTTAATTGTGGTGGAAGACATCGTTGATACCGGTAGAACCCTCTGCGACATCCGCGATCAACTTCAGGCACAGAATCCGGCGTCACTTGCCATCGCTACGTTACTATTCAAACCAGAAGCCTTACAAAAGCCAATTGATTTACAGTACGTTGGCTTTGAAATCGAAAACAAATTCGTATTGGGCTACGGACTGGATTATGACGGCCTGGGCCGAAATACACCCAATATTTTAGTACTTGCCTAATGGTGCAAATAGGCTCCGGCTGTTTACTTTAGGGAGCTTTATTTATCAAACAGCCGGAACCTGTTTGCACCCTACTATCGATCCACTTCCCCCATCACCACGTCAATTGACCCGATAATAGCCACTAAGTCAGCCAGCATAGCCCCCCGGCTGATTTCGCTGATGACCGACAGGTTATGAAAGCAGCAGGACCGGGATTTGCAGCGCACCGGCACATCGGATTTACCGTCGGTACGAAAGAAGAACCCTAACTCACCTTTAGCACTTTCAGCACGAGCGTAAAAATCCATCGCTTTAGGCCGGATTTTCTTTGGAACCACGGCCTGCGGGTCATAGTCGCGGGTTCGCTTGTGATCGCCCTGGAGTTGGTCGAGGCACTGCTCAATAATACGGATTGACTCGTGGCATTCGAGCACCCGAACGTTATTCCGATCCCAGCAATCGCCAACGGTGCCCATTTTCCCCCAGCCAATGGGAATATCGAAGTCAAGTTCAGGGTAAACCGAATAGCCATCCACCCGGCGCAGATCATACCGCAGGCCCGACCCACGCAGCATTGGCCCTGTACAGCCGTAACTGATAGCCACCGGCAGGGGTAATACGCCCACATTGGCCGTGCGCTTTATGAAAATTTCGTTTTCAATGACCAACTGCTGCAACTCGACCAGCTTGGGTTTTAAGTAGGTCACAAATTCCCGGCATCGCTCCTCAAACCCCACTGGAAGATCATAAAACAGACCACCCACCCAGATGTAGTTGTAGAGCATTCGGGCACCACTCACCCATTCGAGTAGTCGTTGAATGTGTTCCCGGTCGCGCATGAGCCACAGGAAAGGCGTATAGGCCCCAATGTCGAGCGCGTAGGTACCAATACCCACAAAGTGAGCGGCAATACGGTTCAGTTCGGCCACCAGTACGCGGATGTATTCAGTACGCTTCGGAATATCGTTCTGAATACCTAACATTCGCTCAACGCCCATAACAAAGGCATGTTCGCAATTCATAGCCGCTAAGTAATCGAGCCGGTCCACAAACGGAATAGTCTGGTTAAAGGGAAGAGACTGCGCGTGTTTCTCAAAACAGCGGTGCAAATAACCGAGGTGAGGCACCACATCGACAATAATTTCGCCATCTGTCACGACTTCGAGCCGCAACACACCGTGCGTTGATGGATGCTGCGGCCCCATATTCAAAATCATCTCCCCCTCTTTCAGCATATCCGGTCGATAAACACCGGGTTCCGAGGCCCGGAAGTGACCGGGAGCGTATTCATACTGAATTGTTCGCGTGGTTGTCATTCGTTGGCCCAAACAGGCTCTGGCTGCTTGTCTGGCCGGATCAAACAGCCAGAGCCTGTTTGGGCCATTATCTGCCCAAAGGTCGAAAGTCAACTACCGAAAGCCAAATGCTACGGCCTTTTCTCGGGTAATCTGTTAAAAATCATCTGTTTTTCTGAATTGTCTATTGGCTAAATAAAACTGATTTCGTACCTTTGCGCTCCTTATCGAGAAAACAGACTTTAGCAATGGCAAAGAAAGGCGCCAATAGAATCCAGGTTATTCTGGAATGCACCGAGCAGAAAGACAGCGGTGTACCCGGCATGTCCCGGTACATTACTACGAAAAACCGGAAAAATACGCCGGCTCGTATCGAACGGAAAAAGTACAATCCGTTCCTTAAGAAAGTAACGCTGCATAAAGAAATTAAATAAAAGTCTTTAGTCAATAGTCGTTAGTCGTCAGTATTTGTAGCTGTTCACTAAAGACTATCGACTGACTGCTAACGACTAAAAAGATGGCAAAAAAGGTAGTTGCAACCCTGAAAACAAAGGACAACGGCAAGGCATTCGCCAAAATTATCAAAGCCGTAAAATCGCCGAAAACCGGCGCTTATACCTTCAAAGAAGAAATGGTCCCGGTTGACGAAGTACAGGCTGCGCTGAAAAGCTAAGCCTTGTTACGTCGGCTTTCCTTCGCAAAGACATTTCGTCCCACAGCCTTAGCGGGTTCTGTGGGACTTTTTTTGTTTTAGCTTTGTTGACTGTCCGTCAATAGTCATTAATCGATAGTCAATAGTACGGTCGATGAGAAAAAACTATTGACCGCTCCGGCGGCCCGGTGACGACTGTTGACTATCGACTGATATTTATGGCTTTATTTGGCTTATTCTCGAAAGAAAAAAAAGAAACGCTCGACAAAGGATTAGAGAAAACGAAAGATAGTTTTTTCTCAAAACTGGGCCGAGCCGTGGTCGGTAAATCGACCGTTGATGAAGAGGTTCTCGACGAAGTCGAAAACGTCCTGATTTCATCCGACGTGGGCGTAGAAACGACCGTAAAAATCATTCGTCGGATTGAAGAGCGCGTTGCCCGCGACAAATACATGGGTACCGATGAGCTGGACCGGATTCTGCGCGAAGAAATTGCTGCCCTGCTGTCTGATAATAATACATCCGATGTCCCCCGTGCGACCGGTACGCCGGAGCGGGACCGTGACGATTTCGACTTGCCCGCCGATAAAAAACCGTATGTAATCATGGTTGTGGGCGTCAACGGCGTGGGCAAAACGACAACAATTGGCAAATTGGCGGCTCAATTTCACAAACGGGGCAAAAAAGTAGTGCTGGGCGCGGGCGATACCTTCCGGGCGGCCGCCGTTGACCAACTCAAGCTCTGGGGCGACCGCGTAGGCGTTCCCGTCATTTCGCATGGCATGAACACCGACCCCTCGGCGGTCGCCTTCGATGCCGTCAAAAAAGCCACCGAAACGGGGGCCGATGTGGTCATTATCGACACGGCAGGCCGATTGCACACCAAAATCAACCTGATGAACGAGCTAACCAAAATTAAACGGGTTATGCAGAAATTCACGGCGGATGCGCCCCACGAAGTGCTGTTAGTGCTGGATGGATCAACGGGACAAAATGCATTTATTCAGGCGACTGAATTTACGAAAGCGACGGAAGTTACCGCTTTGGCGATTACCAAGTTAGATGGAACTGCCAAAGGGGGCGTGGTAATTGGCATCTCAGACCAGTTCAAAATTCCGGTCAAATACATTGGCGTAGGTGAAAAGATTGACGATTTGCAAACGTTCAATAAGATGGAATTTGTGGATTCGTTTTTCAAGAAGTGATTGAATGGCTTATCAACTTTCTTTTTCTGACAAAGCTCTCAAAAGCCTGAAGCGTATACCCCAATCGGATAATAAACGAATCATTGCCGCTCTTGAGAAATTAGCTAAAGACCCGGATAGCAAAACGAACATTAAACGGTTAAATAACCATCCAGATGCCATTTTCAGATTACGAATAGGTAATTACCGCGTTTTATATGATAAACATGACGCAGTTCGCATTATTGCAGTTATTGACGTTGGACATCGAAAGGATATTTACGAATGACACTTAACGCTCAAATTATTCAATCTGAAGGTAAACCAGCCTTCGCAGTTATCGCATTCGAAGAATATCAGGCTATTCAGCAGAGCCTGGCATCTTTCGACAGCCTTGAGGATTTCGTAGATTATATTCATGCGCTGACCGTAAAAAACGAAACGACCACATGGCATACATTAGATGAGGTAAAAAAGGAATTAGGATTATGAAAAGTAGCCGGTTCTGTTTTAAAAGTTGGCCGGTTGCTCTGATAATCGGATTTATTCTGATTATGTCAGATAAAATTTACTCCCAAAATTCTCACCGCCGAGAGACAACAAAACCGGCTACCTTCCAGGGCATTTGCGGAACTGTTGTCGTGAAGCGGGGCAACTACATGCCCAGCCCCGATTCTCCCCAGCCAAACCCCAATGGTGTACCTGCCGAGCGTGAGGTACTGATTTTTCCGCTGCTGAATATGAGTCAGGTGGATTCGGAAGACAATGAGTTTATTAATTCCGTTCGAGACGCGAAACCTGTTAAAACCGTGAAATCAGGGAAGAATGGTGCCTTTTGTGTAAGCCTGCCCGTTGGGCAGTATTCGGTGATTGTGCGGGAGCCGAAGGGATTGTATGCTAACCTGTTCGATTCAAAGAATAACATTTTTCCGGTGAGTGTTGGAAAGGGGAAGAAGGTAAAGATTACCGTCGAGATTACACATCAGGCTGTTTTTTAAGTAGATGAAAACATTTTTCATACTGATGGCGATTGTTTTTCTGCCTGCTGGCTGGTTCCTGTTTCGCATGTTACGATTTACAAACGAGACAGTTGGACCCAACTCTCCGCTTCATCGGGAACGAACATACCAGTTTTCGGCTGCACAGTATTTTGGAGAGTTTACGAAAATACTGATACTTATTGTACTCATTATGTCGTTTGTTCTCAGTTATATAATGAGTGAAGTAGCCTTCCAACAAGAACCTCTGGTGGCAGCTTTCGTCCTCTTCTTTCTTGGCTGCGCCGGTCTTTTGTGCTACTATTTTTATTTCGACTGGCAATTCTGGACGATTACCCGCCACGTAGAACTTACCCTGAATCCATTACAGCCGAGTATAACTATAAAAAGTCCGACGCAAGATAAAGTCCTCACCCCCACCACCGTTACCCGGATTGAGCATCATCTTATAAAAGTCGATAACAGTAAAAACCCGTTTAGCGGCTACGGATATTTCCTTTTCTATACTGAAGATAAGCATGTTATACGCTTAAATAATTTGTTCATCAATCACATTGGTCATATTGAATTTATGGAACGCTTCTTCTCAGCCACCCCATCTGCAATTGTCCGGCACCTTTTTCCATGGACTCCAGATTTTAACCCAGTTCAAAAGCCGGAGGCAGCGAACTTTGACTCCCAAACTGAGCGTTACTAATTACTGATGCGCTGAAACTTACTATCTGTTTTGAAAACCAAAGGATTACGTACCAATAAAATCAACATTGTCACGCTGGGTTGTTCGAAGAATCTGGTGGATTCGGAGGTGCTGTTTACGCAACTCAGGGGCAACGGCATGGATGTGACGCACGAGTCGAAAAAAGACGATGCTAACATTGTTGTCATTAATACGTGCGGCTTCATCGACAATGCGAAAGAAGAATCGATCAACACCATTCTACGCTATGTAGACGCCAAAGAAGCAGGCATCGTAGACAAGGTGTACGTAACGGGTTGCCTGTCGCACCGCTACAAAGACGAACTCGAAGTCGAAATGCCGACCGTTGATGCCTGGTTCGGCACCAATGAGTTGCCCCGGATGCTGAAAACCCTTCGTGCCGATTACAAACACGAACTCGTTGGCGAACGGCTGCTCACCACGCCCGCCCACTTTGCGTACCTCAAAATTGCCGAAGGTTGCGACCGCCCCTGCTCGTTCTGCGCCATTCCGCTTATGCGTGGGGGACAAATTTCGCGGCCAATGGATGAGTTAATTACCGAAGCAAAATCGTTAGCCCGTCGCGGTACGAAAGAACTCATTTTAATTGCTCAGGATTTGACCTACTACGGGCTTGACCTCTATAAAAAACGGAATCTCGCCGAGCTTATTAACCGGCTTGCCGACGTAGAAGGAATCGACTGGATTCGGTTGCAATACGCTTATCCGTCGGGTTTCCCAATTGATGTGCTGGACGTCATGCGCGACCGCCCGAACGTTTGCAAGTACTTGGACATGCCTCTGCAAACCGGTTCGACGGAGTTATTGAAACTCATGCGCCGGGGCATTACCCGCGAGAAGACCGAAGCGCTGATTCACACTATTCGGGAGAAAGTGCCCGACATTACGCTCCGTACTACGCTGATTGTAGGCCACCCTGGCGAAACCGAAGCCATGTTTCAGGAAACCTATGACTTCGTGGAACGAATGCGCTTCGACCGAATGGGTGTGTTTACTTACTCGCACGAAGAAAACACGCACTCGTTTTCCATGCCCGACGATATTCCTGCCGACATTAAGCAGGAACGCGCCGATGAGTTGATGGACCTCCAGCAGGGCATCTCGCAGGAATTGAACCAACAAAAAGTGGGCAAAACCTATAAAGTGCTTTTCGACCGCAAAGAAGGCGGCTATTTCATTGGCCGCACCGAAGCCGACTCGCCCGAAGTAGACAATGAAGTGCTCGTTTCAGCAAGTCAATACGTTCGGCTGGGCGATTTTGCCAATGTCCGTATCGACCGGGCCGAGGAGTTTGATTTATATGGGGAAGTTGTGTAAAATATTTCGTTCGCGTCCTTTCAACAAAAGAGGAATCTTAACCTTCCGTAATAGGCAGAGTTAAGATTCCTCTTTTGTTGAAAGGACAAAAGTTCTCCTGTCGAACCTTGCGGGTTTTTCTGTTGTTGAGCCGAGTAAATCCCAACCTCCGCCCATCGCATGGACTGTAAGTACCTGCCGTTGGCCTCAACCGGCCAGTTTTCTTCGCTCTTTCTCGATTACATCACTCAAAAAGATAGTCTAAAGCCGTTTTATAGCCATTTTCCCGATGTGGCCGCTTTCGGGAAGCAAATAGCAGCTAAATCATTCGATCAGGCCAACCGGCAAATTTTGGTCGATGCGCTGGAACGGCAATATCAAAACACGGCTCATAAGCCCGATTTCTCGATACTGCTTCAGCCCAATACCTTTACCGTGACGACGGGCCACCAGTTAAACATTTTTACGGGGCCGCTCTATATTATCTACAAACTCATTACGACCATTAAGCTGGCTCGTAAACTGAAGGAAGTGTATCCCGGCTACAATTTTGTACCGTTGTACTGGATGGCGACCGAAGACCATGATTTCGCTGAAATCAATCATTTTTCGATGTTTGGCCGGCATTACGCCTGGCAAACCGAACAGCGCGGGGCTGTAGGACGTATGAATCCGCAGGAACTAAAAACAGTTCTGAAGCAGATTCCCGAGAAATTAGTCTTATTTGAGGAAGCGTATCTGAACCAGAATACGCTGGCCGATGCCTCCCGGCAGTACGTAAACGAATTGTTTGGGGCTGATGGGTTGATTTGCCTGAATGCTGACGACGCAGCCCTGAAACGTGTTTTTGCCCCTATCATGCGCGATGAACTAATTCACCAGCATTCTGGCGAATTGGTGCAGAAACAGACAGAGCAGTTAGAGAGTTTGGGCTATAAAACCGTTATTACACCCCGCGACATTAACCTGTTTTACTTAGACGATCAACTTCGCGAACGCATCGAGCGTCTGGACGATGGAAGCTATAAAGTAATTCATACCAAACTGAAATTTTCGGAGGCTGAACTCCTTAATTTATTGGATGAGCACCCCGAGCGGTTCAGCCCGAACGTGGTGCTGCGGCCCTTATATCAGGAAACCATCCTACCCAATCTGGTTTATATTGGTGGCCCGTCAGAAGTGCCCTATTGGTTGCAACTTAAAGGTGTTTTCGATCATTTTCAGGTGGCTTTCCCGATTCTAATGCCGCGTAACTTTGCCATGTATGTGCCCGCTGTAACGGCGAAACGCATTTCCAAGCTGGGTCTTACGCCGGAAGAGCTGTTCCAGGATACGCTTACGCTCAAGCGCGAGTATGTTGAGCACCACGCCCGCCATACGCTCAAATTCGATAACGAGAACAAGACCGTTAACAAAGCATTAGACGCCATTCTGCATAAAGCGCAAATGGTTGATCCTACGCTCGAAAAGGCCGTCCTGGCCGAAACCAAGCGGTTTGCCAACGCCGTTGCCCGGCTTGAGAAGAAAATGCGACGCGCCGAAGAACGCAATCAGGAAATTGGCGTTCGGCAGTTGCTGGCGGTTAAAAATGAACTTTTCCCCAATGGAGCTTTGCAGGAACGTACCGAAAACTTCCTGACGTTCTACCTCAACGACCGTCGATTTCTGCAAAAAATGCTTACTGCCTTCGATCCCTTCAACTATCGAATGCAGCTTTGTTTAGAGTAGCACCGACCGGGACGGTCGGCTGTGCCCTTCAATCAGGACTGAATTTATTCATAGCCGACCGGGGCAGTCGGTGCCACATCATGAACAAGTCGGAATTACGTAAACTCTTTTTACAAAAGCGCAAAGCCCTTACGCAGACCGAAGTCAACCGGCGTAGCGAACTAATTAGCCGTCGTTTTTTAGATTTCCTCGATACGCATCAACTCGTTAACACATTCGGCACAATTCACGCGTTCCTGCCGATTCAGCAACAGCATGAAGTAGACACGTGGCTCATTATCCGTTCCATATGGAAGTTGTTTTCTCACATACAAATTGCCGTTTCCATAACGGACACTGCGACGAACCAACTCACTAATTATCCATTGTACCCGCACACGCAGCTACAACTGAACCGCTGGGGTATTCCTGAGCCTATCAACCCTAACCTAAAAACGGCTATTCCCAGCCACCAGTTCGACATCGTATTAGTGCCATTGCTTGTGTTCGATAACCAGGGCCACCGGGTTGGGTATGGAAAAGGTTACTACGACCGTTTCCTGGCCGACTGCCGCCCGGATTCCCAGAAAGTCGGATTATCGCTGTTTAAACCAGTCGAACATATTGATAATACAGAACTAACCGACGTTCGCTTAAATGCGTGTATAACGCCCGGGCAAACCTATTTTTTCTAAGTAACATCCCTGTAGATCAAACTTTTGCCGTAATTTTGCGGGCAGTTTTGTAAGCGAGTGGAAACTCGCTTTTTGTTAATCCATTAAAAAAAGCGGATTTTCTCCGCAATACACAAATGAAAATCGCAGTCGTTGGGGCTACTGGCTTGGTCGGTAGCGAAATCCTGAAGGTGTTGGAAGAGCGTAACTTCCCCGTCACCGAACTTATTCCTGTAGCTTCTGAGCGTTCGGTGGGTAAACAGGTTGAGTTTAAGGGTAAACCCTACACAGTGGTTAGCTTTGCCGATGCTATTGCGGCCAAGCCTGCCATTGCGGTTTTTTCGGCGGGGGGCAGTACGTCGCTGTCGCTGGCTCCGAAGTTTGCCGAAGCTGGTATTGTTGTGGTTGACAACTCGTCGGCCTGGCGCATGGACCCCACCAAAAAATTGGTGGTGCCCGAAGTGAACGCCGATGTGTTGACGCCCGAAGATAAAATCATTGCTAACCCGAATTGCTCGACCATTCAGATGGTGGTGGCCTTGAAACCGCTGCACGACCGCTACAAAATCAAGCGTGTAGTAGTATCCACTTATCAATCGGTAACGGGCACGGGCAAAGCTGCCGTCGACCAGCTTTTTGCCGAACGCGCTGGCAATCAAGAGACTGCTAAAGTGTATCCGCATCCCATCGACCTCAACGTACTGCCGCACATTGACGTGTTCCTCGACAACGGTTATACGAAAGAGGAGATGAAAATGGTGAACGAGACCAAGAAAATCATGGGCGACGATTCGATTCAGGTAACGGCTACTACGGTCCGTATCCCAACCATCGGTGGTCACTCAGAAGCCGTTAACATCGAGTTCGAGAACGAATTTGAGGTTGCTGACGTGGTTGAGTTGCTAAGTCAGGCCGAAGGCGTTATTGTGCAGGACGACCCAGCCAATAAAGTCTATCCAATGCCGCTGACGGCACACGGCAAAGACGAAGTGTTTGTAGGTCGCATCCGTCGCGACGAAAGTCAGCCGAAAACCCTGAATATGTGGATTGTGGCTGATAACCTCCGCAAAGGAGCCGCTACCAACGCCGTGCAAATCGCCGAGTATTTGTTAAAGCATAATTTGGTGGAAGCTGAGGGGGTTACTGCGTAAGTTTTGTTTAAAATAGGACTTACGCAAAAGTGGTAAATTGAATCAAAAATAGCTTGAAGGTCACCGCACAACTTTACGGACAGTTTCTGCTCAGCAGCCAGATTAACTATAGGGCTACCTATCTG